>Ga0206817_1196_pt1 | contig 15543 bp, 2 predicted proteins | sample Alteio_BWOrgCont_89_FD_152873 | JGI IMG/M metagenome (GOLD analysis project Ga0206817, IMG submission 152873) | Enriched cells from forest soil in Barre Woods Harvard Forest LTER site, Petersham, Massachusetts, United States -... | ecosystem: Environmental > Terrestrial > Soil > Temperate forest > O...
CCGTCACTAACTTAGGCGGAACCGGTGGAGAAGTGATAATCGGTTCGGTCATCGGTACTAATGTCACAGGAGTATTTGAGAACAGCTCTAGTTCAATGTTAAATCTTCAGGGAGCCAATACTCAATGTACCTGTGGTATTAGAAGCCAGTACAATCGGATTGGCAAAAGACAACGAGGTACCACCGCCGTACAATTCCGCATTACTGCTACCTCCCGCGCTGTTGCCTAGAGTTACGGTACCAGTACCACTGCCACCCAAAGAACTTGTTGTGTCAGAGATAACTTCTCCGGAATCAATGGTCAGTCCACCAGTAAACGTATTCGTAGCATTTAAAGTGAGAGTACCTGTTCCCGAACTATTGAATACCATTCCATCGGTATTGCTGGTATCAATCGCAGAAGCGTAGGTCAAATTATTGTTAACATTGTCAATGGAGATGGGCCCTGTGGTCGAATTCTTAAACCTACTTGAAAGGTCGGTCGTGGTCGATGCACCATACTGCAAGGTCCCTCCACCGAATGTGATATTACCGGCACTTCCAAGCGCATTGGTGGCAAAATTTAAAATCCCCCCATTAATATTCGTCCCATCGTTATAAGTATTCGTCCCTGAAAGCGTCAAGGTGCCAGTGCCAACCTTGGTTAAGATCATATTCGTCGCTGTCCCGATGGTGATGGTGCCGCTGTATGTCGTCGACGTGTTGTCGTTGCCGGTGGTCAAAGTCATTGTTCCAGCCGCGGTGCTCGTGATAGTACTGCCTGTTCCTGTTATAGAACCAACCGCTTGTGAGTTGCCGTCCATATCCAGCGTCCCGCCGTTCATCTGCAGCTGTGCGGTCGACGAAGCTCCGCCTAAGACATTTGCTGCACCAGTTTGCAAGGTACCTGCTTCAACTTCCGTATAGCCCGTATAGGTGTTGGCACCAGAAAGGGCCATTACCGCCGTTCCTGAAGGACTTTCAATCACTCCAGTCACATTTGGTCCGATCACAGAACTGATGGTAATTTTTCCACCACTCGTACTCGCGTTTGTTACAGTACCCACATTATTGATTGATCCCGAAGATATTGTCCAACCATTACCATTTCCGGAATCAAGCGTTAAGTTATTAGTACCAGTCACACCACCAGTAAAAACGCTTCCACCAGTTTGGTTTAAAAGCATCAAGGTGCCCGTGGTGTTGGACGCCAGAACAATCGGATTAGCTAATGTCACTCCTATATCTTGCAATGTCGCGTTAGCGCCTGGTACAGCACTGTTACCTAAATAGACAGTACCCGTACCACTACTGCCGCCTAAAGCAGATGTGCTGGTTTCCCCTTGAACCGTTCCGGCATCAATGGTCAAGCCGCCAGTAAAGGTGTTGGCATTGGAGAGAATCAATATAGAAGTAGAACTCTTTTGATACACTCCGGTCACATTAGTGCCGATGACTGAACTGATGGTCGTATTACCATTACCTGTGCCTGAGTTGGTGACTGTGCCAATATTGTTGATGGATTGTGTGGAAAGCGTCGTGCCATTATTGCCTGAGTTATCAATGGTAAGGTTATTGGTACCAGTCACGCCGCCAGTAAAAGTCGAAGTAAAAAGACTGCCTTCAATGGTCAATGTCCCAGTAGTTGTAGAAGCAAGAACTATTGGGTTGGCCAATGATGCAACATTGCCACTTTCAACTGTTGCAGAATTGCCTCCCCCAGAACTGTTGCCTAAGATTACGGTGCCAGTACCGCTGCCTCCCAAAGCAGATGTGCTTGTTTGTCCCTCAGCCGTTCCAGAAAGAATGGTCAAGCCGCTGGTAAAAGTATTGGGTCCAGAAAGTAACAACATTGATGTAGAACTATTCTGAATTACTCCGGTCACATTGGTACCGATAACCGCGGAGACAGTCGTTGCCCCGCTGCCTGATCCTGAGTTGGTGACAGTACCTGTGTTGTTTACAGACCCTGTAGATAGCGTTAAGGCATAGGGGCTTGCATCATCAAGTGTGAGACTATTAGTGCCAGTCACTCCACCACTAAAAGTACAACCATATATAATGCTATCAATAGTCAACGTTCCTGTTGTAGTCGAAGCTAACACAATCGGATTGGCATGAGTCTGCCCACTCGCGTCTTCTAATGTTGCATTACTACTCCCGCCAGCACTATTGCCCAAGGTTACCGTGCCAGTTCCGCTGCCGCCAAAAGCATCTGCGTTATTCGTTGTTTCAACTGTTCCGGAATCAATGGTCAATCCACCGGTAAAAGTATTAGTAGCATTTAGAGTAAGCGTGCCTGTACCAGAACTATTTAATACCACTGCGTTAGTACTAGTAATAGCCGTGGCAAAGGTGACGTTGTTGTTAACAGTGTCGATGGTGATCGGTGAGCTGCTCGGCGCCGCGAAACGGCTGGATAGATCCGTCGTCGTCGACGGCCCATATTGCAAAGTCCCCCCGCCAAAGGTCAAGGTGCCAGAGCTTCCCAAGGCCGTGCCTGTAAAATCTAAAATCCCGCCGGTAAAGGTAGTGCCGCCGTTATAGGTATCGGCGCCTGAAAGAGACAATGTCCCATTGCCCACCTTGTTTAAGGCGAAAGAAGTAGCTGATCCGACGGTGATGGTGCCGCTGTAGCTCGTTGATGTGTTATCATTGCCGGTGGTCAGGGTCATTGTTCCTGATGCAGTGCTCGTAATCGTACTTCCCGTTCCTGTCAGCGATCCCACGGCCTCACTATGCCCGTCCATATCCAGCGTTCCGCCATTCATCTGCAACGGCACTGTTGACGACGATCCCCCCAACACATTCGCCGCTCCCGTTTGAAGCGTGCTCGATTCAACTTCCGTGTAACCAGTATAGGTATTGGCACCGGTGAGTTTCAGTGTTGTAGTACCATCTTGGATTAGTCCTATAACATTGCTGCCAATTACAGAATTGATTGTCGTGGTCCCTGATCCTGTGCTGGCATTAGTGACTGTGCCGGTGTTATTGATGGATCCAGTAGAAATCGTGATGGCATGGTTAGAACCATTGTCTTGATCATCAATCGTAAGATTGTTGGCACCTGTCACGCCGCCGGTAAGAATCGTCGTTGCATTGCTGGCATTTTCAATAGTTAGTGTGCCAGTAGTATTAGAAGCCAGCACAATCGGATTAGCAAACGTCGCCCCGCTGGTATCACCCCCATACATTGTCGCATAACTGCTTCCGCCTGCGCTGTTCCCCAAATATACCGTTCCGCTACCGCTGCCGCCAAAAGCATTTGTGACAGTCCCATCAACCGTACCGTAATCAATGGTCAATCCGCTGGTAAAGGTATTGGCACCATCGAGTTCTAACGTTTGAGAGCTATTTTCTATCACTCCCGTGACATTAGTACCGATGACTGAGCTGATGTCCACAGACCCACTTGTACTTACGTTAGTTACAGTACCAGAATTATTGACGGGATTTGTGGAAAAATCTATTGCATGATTGCCAGAATTATCGATCGTAAAGCTATTAGTACCCGTCACCCCTGCAGTAAAAATAAAAGATCCTGAGGTAGGATTAGCAATAGTCAGTGTTCCTGTAGTATTTGGAGCTAGTACAATCGGGTTAGCGTATGTCCCATCACCTTCCAATGTTGCATTATTACTCCCTCCGGCGCTGTTGCCCAATGTCACGGTGCCTGAGCCGCTGCCACCAAAAGCCTCGGTGTCGTTTAAACTTTCAACCGTCCCTGAATCAATGGTCAATCCGCCGGTAAATGTATTGGTCCCTGAAAGCGTCAACGTACCCGTACCTGAGCAATTCACCACCATGCCATCTGTATTACTGGTATCAATAGCGCTGCCAAAGGTGACATTGTTATTAACGTTGTCAATACTGATAGATCCGGTTGTTGAATTCTTTAACCTCGATGAAATATCCGTAGTCGTTGACGTACCGTACTGCAAGGTACCACCACCAAAGGTGACATTGCCTGAGGTGCTGATACCACCGGTGGTGAAATTCAAAATCCCACCGTTGATATTGGTGCCGCCGGTGTAGGTATTGGTGCCGGTGAGGGTTTGGGTACCAGTCCCAACCTTGGTCAATGAAAAGGCCGTGCTTGAGCCGACGAGGATGGTGCCGCTATACGATGTTGAGGTATTGTCATTGCCTGTGGTCAAACTAAACGTTCCGGAAGCGGTGCTGGTGATGCTGGTACCGGTACCAGTAATAGAACCAACGGCTTGGGCGTTGCCGTCCATGTCAAGCGTTCCGCCGGTCATGGTCAGGGCTGAGGTTGATGTGGAGCCACCTAACGTATTGGCTGCCTGAGTTTGCAAGGTTCCTGAAGCGACGGTTGTGGCGCCACTATAGGTATTCGACGTGCTTGAAAGCACCAAGGTACCAGTACCTCCCATCGTGACACCACCAGCGCCCGTGATGGCAGCGGAGACTGTCGTATTCTTGGTACCTCCCACCTTAAAGGTAGCGCCAGATGATGTCACCACTCCGCCGGTGGCAATGGTCAGCGTATTATTCGCCGTGTTATCAACTTCACCCACACCGCTATTGATGGTAAATCCGCGGGTATACGAAGCTGATGCGCCTGTATACGATAAATCGCCACCACCCGATATCGTCACCGCTGATGTGGCGTTGCCCAAATTGCTGCTGCCAGCAGCAACAACGATGGTGCCAGCGCTAAGCGTCCCAGCTGTAATTGCTGTGGTGCCGGTATATGTATTGGCACCGCTTAAAGTCATCGGAGAAGCACCATTTTGGATGACTGATGTTACATTGGGACCGATGACAGCGCTAATAGCCACAGAACCCGTACTCGTTCCAGAGTTAGTGACAGTGCCTGTATTGTTAAGCGATGTGGTGGAAATCGTAATACCGCTGGCAGTGGTGCTATTATTATTAAGAATCAGATTGCCTGTGCCGGTAATGCCGCCGGATAACGTGAAGACACCGGGGTTAGTACACTGCAGGGTTGTACCACTGCTGTTAACACTAAGCCCTCCTGTAATATTAAAAGCAGTACTGTGAGTATCACTTTGATAAATGCCGGTGACATTTGGTCCAACGGCGGCGCTGATAGTGACGTTGGTATTAGCGCCAGTGCTTGTGTTAGTTACAGTGCCTGAATTATTAATAGCCCCTGACGAGAGCGTCATGATCGCTCCGCCAGCATTGCCTAAGCTATTGATCGTTAGATTATTTGTGCCTGTTACACCGCCACTGAAATTTGAAGCAGAACTGGAAATGCCATTCTGAATAGTCAAGGTGCCGGTGGTGGTGGAAGCCAATACAATCGGATTGGCAAAGGTGGTGCTGTCCAAGCTTGCCACCGTCGCAGCACCGTTGCCGCCAGCGCTGTTGCCCAAGATGATGCTGCCAATACCGCTGCCGCCAAAAGCCCCTGCATTGGTCTCTCCCTCAATAGTTCCTTTAAGAACGGTCAGCCCGCCGCTAAAAGTATTGGCTGCGGATAGAATCAGTGGTGCCGACGAACTAGTATTTTGTATGACCCCCGTCACATTGGCACCAATGACCGAACTAACTATGACTTGAGTGTTACCACCTGTACTGTTGTTTGATACAGTACCCGTATTATTAATGGATCCTGACGAAAACGTGATGGTATCACCAGCGCCGTTAGCCACACTATTTATGACTAAATTATTAGTACCCGTTATCCCGCCAGTGAAGGTCGTAGCATAACTACCCCCATTCTCGATGGTCAAAGTACCAGTCGTACTCGAGGCCAACACAATCGGATTAGCATACGATAAACCCGTGCTAACATTATCCAATGTCGCATTACTGCTGCCACCCGCACTATTGCCAATGGTGATATTGCCCCCTCCAAAAGCAGTTGCATTGGTCTCGCCTTCAACGATACCAGCATCTACGGTCAATCCACCAAAAGTATTAGCAGCAGAAAGAATTAACAATGAATTAGTGCTGTTTTCATAGACCCCTGTCACGTTGGATCCTATAACCGAACTAACAGCCACAGAACCTGAACTTGTACTTGCATTAGTGACGGTGCCGATATTATTGATAGACCCTGAAGAAAACGTGAGCACATTAGCGTTTGCGTTATTAATTGTGAAATTATTGGTACCTGTCACTCCACCCGTAAAGATGGGATTATTATAACCACTGACTTCTACCTCCAAGGTACCGTTGGTGTTGGGAGCCAGCACAATCGGATTGGCAAAGGTAAGGCTGGTGTTAGTTTCCAAAATAGCATTACTGCTGCCGCCAGCGCTGTTGCCCAAGGTCACTGTGCCATTGCCGCTGCCTCCAAAAACACTGGTGCTGGTTTCTCCCTCAACCGTACCATTAAGAATGGTTAAACCACCTGTAAAGGTATTGGCGCCACTTAGGACCAATGGATAACTGCTGCCGTTTTGGATCACCCCTGTCACACTGGTACCAATGACTGAACTAATAATCACATTCCCGGTATTTGTGATTGTACCGGCGTTGTTAACGGGTTGTGTTGATAGCGTGAGAAGGTCGTCTCCACTGGAGGCAAGCACAAGGCTGTTGGTGCCAGTCACTCCACCAGTAAAAACCTCACCATAAGCTACAGCCTCTAGAGTCAGAGTGCCGGTCGTGTTGGGGGCCATCACAATTGGATTAGCAAACGTTAAACTAGTAGAGCCCGCTTCTACTGTCGCATTACTGCTCCCGCCGGCACTATTACCAATGGTGATGTTTCCCTCACCAAAAGCAGTTGTATTGGTCGTGCCATCAACCGCGCCGGCATCAACAATTAATCCACTTCCAGCAAAAGTATTAGCAGCAGAAAGAGTCATTAGTGATGTCGAGCTATTTTGAATAACACTGCTTACATTGCTGCCAATAACTGCACTTATGAGAACAGGCCCATTTGTGCTTGAATTGGTGACGGTGCCCATGTTATTGACAGATCCTGTAGAAAGTACCAGGGTACTGGGCCCCGCATTGTTAAGGGTAAGATTATTAGTCCCTGTCACACCACCACTGAAAGTCAAATAAGCGTTTCCACCATCCTCGAAACTTAAAGTGCCCGTGGTATTTGAAGCCAGGACAATGGGATTTGGAAATGTTAAAGTTGATGCGGCATACAATGTTGCATTAGAGCTCCCAGCGCTGTTGCCCAAGGTTACCGTGCCAGTGCCACTGCCGCCAAAAGCATCCGTGTTTTCTCCTTGCGCTGTCCCGGAAAGAACAGTCAATCCTCCAGAAAAAGTATTCCCACCAGCAAGTTGTACTGTCCCTGCTCCTGATGTTGTTACGCTATACCCAGAACCTCCATCGCTGATAACGCCGCTGATATACAGAGTATCATTCGAATTAGTAGCGGTAAGACTGGAATTAGTAGCTAATTGAATACCGACATTGATTGTATTAGTGGCACCTGGATCATTGGATGTGATTCCCCCACCCTGCAAATCAAAGGCATTACCATTGATAACATAATTTGTAGTCCCCGTGACATTGCTAAAGGTAATGCTATTAAAAGCCGTATTAGCGGCAATATTATTGCTCATAGTTGTACTTGAAGCGCCTGATGGAAAAACCAGATCACTTCCTGGTGGAGGCGGCCCGCTGGGCGACCAATTTCCAGCCGTATTCCAAGCCCCATTACTATTCCCTGTCCAAGTATAGGTCGCCGCCTGCGCCAAGGCAGGCACAAGAAAAATTAAAAATAAGACAAATTGTATGATTCTTCTATTCATCAAAATTACAAATAAAACTGGATTCCCGCTTTCGCGGGAATGACATGCTGTTAAGGCGTATAATTTAAGTTTGACCCACAGAAATAATCCGTACTGTTGTAATAACAAGTAATAACATCCACCTGACCACTGGTTGTTGTCAATGTAGGCGCTGTGTTCGACGGCCATTTGATATTGCTTGACCCAGTCCAAGAGACCGTATCAGTGCCGCTGCCTTGGGCAACTTCTAATAATAGATTGGTAACGCCAGAAGTTGGTGCAGTAAAGGTGGCGGTATGCGATGTGCTGCCTGTGAGTGTAACCTTTTGTTTGTTGCCATTATTCCAATTGATGGTAAAAGCTCCGCCTTGTGAACCATTGTTGTATTCAGACTGAAAACTAAAGGTATTTGCTACCTGTAATGCCGAGCCAGGAATCCAGGTGCCGATACCCACATTACCATTCATCACCGTTAATCCTGAAGTTGATGTAAAAGCCGTACCTATGCCAACGCTACCTCCATTTAATACTCTTAATGTACCGACCACATCCAGCGCCTGGCCGGGAAATGCGGATCCGATACCCACATTGCCCTCAGCGACAATCAAGGACCCACCTGCCGCAATAAACGTCCCGATACCTACATTAGCATTCCCTGACCCGTTCCAAATGGCTAAACTTGCCATGGGAGCAATCGTTCCGATACCAACATTATTACCAACAGCAACTGAAATAGCAGTTCCACCATTTACTCCCATGTTGGCAGCAATAGGAGATACCCCTCCAGGTGCTTTAATAAAGAAATAATCTTGATTAGCCGCTCTCATTATTTGAAAATCTGTAGCATTTCCACCACCTGCTACCTGAAAAGTTGCCTGTGGGGCCCAAGTACCAACACCCACATTGCCAGAGTTAGTAACATAAAAATGTCCTGATGGAGTTCCCTCAACATCTAATGTTGTTCCCGGTGCTGGAACCCATGTACCGATGCCCACATTGCTCATCACTGTCAAAGCCGCTGAGCTTGTAAACGCCGTGCCAATACCTACATTCTTGCCTTCAATTTCAAATCCCGTCGGGTTAGTAGTTCCGATACCAATATTATTTGTACTGCTGGTTTCATAAAGATACGGTGTGTTCACCGTCCATCCGCTGATCCCACCGCCTAGTGATGACCAAGTAGCATTACCAAAGGTATCGACGGATGTCAGCACATAATTCGCTGAAGCGCCATTCTGACTCATGGCAAAATATTGAGTTCTCGTCGTACCTGTCACATCTAACGCCTGGCCCGGCAGAGTCGAACCAATACCCACATTACCCTGCACAATCAAACCACCAGAGGGCGCTGCACTGGTAAGATAGCTCTGGCTCGTTAATGATGTTCCAATGCTGACACCGCCATTGACGGTCAGAGTATTTCCATAGATGCCTGTATCTATGCCTACATTCCCGTGTTCCACTTCCAAAGCTCCTGTCGGCGATGCAGTGTTAATTCCTATATTGCCATATGATCCATTAGGAATAATTCTAAACTGATCAACTCCTGTTCCATATTTCGTAATGAAAAATCCATTAAGTGATTGCTCATAACCCATTTGATATTCATATGCCCCTTTTACACTAAGTGCAAAATTAGGCCCCTGGCCTGGAGCAGTAGTATCTGCATCTATAACAGTAGTACCAGAAGAGGAAACTTCTAATTGAGAAATAGCAACCCAAGTGCCAACACCTACATTGCCAGAATTAGTAACATAAAAATGTGTTGATGGAGTTCCCTCAACATCTAAAGTTGTTCCAGGCGCAGGTACCCATGTACCGATGCCCACATTGCTCATCACTGTCAAAGCCGCTGTGTTTGTAAATGCCGTACCAATCCCCACATTCTTGCCTTCAATTTCAAATCCCGTCGGATTAGTCGTACCGATACCAATATTATTAGCGTTGCTTGTTTCATAAAGATATGGCGTGTTGACTGTCCATCCACTAATACCACCGCCCAGCGATGACCAAATAGCATTACCAAAGGTATCAACTGAAGTCAGTACATAATTGGCCGAAGCCCCATTCTGACTCATGGCAAAATATTGAGTTCTCGTCGTGCCGGTGACATCCAGCGCCTGGCCGGGCACAATTGAACCAATGCCAACATTACCCTGCACGATCATGCCCCCCGATGGAGATACCGTAGTAACAAAAGCTGAATTAGCGGTACCTATGCCAACACCACCATTAACCGTGAATTGATTAGCCGCAACCCAAGTACCAACACCAATATTTCCTTGAACTGATATACCATTGGCGGGCGCGGCTGTACCGGCAAAATTAGCATTACTGCCAAAAGAAGCACTACCAGCAACAGCCAATTTACTACTTGGTTGACCAGTACCTATACCTAAATTGCCAGAACTAATATTCGTCTGCCCCGATGATTCAATAGTAAGTAAAGCAGTTCCATTTTGGCTAAAGAAATAACTATGCGCAGCTGATGTATTAAAGGTGAAAGTACCATTCGAAGCCAAGGACTCGGTAATATTAGATGTTCCATCATCCATCGTAAAAACACTTCCCGTAGTGGAATGAATATATAATTGCGTTGAAGGACTTACCGTGCCAATCCCAATATTACCAGCAAAGATAGCGTTGCTAAGCGTCCCTTCAACATCCAATGCTCCGGCCGGCACCCAGGTGCCGATACCAACGTTGCCACTCATCACCGTCAAGGCTGCTTCACCCGTACCACCTGTAAACGCCGTGCCAATACCCACATTCTTACCTTCAATTTCAAATCCCGTCGGATTGGTCGTGCCGATACCAACGTTATTGCCACTGCTGGTTTCGTAAAGATACGGTGTATTCACCGTCCATCCGCTGATCCCACCACCCAGCGATGACCAGGTGGCATTACCGAAGGTATCAAGCGATGTCAGCACATAATTACTGGAAGCGCCATTGCCAGTCATGGCAAAGGTGGTTGATCTAATACTTCCTAAAATATCGAGGGTGGCACCTGGCACGGTTGAACTAATACCCACATTACCCGTCACTCCATTTACAAAAAGGAAGGAGGAAGAATTATTCATGACATTGAAATTCTTGGACGCAAAAGCAACGCCAGAACCAAGGCCCACGAATAGAACGATCAAAATTATTTGTTTTAACTTATTCATTAAATCCCTGTACACGTACAAGCACCACCTATTGAAACAGCACTGGTGCAATAACCAATTTGTCCGTTAGTTGTCCAACACGTCGCTTGGCCCGCATGAATTGAGGCTGCTTGAACGGAAAATGTACCTTGCGGATTATAGGTACCAACACCTACCTTACCGTTCATAATCGACAGTCCAGCATTTTGAGTAAAGGCGGTGCCAATACCGACATTGCCGCCCTCAATCTCTAATGCACCCGTCGGCACTGCTGTGTTAATACCTAAATTGCCATTAACAATCTCACCCGTAACTCTGATAGTACCTGTCACATCCAACGACTGACCAGGATTAGATGATCCTATGCCAACATTAAAATTTGTCCCATGACCGAAAAATACAACTGGTGGGCTATTAGTTGTTCCCTCAACATCTAATTCCGCCCCTGGAGCTAATGAACCTACTCCTAAATTTCCGTTACTGTCCATAATAAAACGGGAAGTTCCATTAGTCTTAAACGTAATACCATTATTCCCACTATCAAATAATTCTTGATTTGTCGTTCCCATTACAAATGCACTAGCATTATCAACCATTATATTTCCATTTACTTTTAAGGCCTGAGTAATATTGTTATCACCTATACCGACGCTACCCATTACTATTAAAGCAGCACTAGGTGCCCAAGTTCCAATGCCCACATTGCCGTTCATGACTGTCAAAGCTCCTTCACCTGTCCCGCCAGTAAAGGCAGTACCAATACCAACATTTTGATTTTCAATTTCAACGCCGGTGGGTTGGGCTGTGCCGATACCCACATTACCAGCAGCAGTAATATCTACCTTCTTATTTCCAATTTCCAATGCTTGGGATGGGTTCCACGTACCAATACCTAAATTGCCGCTCATCACTGACAAGCTTGCCACGTTGCTTACAAACGTTGTGCCGATACCCACCATATTGGGAGATGTGTTAACCACCAAGGCCCTGTTACCAACTTGAAACGCACCAGGGAACACGTAGGTTCCAACACCTACAGAGCCTTGAACAATTAAACCATTATTGGGGGGAATTAGATAACCCGCGTAGAGTGTGCCAATGGATACCGAGCTTGCTATATTTAGCGTGGCATTGGTCGTCAAGGCAGTGCCAATACCAACATTGGTACCACTGAATACAAAATTACTGGAGCCTCCAAAAGAACCTGCATTGTTAAACTGAACGGAGTTAGCTGGTAATGAAGGGGTGCCACCACCACTACCAGAACATGATGAAGCCCAAGCCACCCCTGTGCCTGTTACAGTTAAACAATTACCCACAGAACCAAATGAATTATTACTATCCTCAATAAATGCTGGTGCATGAAGATCACCGTTAATATCTGCTAAATCACCCCAACCACCAGGGTAGTTATACTGCACATCAGCCGTGATCTGACCATTGACTTCTAATGCTTGCACCGGATTGACCGTGCCAATACCCACATTACCACTGACCACATTGACATCAAAGTCGTGAGGTCCCACTTCAAATAAATCTCCAGCAATCCAGGTACCGATACCCACATTGCCATTCATCACCGAAAGACCATCAGATTGATTAGATGCGGTGCCGATACCCACATTACCTCTTTCAACTTCCAAAGCAGCGGTCGTCGAAACAGTATCAATACCTATATTGCTCGCGCCATTTACTGTTATCTCAGGCCATGAAGCTCCCTGTTTTTCTATTAGAAAAAGTGGATTTGTATTTCCCTGGTTATATATGTCATATTCGCTTACTCCTCCATTAGCCAGCTGCATGCCAGACCAGCCAGTACCAATATTCGAATTTACAGTAATTGCCACATTTGGAGTGCCAGTAAAACCACCACTTAAATATACATTAGTATTGGCGGGACCCGTTGACCATGTTCCAAAGCCAACATTGCCCATCACAGTCAATGCATTTGCGGTGGTGAAAGCTGTGCCTATACCAACATTACCACCTTCGACTTCAAGAGCACCTGTAGGAACAGATGTAGCTATACCAACATTTTCCGTATTACTAACCTCGCTATAATTGGCTACTAAAATAGAATTGCCTTGCCCAGTTATACCTATTCCCGTTGTTCCTATACCATAAAGGCCGCTAGTAGTACCATTACCATATAAGTACGGACCTGCTGCTGTGCTACTCCCACTTAAAGCGATCTTAGATGTAACCAGCGCACCTGAAGTCAAACTAAAATTCGATGTCCCCCCCATAGAAATTTGTACATTTGATTGCGAAGGATTATAAAAAATGCCTGTGGAAGTTGCATTTTGAAAACTATACCCTGGATTGCTAAGATTGCCGTCACTGGCAAGTAGTTGATAGGTAGAAGATCCTATGGTAGTGCCAATACCCACATTCCCCATGATGCTTACCGGATTATTAGGCACCCAAGTGCCGATACCCACATTACCGTTCATTACAACTAACCCCGCTTTTTGTGTAAACGCTGTACCTATACCCACATTTTGTCCTTCAATTTCAAATCCCGTCGGATTGGTGGTACCGATACCAATGTTATTAGCGCTGCTGGTTTCGTACAGATAAGGAGTATTGACTGTCCATCCGCTAATACCACCGCCTAATGAGGACCAGGTCGCATTACCAAAGGTATCAACTGAAGTGAGAACATAATTAGCGGACGGACTGTTTTGACTCATGGCAAAATATTGTGTGCGTGTTGTTCCAGTCACATCCAGCGCCTGTCCTGGTGCAATGGAACCGATACCCACATTGTTGCCGCCTAAAATTCTCACGTTATTAGCAACGGTGCCTTCAATATCTAACAAAGAACCTGGGTTGATTGAGCCAATACCCACATTTTGGCTGCTGCCCAGAATAGTCATTGGCGTTGTGCCATTAGTTGCTAAATTAAGGTTTAATGGTGTAGATCCTGAAAAATACATACCTGGACCGTTAACAGCAGTTGATCCGATAGCTGGAGCGGAAGCAGTTCCACTGGAGACCACAAAAAGATTGTTATTAGCAGTAACGCTATTATCTGAAACAATGTTTCCGTGAGCACCTATACTATTAGCGCCACCTGTGCTATTTACAAACCCTACGCTTAACGTGGTTCTAGGCACCCAAGTGCCAATGCCAACATTGCCGTTCATCACTGAAAGCGCTGCGGTGGTGGTTAAAGCAGTACCAATACCTACATTCTTGCCTTCAATTTCAAATCCCGTTGGATTAGTGGTACCGATACCAACATTATTAGTACTCGTGGTGGTGTACACATAGGGGCTGTTAAGGCTCCAACCAGTAGCCCCACCCGTTGATGCTAACCAGCTTGCATCCCCAAAGGTATCTAGCGCAGTTAAGACATAATTATTTGATGCTCCATTTCCACTTAAGGTAAAGCCAGTCGTGCGCACCGTGCCCTGTACATCCAACGCCTGGCCCGGCAGAGTCGAGCCAATACCCACATTACCTTGCACAATCAAACCACCGTTAGGAGCTGCACTGGTAAAATAGGTCTGACTTATTGACGATGTTCCAATACTAACACCGCCATTGACGGTCAACGTATTCCCATAGATGGCGGTATCTATGCCCACATTACCATGTTCTACTTCCAAAGCCCCCGTAGGATTTATCGTATTGATCCCAATATTCCCGTAAGTTCCTGAGAAACCTCCCACCATTAAATCTGCTACTCCTGTTCCATAACGAGTAATTTCAAGCCCTTGTTGTTGGGAATACGCCATATCATATTCTTGTGTTCCTTTTATACTAAATACAAATTCAGGGCCCTGACCAGCACTTGTAGAATCCGAATCAATAATAGTACTGGCATTAGTAGAAACCTCAAACGGATAACTAGGTGCCCAGGTGCCGACGCCCACATTGCCAGTTGACGTGACATAAAATTGTGTTGCTGTTCCTGCCACATCCAACATGGTTCCTGGAGCAGGTACCCATGTACCTATACCTACATTGCTCATCACTGTTAAAGCCGCTGAGCTGGTAAACGCCGTGTCGATACCCACATTCGTGCCTTCAATTTCAAATCCCGTTGGATTAGTGGTACCGATACCGACGTTATTAGCGCTGTTGGTTTCATACAGATAAGGCGTGTTCACCGTCCATCCACTGATCCCACCGCCTAACGATGACCAAGTGGCATTACCAAAAGTATCAAGCGATGTCAGCACATAATTGCTAGAAGCCCCATTCTGGCTCATAGCAAAATACTGCGTTCTCGTTGTGCCCGTCACATCCAGCGCCTGGCCTGGATAGAAAGAGCCGATACCTACATTATTGCCACCTAAAATTCTCACACCACCCACCACTGTCCCATTGATATCTAAAAGAGAACCCGGGTTAGTTGAACCAATACCGATGTTAGCCGCTACTAAAGTTCCTGTCGCATTTCCACTACTTCCATTCCCCACAACAACTACATCCGCACCCAATCTAGATATCCCTGTATCTGCAATTGTGCCATCTGCCGTAGTACCAGATGCCCATGAAAACAACGAACCCGAAGGAATTTTTATCCCATAAGTCGCATTAACTAACAATGAAGATGTTCCATTTATAGTTATGGCTACACCTGAACTACCCGGAGAATAATAGAGCCCATAATTAGATCTATTGAGAAAATATAGAGATGGATTACCATTAGCACCACCAGTTCCAATGCCAATATTACCGCCAAAGATGGCTGTTGATAAGCTACCTTCGAC
>Ga0206817_1197_pt1 | contig 15502 bp, 14 predicted proteins | sample Alteio_BWOrgCont_89_FD_152873 | JGI IMG/M metagenome (GOLD analysis project Ga0206817, IMG submission 152873) | Enriched cells from forest soil in Barre Woods Harvard Forest LTER site, Petersham, Massachusetts, United States -... | ecosystem: Environmental > Terrestrial > Soil > Temperate forest >...
GTTGTACAGATGTTTTTTCATCAGCAAGTTGATTAATAAACGATGTGTTTGCGCCATTCTCTAATAAGCGACGAACTAAGTAGCCCAATAAATTTTTGTGGTTACCAACGGGCGCATAAATTCTGCAAGCAATATTTTTTTGGATAATTTGATCGTAAAGTGCATCTCCCATGCCATGCAAGCATTGAAATTCAAAATCTTGTTGTTTGTTTACCATTGCAAGAATGGCAGCAACGGTGTGAGCATTATGCGTGCCAAATTGCGGATAAAAACATTCAGGTCGGGACAACAATTTTTGTGCACATGCTAAATAAGAAACATCGGTTGAGTTTTTGCGAGTGAAAACAGGGTAACCTTCCAATCCAAGTACCTGGCTTTGTTTTATCTCACTATCCCAATAAGCACCTTTGACTAGCCTGACCATTAAACGTCGGTTTTGGCGTATTGATAGTTCAGCTAACCAATCAATCAAAAATGCAGCGCGCTTTTGATAAGCTTGCACAGCGAGACCAAATCCTTCCCAACCCTGAAGCGCAGCATCATTAAAAACTGCTTCAATGATATCGAGTGAAAGATCTAAACGATCGGCTTCTTCTGCATCTACTGTCAATCCTATATTTTGCTGTTTGGCTAATGTTGCAAGCGCTAACAAACGTGGGGTGAGTTCGTTTAAAACTTTCTCGCGTTTGCTAAATTCATAACGCGGATGTAACGCAGATAATTTAATTGAAATGCCGGGACCGTGTATAGGATTTAATTTTTGTGAATCACTGCCGATAGCGGTGATAGCTTGTTGGTAAGCACGAAAATAATTTTCTGCATCTTCTGCAGTGCGTGCGGCTTCACCTAACATGTCATACGAATAACGATAGCCCGTTGCTTCAGTTTTTTTTGCTTGCTCTAAAGCACCTTCAATTGTTTGTCCCAGCACAAAATGATTCCCTAGCAATTTCATCCCCTGCATCACTATGGGGCGAATGACCCCACCGCCCAGTCTGCTTCCTAAGCGTTTTAGGCTGTTACCAAGTGATTTTTCAGTATCGAGGTTAGGTGAGAAAATCTTTCCTGTGAGCATCAGTGACCAGGTAGCTGCATTCACAAAAAGTGAATTATTACTTTCCAAATGTTTTTTCCATTCAGCAGAAGAAAGTTTATCGCTGATTAGCCGATCAATGGTTTCGGTATCAGGAATACGCAATAAAGCTTCAGCCAGGCACATCAAAGCAATACCTTCTTCACTAGACAAATCATATTGATGAAGGAATGAAGCAACGCTACTTTGCTTTTTAAGATTATCTCGTGTTCCTATCACAAGCTCTTCCGCTTGTTTTGCAATGTGAGCTAACGCAGCAGGAGAAAAATGGATTTGCTCTAGTAGATTATTTATACATTTTGTTTCATCCATTCGGTAAGCAGAGGTAATAGCAGCGCGTAGTGGGGGTTGTCTGGTAGCCGAAGAGGTAAAAATCATTAGTTTCTTTTCCTTAAGATTTCTCGGATAATTGCCAACTTACGCTTATTTTATTATGAAAACAAGGCGCTGATGTACCGTGTTTGAGGAAAATTCGTTTGCAGAAAAAATATTCTTTTCCATCCAGATTCCGCAATATGCTGCCTATCGTGGTAGATGCAGAAACCACAGGCTTGAATCCAGCGACAGATGCTTTATTAGAGATAGCTTTTGTGGCGCTGGAGCTGGGCCAACATGGGCAATTATTCCCAGGAGAGACTTTTTCCTATCACATTGATCCTTTTGAGGGTGCACACATTGACCCTGAGGCTTTGGTTGTTAATGGTATCGATCCCACCTATCCATTGCGTTATGCCATTCCAGAACAGCAAGCGTTACATAATGCTTTTCGGAAGATAAAAAAATTGGTTGAGAAACATCGTTGCCAGCGAGCGATACTGGTCGGGCATAATGTCTGGTTTGATCTGGCGTTTATTCAAGCAGCTATTAAACGTTGCCGGCTGAAATCAGCCCCGTTTCATTCATTTACTACGCTTGATACGGCTTCTCTGGCAGGAGTTGCTTTGGGTGAAACTGTTTTGGCTAGAGCAGTGCGGGCTGCGAATATACCGTTTGATATCCAACAGGCGCATTCTGGTGTTTATGATGCAAAGGTGACAGCGGAATTGTTTTGTTGGTTGGTGAATAACATTCGTATTGTTTAGCGATATTTCAAAAATGCTACACAAATAAAAAAGCCCGCATAAGCGGGCTTTTTGTTTGATGGTACTATTAACCGAACTTAACAGCAGCACGTAATCCAAGAGTATTGGAATTGCTACCGCTACCGCCACTTTTAGATTGGCTGTAAGCAACGTCATGGCCGAATTCAGCGCCTAACATTGTGTTTGGTAGTACATCTACGCCATATCCTAACAACCAACGGTTGCTTGGTAATGGGATTCTAGCTGCTTGCCAGGATTTTTGATAACCCAGGTAAACGTTTTGGTTCTTGTTCCAACCGAAGTTGTTGAATGCGAAACCAACTTTAGCATCAAGTGCTTTAGGAGAAGCATCTGAGCCAGTTGAAGCATTGCTAGTCAAGTCTGCACCGTTGAAGCTTTGTAAAGCTGCAGCGTAGTTTAGACCGAACATGAATGGACCGCTATTAACGTGACCATAAGCAGACCAAGCAGCTACACGATGAATGTAGGTACCGGTTGTGCCTAAGTCTCTACCAACAGCAGCAGCAATGTCGTTAGCGCCGGTCATGTCAGACATGTAACCAACTCCAACGTCCCATCCTAATGAATCATTAGGGTGATCCCATCCTAAAGAAGCCCCGTACACGTATGTTGCATTGTTTTGGGATTCTTTTCTGTCTGGGCTGTCAAACGCTGTTACTGTTCCATGGATACCAAGTTGAGTTACAAAGCCTAACTCAGCAGAAGTACGTAATGTTTCGGTCAAGACCTGAGTCATCGTACGTTCTAGAGCGTGGATTTGGTAACGGTTGTAATCAGCAAATTGCTTACCAATTTGGAAGAATACTGGCATGTTATCCAAGTCTGAGAAGTTAACGAAACCTTGCTCAAGATTAAGAGTATTATTTGGATACACAGCAGAGTATTGACCTCCTAGTGCATACAAGTGGCCGCCAGCGTTAGTGTTGTTATTGCTGGTTGTGAAAAGACCGCTTGCGCTGTTGTAGCTTACGCTAGCAAATGCTTTTACGTATTGGTTGACGTTTCCAAAGATATTCAAGTAAGCGTCATTCAATGAGATTCTCTCATTGTTTTCGCCCATGTAACCTTTGCTTAAGTTAAAGGTGTGAACATCTGTTGCGATGCCGCCAGCGAAAGAGATGGGCTCATAACAATGTACTGTAGGAACAGCTCGGCCTACGTTTTGAGTCATCGACAACATCATTGGTGTGTACCAATTGTTGATTGGGCAAGCTTCAACTACTGGGGCTGGAATCATTTCACCTTTCAGATCGCCCTTGTAGCTAGTACGAGCCGCTACCACGTGGTGTTTCATTTTATGGTGGTGTCTGTGTTTAGCTACTGGTGCTGGTGTAGCTGTGGTGGTTGTTGTGGTTGTAGTTTGGCTTACATCATCTGCTGCAAATGCAGGGCAGCTGATAAAACCTAACAAACTCATTGCTGCAACAAGTTTAAGTTTTAGTTTCATGCGTTTGTATCTCCTTGATATAAAATTTGATCCGGACGGTTTCCAAAATTACCTACAAACCCCCCACATTGCAAGAAAAATCTAATATGGGTAGATTCAAAATGCGCAATTAAGTATTTTTGGTTACAATTTTTAATCAGATCATAAAAAAATAGATCAGCGAATAGAATATTATATATAGAATATTTGCCGCTAAACTATTTTGTGCAAGAATTCTAATGAAAGGAAAACCTGATTTCAAAATATAAATCAGTTTTTTTCGTAGATGCTTTGCAAATATTAAACAGAAAGTTATTTTAAGATGAAAAAAAACCCGCGTGGTTGTCGCGGGTCCTTATATATAGCAATTTTCTGTGCGGAAAATCCGATTAAATTATAATGCTTCCGATTTTTGAGCTAAGAAGGTTGCAATTCCTTCAAAGGTAGGTTTAATTCCTACTTCGCCTTTTTTCCAGCCTGCAGGGCAAACGTCACCATTTTTTTCGTGGAACTGTAAAGCATCCACTAAACGGATCAATTCATCTATATTTCTACCCAGTGGCAAGTCGTTTACGATTTGTGAGCGTACGATACCTTGTTTATCAATAATGAAAGCACCACGTAGTGCAATATGTGCTGTTGGATGTTCAACACCGTAAGCTTGGCAGATTTGATGATTAACGTCTGCAACCAGTGGATAACGTACTGGGCCGATGCCGCCATCATTGACTGGGGTCTTTCTCCAGGCAAGGTGAGTAAATTGAGAATCAATCGAGACACCCATGACAATAGTGTTACGCTTATTGAATTCTTCAATGCGATTATCTAGCGCAATTAATTCAGATGGACACACAAAAGTGAAATCCAATGGATAAAAGAAAACAACGGCATATTTATTCTTAATGATTTCTGACAGGTGAAACTGGTTGGTGATCTCGCCGTTGGCAAGGACTGCGGCAGTGGTAAAGTCAGGAGCCTTTTGGCCTACAAGAATACTCATCTTATTAATACCTCTTAGAAATTGGTTAACAGTTGAACAGGATCGAGAATTATATAGGTAAATTGACTTAATGAGTAGTACCTTATTTGCCTAGTTTTGGGTATGATGCGACCAATAACCTAGTTAGGTGATTTCTATGATGTTTTTACTCATATTATTGGGTGTATTGCTGAATGCAGCCGCACAACTTTTGCTTAAAGCGGGGATGACCCAGATTGGGCATTTTGAGTTTAGCATGGCGAATGTGATCCCCATCGCGTTAAAAGTCATGGTCAATGTACCAGTGATTGCCGGTTTATGTGCCTATGTTGTCAGTGTGATGGTTTGGCTATTGGTATTATCGCGTGTTCCCGTCAGTTATGCTTATCCTATGTTAAGTATTGGTTATATTGTCAATGCTATTGCAGCTTATTATTTATTTGGTGAAAGCCTGTCAGTGATTCGTGTGACAGGAATCTTTGTGATTATCGCGGGTGTTTATCTGGTAGCACAAAATTAAATCTTGTTACTTGCATGAGGGTTACGCATGAGTGAAGCATTTTTACCGTTTTCACGTCCTTCGATTAGTCGAGCGGCTATTGATGAAGTGGTCGCTTGTCTAGAGTCAGGTTGGATTACAACAGGACCCCGTGTCGCTAAGTTTGGTGAAGCGTTAAAAGAATATTTGAATGCGCCGCATGTTTTACCCTTATCCTCAGCAACAGCAGGACTTCACATTGCATTGTTGGCTTTGGATTTGCAGCCTGGTGATGAAGTCATTACTACGCCACTTACTTTTGCCGCTACTTTAAATACGATTATTTTAGCGGGTGGAAAACCGGTATTGATTGATATTGATCCACTGACGCTTAATATGGATCTCAATCAACTTGAAGATGCCATTACGCCAAAAACGCGAGTGCTTTTGCCGGTTCATTTTGCTGGCTTACCAGTTGATCTAGATGAAATGTATTCGATTGCTGATGTGCGTGATTTACGTGTGATCGAAGATGCGGCGCATGCTATGGGTACAGAATACAAAGGAAAACGCATTGGTGGTTTTGGAGATACTCAAGTATTCAGTTTTCATCCTAATAAAAATATGACAACAGGAGAGGGTGGTTGTGTTGCGACACGGGATGAGGTGCTGGCAAAGAAAATAAGTTTACTGCGTTTTCATGGTATTGATCGTGAAGCTTGGAATCGTTATGGCAAAAGTGGGAATCAAGATTATGAAGTGGTTTTGCCTGGTTTTAAATATAATATGATGGATTTACAGGCAGCGTTGGGATTGCATCAATTAACTGAGTTAGAAAATTTCATTGCTCGTCGTAGCGCATTAGCAGAACGTTATCAGGATGCATTGGCAGATTGGCCGCAGTGGACATTGCCGATGGCGCCTTCTTTTCCGCATCGTCATGCATGGCATCTATATACTCCGTTAATTAATGCAGATGAAGCGGGCATGACGCGCGATGAATTTATGTTAGCAATGAAAGAAAGAAATATTGGTACAGGATTGCATTATCGAGCAGTGCATTTGTATCCTTATTATCGTGAAACATTTGGTTTTGAACTTGGCGATTTTCCGAAAGCGGAAGAGGTAGGGGATCGCATTGTGAGTTTACCACTTTTCCCAAGCATGAGTGATGCAGAGCATGATCATGTCTTGGATGTTATGTATAGTATTTTTAATGGTTGAGCATATGAACGTATTAATTTTAGGTGCAAATGGGTTTATTGGTAGTCATTTAAGTGAAGTGATTCTAAGCAAAACGGATTGGCATGTGCATGCGATGGATCTTGCCTCTAGTAATCTGGATGCTTGTCTTGCGAATGAACGGTTTCATTTTTTCAAAGGCGACATGACGGTCGAAAAAGCATGGATTGTCGAGCACATTAACAAATGTGATGTTGTGTTGCCATTGGCAGCGATTGCAACACCTGCGACCTATGTGCAAAATCCACTGCGGATTTTTGAATTGGATTTTGAGGCGAACATCGAAATTATTCGCCAGTGTGTTCGACTTAAAAAACGCATTGTGTTTCCTTCTACTTCAGAAGTGTATGGGATGTGTCCCGATGCTGAATTTGATGAAGAAGAAAGTTGTTTGGTCACAGGACCCATTCACAAAGAACGTTGGATTTATTCAACGTCCAAGCAATTAATTGATCGTGTGATTTATGCTTATGGAAAACGCGATGGCTTGATTTATACCTTGTTTCGTCCATTTAATTGGTATGGGCCGCGTTTGGATAATGTGTTTAATCCAAAACCGGGTGGGTCTCGAGTGTTAACACAATTTATCGGCAATATTTTGCGTGGTGAAAATATTACTCTGGTAAATGGTGGGGAGCAGAAGCGCTGCTTTTTACATATTGACGATGGGATTAGTGCATTAATTAAAATTATTGAAAATAAAAATGATTGTGCGCGGAATAAAATTTTTAATGTGGGAAATCCCAAGGAAAATATTTCAATTCGTTATTTGGCTGAGTTGCTGATTCAGCTTATTAAAAATTATCCTCACTATGCTGATGCTGCAAGTAAAGCAAAGCTGATCACTGCTGATGCAGAACAATATTACGGTGCAGGCTATCAGGATGTGGTGTTGCGAGTGCCTTCTATCCATCGTGCAGAGTCAGAGTTAAATTGGCATCCATCTATTGATCTTGAAGATGGATTAAAGAGAACGCTAGATTTTTATCTGCATTCAACCCGATTCTCGACAACTGATTCATAATTTGAAATATCAGTAGTAATGGTGTTGGTGAATGTCGCGCCAGAAATGTTTGTTTCAGAGACATTGGCTTTGGTTAAATTCGCATTATTCAGGTTGGCGCAAGTTAAATCAGCTTTTGCTAGATTAACTTGCTCCAATAGGGCATTGACCATGGTTGCATAATCTAAAGTTGCATTTGATAGGTCGGCCTGGGAGAGAGTGGCATTAGTTAAATTGGCATGGCTTAAGTTTGCATTCGATAAAATCGCGCTTTTTAGGCGTGCATTAGTTAGATTAGCTTTAGTTAAATTCGCGTTTGTTAAATCCATCGCTTCTAAATTAGCATTGGTAAGATCAGCACCCGATAAGTTAGCGTTTCGCAAATCAATTTTTCCAGGGATGAATTGGTAGCTTTTCAAGTCGGCGTTGGATAAATCGAGTGGTTTTGTGCTAGCGCTTTTTAGTTTTGTTAATAATGCCAAATCTTTTGGATTAGCGGCAAACATCACGGTGACGTTGAATAGCAATACCAAACCAATAAAGTATCTCAACATGTGATTTCAGTCCTTATTAACTAGGGATTCGATGTATCCTTGCACCCAATTGAGAAAGTTTTTCTTCGATGCATTCATAACCTCGATCAATGTGATAAATACGATCGACCGTGGTCTCACCGGTTGCGGCAAGTCCTGCTAACACTAAGCTTGCAGAAGCTCGCAAATCAGTGGCCATGGTGGGAGCACCTGTCAAATTAGCGATGCCGGTACAAATGGCGGTGTTGCCTTTCAGTGAAATGTTAGCACCCATACGTATTAATTCTTGAACATGCATGAAGCGATTTTCAAATACGGTTTCGGTAATGATGCCTGTTCCGGTGGCGACTGTATTGAGTGCCATGATTTGCGCTTGCATATCGGTTGGAAAAGCAGGGTAAGGGGCAGTGCTGACATTGACTGCTTTAGCACGGTTGCCGCACATATCTAATTCAATCCAATTGCTTCCCGTGTTAATAGTAGCGCCCGCTTCTTCTAATTTCAGAAGGATCGATTCTAACGTATCGGGGCGGGTATTTTTAAGCTTGACTTTGCCGCAGGTGATGGCTGCTGCTGTAAGATAAGTGCCAGTTTCAATACGGTCTGGAAGGACTTGGTAAGTGCCGCCTTTGAGCGCATCAACGCCTTCGATGATAATGGTTGAAGAGCCTGCACCACTAATTTGAGCGCCTAGTGTATTGAGGAAATTGGCCAGGTCTTCTACTTCGGGCTCGCGGGCCGCGTTATGGATTGTTGTTTGGCCTTTTGCTAGTACAGCCGCCATCATAATATTTTCAGTGCCAGTCACGGTTACTAAATCCATAATGATGGATGCGCCTTTTAACCGTTCTTTTGCATGCGCTTTGATATAGCCATTTTCTACGCGGATGTCAGCACCCAGTGCTTGCATGCCTTTTAAATGTTGATCAACAGGACGGGTGCCAATAGCGCAACCACCTGGCAAAGAAACTTCGGCTCTGCCAAATCGACCTAGTAAAGGGCCTAGAACTAATACGGAAGCTCGCATTGTTCTGACGAGCTCATAAGGAGCATTGAAAGAATCAATTTGGCTTGCGTTAACTTCAATGTTAGATCGTTCATCCAGTGTTAAGCGTACACCCATTTGGCCGAGCAGGCTCATGATAGTGGTGACATCATGAAGTTGCGGGATATTAGATATTTGTACAGGTTCTCCAGTCAACAGACAGCCGGCAAGAATAGGGAGCGCTGCATTTTTAGCGCCTGAAATACGAACTTCTCCCTTTAAAGGGATATTGCCGTTAATGATTAATTTATCCATGAATTTTTACTCTTTGTTGTTCTGCCACTCTTCGGGAGTAAAAGTTTTGATCGATAAGGCATGGATAGTGCCATCGGCAATGTGATTACCTAGCGTCGAGTAAACAAGCTGTTGTTTTTGAATGCGGCTTTTGCCGGAGAATGTACTACTGATGACGGTGGCAGAAAAATGCCGGCCGTCCTCACCGCTGACAATCGCAGTACAGCCTTCTAGGCCTGTTTCAATAAGTTGTTTGATATTTTCTGCGTGCATAGTAATTCTCGGGCTACGGGCGCTAAGGTTAGCTTATGTATGATTTACCGTCAAATGAGAAATTTTGGTAGAATCTAACTTTTTGAGGGGAACTGGCTTTGCGAATTGATCCTAATACACATCTTTTGTCTTCTGCCCGTTATGTGGCTTCTCCTAATGGTGATGAGCGGCCAGAGAATACTACTATTGATATGGTGGTGGTTCACGGAATCAGTTTGCCGCCTGGTCAGTTTGGGACTGGTGCGATTGAGCAGTTTTTTCGTGGGGAGCTTGATTTTTCTACCCATCCTTATTTTGCAACTATTAAAGATTTACGGGTGTCTTCGCATTTATTGATCAATCGACAAGGGGTGGTGACGCAATTTATTCCTTTTTCTAGGCGTGCATGGCATGCGGGGGCTTCTTTTTTTCAGGGGCGAGAGCAGTGCAATAATTTTTCGATTGGCATCGAACTAGAAGGCACTGATGATGAGCCATATGAAAAAGAACAGTATCAGGAATTGGCAAAAACGATTAAATTACTGATGCAAGCTTACCCGGCAATAACGCGGGAGCGGATTGTTGGGCATTCGGATATTGCGCCAGGGCGCAAGACTGACCCTGGACGTTTTTTTGATTGGGAATATTTAGATTGTTTGTTGCGCGGGTAATCGTTAATATTTCATTGCAATATAACAAGGGAAGTCAAATATGATATTTATTGCTACTCTTATCTCACTTTTAATCGAGCGATTTTTTCATTGGGGCCATTTGCGGCAATGGCGCTGGTTTTCAATTTATCAAAACAAGCTGAATACGAAAATCGGTCAGTTAAATCCGGCCATTCGGTTAGCAATCTATGTTTTGCCATTTGTTTTGGTGGTAGGGATCATCAGCCGAGTGTTAACAGGATGGTCGTATGACATTTTCCATCTGGTGTTTGCAACGATAGTTTTATTGTATTGTCTTGGGCCAGGTAATTTATGGGCGCAAGCTTATCAGTGCTTGAATGAACTTAATAAGGATGATCCACGGCATGCGCCAGAGTTTGCGCAAACTGCTTTTGAGATCCCCTTGCCAGAAAATTCTCAGGCATTTCATCAAGCATTGTTGCGTGTTTTATTCGTGGCTGCGAATCAGCGGATTTTTGCGGTGATTTTTTGGTTTGCGATCTTGGGGCCTATGGGTGCTGTTTTATATCGTATGGTTGAACTTTGTGGCTCATCATCTACGTCGACTGTTACCGATTTTGCGATCAAGACAAAAAAAATATTGGATTGGCTGCCGGTACGCATCTTTACTTTTATCTTTGCATTAACCGGTCATTTTTCCAAAGTTTTTGCGCGTTGGAAATCGGGAATACAGCAAGGCATCGATGCAAATGATTTGGTATTAGTCGAGTGTGGTACAGCTGCATTAGACGTTGTAAAAGATAATCGTGTTCCAGAAGATGGAAGTGCTGAAAAAGAAGCGTTACTGCTATTTGATCGTACCCTAGTTTTGGCATTGGTGATCTTGGCGGTGATAGTCTTATTAGTATAAATAAACACGACTTTTTATTTGGTACAATGAATCAGGCACAAAAAAATTTATTTCGATGGTGTGCCTGGTTTTTTATCGGTAATTGCGCGATATTTTGGCTCATTGGCTTAAATTATATTCCAACGATTCCCTGGATCCATTCAAGTTATCTCACTCCAAAATGGAAAGGTGAACTCGATTTTTTTGTGATGGTAAGTTATTTGGGGCAGCTTAGTTTTTTGGCGGTCTTGCCCAGTATTTTTGTTTTTCCTTGCATTTTCTTTGCCAGGGTTCGTTTGGTTTTTATTGTCGCAATTACACTTGCAACTATAGCAGCGGCGTTGTTGTTAGTTGATACGATTGTTTATAATTTATATCGTTTTCATTTTAGCGGTGTGATTTTTCAGTTAGTTGCCAGCAGTTTCAATAAATCATTTTTTGATTTCTCACAGTTTGAATTAGCGCTGATTATTTTTATTGTCCTGGGTGTTTTGCTCATAGAATCTTTTTTTGCGTGGGGTTTATGGCGTTTTGTCATTGGCCAAAAACGTATGCGTGGGTTGGGTAAATGGGTCGTGATGTCTTTGGGGGTTAGTCTTTATCTTTCCTACACAATGATTGTGTTTAGTGCGGGCGAGCAAATTCATCGTGTCTTGGTTGAGACAACTCGTTTCTTGCCTTTGTACACGGAAGTGTTGGGTTGGTTTTTCCCAGGAGAAAATCTGACAGTAGCGATTGCACGAGAAGGCGAGTTGCATTTTGAGCATTCGATCCGTAATGACTCGCAGTTGAATTATCCAGTGCATCAGTTACTGTTTACGCCTAAGCATGTTGCTTTGAAGAAAACAGATGTTCAAAAGACAAGACAGTTGAATTTAGTTATTATTTTGATTGATGCGTGGCGATTCGATATGTTGAATCCAGATGTCACACCATCAATTTACAAATTTGCCAAAAACTCGTGGTATTTTTCGAAACATTATAGTGGTGGTAACTCGACTGGGCCTGGTGTTTTTTCACTTTTTTATGGTATCCCAGCCTCTTATTGGTCTGCCATGGAAACGCAAAAACGTGGGCCATTATTAGTCGATGAATTGATAAACCAACATTACAAGACAGGTGTGTTTTTCAGTGGCAGTTTAAAATTGCCTGCGTTTAATAAAACAGTTTTTTCGCAATTAAAAGAATTGCCGCAAGATGTAACGGGTAATGCCTATGAGCGGGATTTGACTCTTACACGGCAATTTAAAGCGTTTGTAGATAATGCGGTCAAAGAGAAGCAACCCTTTTTTAGTTACGTTCATTTTGGTGCAGCCCATGGGTATTGTGCATTTGATAATGATCTAACATTATTTCGACCCATCATTAAAACGTGTAATCGAACTGATTTGAATAATCAAACTGATCCCGTCCCTTATTTGAATCGCTATAAAAACGCGCTGTATCGTGTCGATCAACAAGCACAACAAGTGATTGAGGCTTTAAAAGAGCATCATTTATTAAAAAATACAGTTGTTATTATTACAGGAGATCATGGCGAGGAATTTAATGATAATCACCAGGGCTATTGGAGTCATGCGAGTAATTTCACTTCCTATCAGGTGCGCACCCCGTTGATTGTTTACTGGCCAGGCGAGAAGCCTAAAGTGTTTGATCATATGACAACTCATTATGATATTGCACCTACCTTGATGAGGCATCTTTTGGGCAGTACGATGCCATTGGCAGCTTATAGTGTTGGGGATGATTTGCTTGATAAAAATGCGAGCCATCCCTATTTATTAGTCGGCGGTTATGTAGATCTGGGTGTTTTGGAGAAAGATCGTATTACTCGGGTTTTTTCCACAGGGGATTTTCAGGTTGAAAAATTAAATAGTCAGCCACAGCCAAGTGCAAAGCTGCATGTTGGAGTGCTGCAGCAGGCGTTTGTGGAGATGAGGCGGTTTTATCGCTAAAAGGTTCAATCATCTCAAGAGATTTTTTTCAGCGGTGTTTTTTTGTTAGAATTTGGGTTTAGGTGTGTCGGTATTTTGCTCGTCTAGAATTTCTTGAGGGTAATTTGCTAACAATTTTAATAAATTAAATACTGCTCTGGCATCTAATTCAGTTGTTATCTCAATATTGCGTTGTTCAGCCATAATTGGATCTTGTCTCCTATACTTTTCAATAAAATTTGCTATTAGTAGTTGAATTTGAGTTGGAATTGGATCTTGAGTATATTCTAGCACTGTCTCGCGTACTGGTTTGAACAGACGAGGCTCAAGAGTCGTCTCAATTTCCTTCTTTCTTTCTTCTAGAGTTTGCGCATTGTCAAAAGCAGGATTCAACGCAATGTGAGCAAGAATTTCAAGATTTGGGATGTGATAGAGTGATGGATTTATGCCAAAAAAGTTATTTTCCTTTTCCAGAAATGGACGGCGATGATGGTGATGCAATGGCGCTCGAACCAATTGAAGATTTAGTTTGACAGCATCTGCGCTAAATTCCTCTCTGTGATTGGCATAAGGATAACAGATGAATGTAGGGAGACCCTCGCCTAATGGTGGTCCATATCTATCAAGGAATTTACCATTATCATTACCAATACCAAGACTGTGGTCATTAGTATTTGGATGAAAGATCAAGAGAGGCCAGTTATTTACTAAAACCCTTTGTCTGCCAAAATCTTTAGCTTCTAGTTTTTCTTCAAACATCTTTAAATCTTGGATTGCATGTTTTGCATATAATTTAATAAAAGTATATATGCTATTGGCTTTATCTCTGTTTAAAATGTTAGATGCTTGGAGTTTGGGGACAAGCAAAGTGAAATGAGGGTTGTCAGCATCACTCTTGACTTCACTCTCCGCGATATTACTTTGAGGAACGCCAAGCTTAATCAATGCTTTTTTGGCTTTTTGCACATTCTCCTGCGTGATGGGAGTAGACTGCATTCCCTGTTCACCGGCCATTTGCCATTGAATATCTTTTAGTTCCATTTTTTGAAATAAAGTATTCAAGTAAGCAACTTCTTGTGGCAATGTTGTTGTTTGGCTGTGCATTATAAAAAACCTCTTTTGGTGTAATTTGCGTGTTCTTAAAAATCGCTTAAGAATTTATGCGTCAGTACTGATGATTATAGCATAATTCGATTTTTTATGGCGCTTAGAGGGTGAAGTTTTTAAGGTGTATGCTGTTGTAAATATTCTTCTGCTGCTTTTTGTAAGAAGGTCGAACGTTTCAATCCTGCTTTTTTTCGGAATGAGTCGATTCGTCTGAGCATGTCAGCAGGGAAAATGACGTTAAATCGTTTCAATTTTTGATAGGAAGCGATAGTTTCTTCATTGATTGATATGGGCACCAATTCCCCATCAAGCTCTTCTAGCTCATGATGTTTGGAAGGATGTTTAATAAATTGAGGCTCAGCATTAGCTAACCATGCTGCTAACACATCCTCGGCATTTTCTAAGGCTTCTTCCCAATTTTTCCCGAAAGTCACGCAGCCATTTAGGTCAGGGAATTCAACCTCTATCATATTTTTGGTTTTTTTAAAAATTGCATAATAATATTTCATTGTAATTTCTCCAAGCCAGCTGCTTTTAAAATACTTTTTACTGTTCCTATCGGGATATCACCTTTATGACGAGGTACTGGGATGGGTGGATACCCTGCTTTGATCCATATATCGTGCTTTCCTCCGGAGCGTACACAGAAACCAGCTTTTTTAGCATTTTTTCAAGTTTGTATTTTGTCACTTAAAGTGTGTCCTTATCTAATTATACACATTAGTATGTAATTTTAAAGCCGATAGAATTAAATAAGATGGCTATTTTTTGCGGGACATTGAGGTAATAGGGGTTTGGCAGGCAAATTTTTACGTACAAAAGAAGGATAGATAACGTTAAGAATAGAATCAGCGAAGGCTGGCGAATCAAGCGTCTTGCGGGTAGAATTGGCCGTAAAAATTAGGTCACAAATAAAGTAGCAGAAAAATATAAGCAAAGGAACATAAAACATGGCTGAGAAGTGGGGCGACGATTACGATCCTATTGAAACGCAAGAATGGTTAGAGGCTTTTTCTTCTCTTTTGCAGTACGAAGGAGCAGAGCGTGCGCAATTTATTGTTTCGCAATTAATGGAAAATGCGCAAAAAGCGGGTGTAGAAATTAAAGGCGCAATGCCGCTTTTGAGTCCTTACTGCAATACTATTCCAGTAGAGCAACAACCATCTTATCCAGGTGATTTGGCATTAGAAGCACGAATTGATGCGATTAATCGCTGGAATGCAATTGCCATGGTAATGCGGGCAAAGAAAGATGCTGGAGGCGTGGGTGGACATTTATCTTCATATGCATCGATTGCAACTTTGTATGAAGTTGGTTTGAATCATTTTTTTCATGGGCCGACAAAAGATGCGCCAGGGGATTTGGTATTCTTTCAAGGGCATTCATCTGAAGGCAATTATGCGCGGGCTTTTTTAGAAGGCCGTTTGTCCGAAGAGCATCTGAAAAATTTCCGTCAAGAAATAGGTGGTAATGGCGTTTCCTCTTATCCACATCCTTGGCTGATGCCGAATTTTTGGCAGTTTGCGACAGTCTCGTTAGGATTAGGCGCACT
>Ga0206817_1199_pt1 | contig 15458 bp, 12 predicted proteins | sample Alteio_BWOrgCont_89_FD_152873 | JGI IMG/M metagenome (GOLD analysis project Ga0206817, IMG submission 152873) | Enriched cells from forest soil in Barre Woods Harvard Forest LTER site, Petersham, Massachusetts, United States -... | ecosystem: Environmental > Terrestrial > Soil > Temperate forest >...
GAGCGTACTATAAAATGATGCAATGTACAAAAAATTTAGTAATAAGGTCAGTTGAGGTCACGTGCGAAATTTGACATCATTGCATAATCGTTCTATGAGTGATATTAAGAGAGGTTCCACAAACCCATTAAGAAGGAGTGCTGAATATTGCTGTGCGTAGAGAATAGATAGTTCGATGTTATGTATCGTGCGACATGTGTTGAGTGTGTTAAAAAGTAATGCACATACTTTTAAAAAAGGAAGAGCGTATGAAGAAAAGGCAACGTTTTATGCGGTTGTGTTTTCTTATTTTTTTGGTGTCCTTGTGTTCGCATGGACTACATGCAGCAACAGTAACGTGGATGGATAGTGTGACAAGCGATGCTACTGATACTAATGTTATTTTAGATGCAGTCGATGGTGACATTATCTTGCCTAATGGTCCACGGACTGTCACCGCAGCAACTGTTGATGTAACGATAACGGTGGCAACGGCAGATGTGACGGTCACTGCGAATCCACTTGGTGGCTCATGTCTTAATCTTATCGCAGCAGCTGGTCTCTCAATTACTATAGACCTCACAGCAGCACCGTATGATCTTACGTTTCAGGGTGCGACAATCACTACAGCAACTAGTTTCACACCCCTGTACATTTTCATACAAGGTGCTGTGAATATAAAAATGAATGGAGGGCGTACCTTAACACTTGGTAGTGGTACTGGCATAGACGGCACGCAGATGTATGTAATTATGCAAGCATCAGACACGGGAGTATTGTCAATTAACCGTTTTGATACAACTACAGGTGAAGAAGCAGAAGATGTCAATATTGTCATACAAACTGCTTCAGTTTTAAGTTACGCAGCACTCGCGGGGGATTCAACAAGTTCTGGTACTATTAATTTTTGTCCCACCAATAGTGCGGTTGGTAGAACAGTGTTGACGATTGATAATCAGGGTTCATTCCTCGTTGATGGCAATACACTAGTACTCCAGACTCTTGCATGTTCTACCGTAGATCGCACAACTCCGGCAGGAGCCCATGCAATTTGTAACATTCAGACCGGTACTGCGTGCCAAGATTCGTTTTATAATCCAACGTCATCGACAACATTTTTAACTATTGCGAATCAAAATAATACATATCCGGAACTGCTCATCGATCCATTCTTTACTCAAGGAGCCCGTGCTGGAGCGCCATTCATAGGAACATTCAACGGTTTACGTTACGGAGCTGTAATAGGTGCACTCGGTACTCTTAATATTGGGCCAAGCGCGTATCTTGATTATGTGGGGCTTACCAATGACGTGTGTCCGCCAGTTACCTGTATTCCTACTATTGATTGTTCTGCATCAGACATGTTTGTCTCAGAACTTAACTGTCCATGTGGCTCTTCAGTGCAACAGTTTATCAAGGCACGTAACCCATCTGCTCTTATTATCGACGGTTGGCTTAATACTCTCTCTGTTGCTACGATCAACCTTGGCGTTCAATCTGGTATTTATTTCCGTTCCGGCGTTGATGTGAATGGAGTGATAGAAAATCCGACTGCCCCAAATATTTATACTATTGCTCCGACTGCACAAACTCCTGGGTCAGGGGAAATTGTATTTGACGTAGAAGGACCATTAGATGTAGTCGGCTCGAATGTGGTTGCGGGTACAACCGTTACGTTGAATTCACGCATGGAAATTCTATCTTATGAGGTAAGTCAAATAGACCCTGCAGGACCACTATTCCCGGATCCCGGCTTTGTGGGACCGGATCTATTTCCAATACGTACGTTTAGCACGAGTGGCAGTGGGGCATATCTCCAATATAACAAAGCATCGTGGCTTATCAACAATATTATGTCGGTGACGGACACTTCAATAGGACATACTGATGAACTACATGTTGTATGCCAAAGTAACGATATTCTCTCGGAAGCAACATACATCGGTGGTGAAACGTGGCTTCTTGGACAGCAGATTACTCCTCCAGAAGATCCAGCCATTCCGCGTCCGAACATTCAATTTTTTAATTCGATCTTACACTTATACACCAGCGCAGCATTTGCGGGTGTTGATTTAGAAATACCCGATTTGGTTGTTGATAATGTTGAATTTACTAATTTTGTTCAGTTCATATTCTACAGTAATGGTCGTGCTATTGATAATGGTACCGGACGCACGTTGATGCTTGGTACCCTCATAGGATCACAGGCATGTGATGGTAGTACTATCATCTCTGAAGATGCACATCTTGATGTTATACAGTTATACAATTTTACCTCTGTTAATCCATCGGTAGTGCCAGGAAAAGATCAACAACTGTATTTTACGGTGAGTACCAACACTAATCTTATTACATCGGAAATAGGTAGCACTGATATTATAGGGCAGACATCTATTCACGAAATTTACCTCGGTGCTAACAGCAACAACTCTATTGGCGAAAATGCGGCACCATCGTGTATATCACAATGGACAATGTCATCTACACCATCAGAGTGGATAGCGGGCAACTTTTTTAACTTCAGCACCCATGGTGGCTCTGTTGGCATTCCAGATACAAGTAATGTCACCGGTCAAGGCGGCATCTTTGTCGATCTTAATGGTACGTTTGGTATTTTGCCACAATATTTGGCAAGTATTGCCGTCATGATTACTAAGAGTTGTAACGGTGTCGTCGATCTACCCAAAAACCAAGTTGTCTTTGCTAATCGCATTGGTATTGCTGATTGGCAGTTGCAATTGTCAAACACAAATCCAGAAACAGTGATCATTCCTACTGGATCTGTGTATTCCGATTATACGCTTAACTGGGTTTCCATTAACAAATCAACTGCAACCGGCTTTGTGCCATATGATATTGGTGATGTAAATGTATGTAGTTGTCCAGTAGTTACTACAGCAAATATCACTGGACTGCCAACGATTCAAGGTTCGGTTGATCAATTACAGATCGTCGATTCTCGCATTGGTGATCCTGCTCAAATCATCATTGATGGTGGCTACGTACGCGAAGTTCTTTGGCTTTCAAATTGCAGACCAGCAGAAGCACCTGTTGCTGTTATTGTTCTGCAGAATGAGGGTCAGTTAGGTATGAACACCGCTCATCGCAATGTTGATTCAATCAATACAGAAACAACGTTTGGAGTAAATGGTGTCACCATTGTTGCAAACGGTAATGCTCGTGTTGATCTGAACACTGATATGATTGTCAATAACATTTGCGCCATTTTACAGGGACCAAATTGGACGGCATCGAATGTTCTTGAATTCCGTGCAGACGCGCCACGTTTTATTGTAGTTACTGAAGATGGCATCCTTGATTTGAGCAGTTTTACGGTGGGTGGTACTATTCGCATGAGTGAAAATGTGCGCCTCTTGTTTGAGGCAGGCTCTCGGCTTGTGCTTGGAGCAGCAGTACTTGAGTTCAATGAAAATGCTATTTTAGAATTTGAACGTTCACCCCAAGCTATTCAATATTTTGCGACCGCAGATACACTTATTGGGCCTATCAATAATGCACTGAATCCACTTATTACGTACAATATTACACAACCGCATCCACTGTATGCACCATTTGTGAGTTATGGTGATGCACCTACATTTGATCTACATAACACCGATGCCTTCCGTGTGCGCATCATGGGTCAGGGAACCATTAGTATGCGTGACAAGTCACAGGCATTTCTTGGTGTTAATGCAATGGTTGGCATTGAAACGTTGTCAGAGGTATTGCCCGGTGGTGTTGTGTGCACCATTCCTACTACCAACGTCACGCTCGAATTGAGTGATACGGCATCATGGCAGATTGGGTTTGGTAATAATGATGAGGGCGGTACCCTACAGATTGGCAATGTACAAAATCTCGATGGACACTCGGTGAATTTTACGCTCACTTTGAATGGTGCCGATGCAACCTTTGAACTTGGTGCTGGTGCCTTCGTGGGGCTTGGTGCAGGTGTTGCCCGTCCAACAGGCCTTGGAGAAGCACAGTCGGAATGTCTTGCAGATACTCTCTTTAATGTATCAACTATTACATTCAATTTTAATGAAGGAAGTTTCCAGGCAGAGCGTATTTTTGATAGCAATGACCCGCGGTCTCATTCACTCGTTATTGGCAATGTCGGATCATTTGCACTAAATTATGCTGAGCAAGGAGATGATCCGGTTGTGTTAGACACGGATAATTTTGGTGTCTATGGTGGTGGCAATCTTTTGCAAATAGTACCAGCAACGGGTACAAATGCTGGGGAAGTATATATGATCGATGTGGCTGAGGATACCACCATTAATATTCCGGTGACTGGTGGTCCATCAGTTCCTGATGTTCGTCTATCTCCAAGTATCTTGGCTTCGACTGATATGCTTGATAATCTTACTGTTTCTGGATTGACACCAACAGAGTTCTTTCAAACAATGAAAGTGCTGAGTGGATCCGGGCCAGTAAGCCGTTCATATCAATATTCCACTATTGCACCGCAAAATCCGCTTGCATTTAGAGAGTCTCGTACAGGTGGGATTCTTGGATATGTTGATCGTACTGGAATTGGGCGTATGGATGTGTATGACATAATAGATGCAATAGGTGCATCGCAAGCAGACAATAGAACGCGCGCATACGATATAGGTACGGTGATTGTGACGATTGATACTGCGGGAGCAGCCCCTGGACCAGTATTAACTGCAACTTTAATCAATGAATAAAGAATTAGAGAGACAATTTTGGGTGGCAAATAACTATTATTGTCACCCAATCCTCAAAGGAGACTGATGGGAAAGAAATTACAGATCACAATGCTGCTGACAACAATTGCAAGCAATACTATGCTCTTTGCACTCACAAGTGAATTTAGATCACCGCTGCGTTTAATACGCGGCGTCATGCATTCACCATTGGAACCTGTAGGCGATGCATGGTGGTATGATGATATGCCCGAGTGTGATCGTGATCCATGTTGGAATATAGAGGCATGGGCCGGTGGTTACTACCGTGCAGCAGACAGAGCCTTTTTTAAACCATGCAATGGTAATACAACACAGACAACATCTCTTTCAACATTATTCTTCGGTGCAGAATCATTCACCGGTCAACAATTGTTTGTGAATAGTACTGTGCCATCGAATTCACTTGCTTCAGTTACACCATATTTGGGTTTTGCGCAGATTTTTCCACGGTTCACTTACACAGAGCGTGGTGTGGTGATGGGAATCCATGCAATGCGTACATTCGGTGATGACGATTGTTGGCATGTGGGTGTACGTGGTGGCCTGCCAGTGAAAGAAATTGAAATAACACCGACAAATGTAGGCGCAATGGAAGAAACATTACAAGATGTATATGATGTAAGAAATTTATGTGTTGGTGTTGGAGCAACTGACGTACAGATAGTGTATGCATTCAGACTTGATTTTTTAACAGCATTAACTCGATGTGTTGTATCGAGCGGTACTGAAGTTACCACTTCATTTGTGCAATATGATAATGGTACGGGTTCTTCAACGCAGCCATCAGGGCCAAGCAATGTTTCAACTCAAATTGCTGGCATTACGGCATCAGGTGATAGTGCTTCAGGACCAACAGCAGGAACAAATGTTCTACCCCCTGTATATGTTACTCGTGTTGGTACTGGAGGTGGTGGGCAAGGTAATTGTTTATATACTGATGCACCAACAGGACAGTTTCCCGCATTTCCCTATTGTCAACCAGCCACTGCAGTAACAGGTGCATTAAATGGCGATGGCTCTGGTGGTGCTGTTGGTCAGACCATGTTTTTTAAATTCGGCACAGATTACGCGGCAGGACTTGGCACGGATACCGATGCACAAGCAGCTTTATTTGTAGTACCTCGTTGTGATACGGACACAAACACAGCATTACCTGTTGTTAATACCCAAGCAAATGCAATAAGAAACAATGTTGTTACTGCAATCAACCAATTTGGTTCTACATTTGAAACGTCCATTGCATTTCTTCAATCACAAGGCATTGATTTCACCCGAGCAGAGCGCGTGGTTGGTGTTGGCGATTTAGATACTGAAGTTTATGTTGGCTATGGTCATCCAGAGGATTGGTACATTGATGGTATTTTGGGTGTACGATTTCCAACGGGTACCAGGCCACCAAATGCAACACGTATCTATTATCAGCCGACCGGTAATAAAAAGCATTATGAAATAAAGCTTATGCTTGAAGGTGGCTGGCATCCCGTTGAATGGTTTGCATTCCGTCTTGATGCGGCATATAACCATGCATTCAAGGCGAGCGAATGTCGTGCGGCACCGTTCAAGCAGCAAACTTCACCATGCAATACCAGTTGTTGTGAAAATGATTGCAATAGTTGCAATACCTCTTGTTCATCGTCTTCCACGTGCAATAGTCACTGTTGCAAATCTGATACAAATAAATTCCCGTGCGTAAACTGCTCAACGCTTTTCATCAAAAACATTGGACCAAATTTGTGTGTTGATGTTTCATGGGATTATTTTGTTGGACATCTTGAACTTTCCTTTTTTCATCCATGCAACCAAGATATTGGCTTAACGATTGGCTATGAGGGTATGTACAAAGGTAAAGATCATGTGTCCGATGATGATTGCGATTGCACAACAACGGGTGTATTTACTGCCACAGATCTGCTTGGTAATGCAAATCAACCGCTTGATCTTTCAATTCTTGAGGTACGTTCGCAGACGGCAACACATAAGCTGTATGGAGAGTTATTTCATCGTTGGAATTTCTTTGAACTGTTTGCTGGTGCATCACAGATTGTTGCTGGTGAAAATGCGATGAGGGAATCTGAAGCGCATATTGGTTTTAAGTTATTCTTTTAGATAAAGTAGTTGGTACAGGAGCAAAGGAGAGAAAAAAGATGGTAATAAAAAACGGATACCTGCTGCTACTGTTAGCCGGTATGCAGGCAGGTACGATGCTATGTGCGGTTGACGCGCAGCGGCAGGGAGAGATGGTTTTGACGCCAGAGCAAGCATCACGCATTGCACAAGAACTTGAGGTATTATTGCAAGAAGCACACCAATATGATCAACAGAACAGAGCACCAAGGCCAGATGCTGCACAACCATGTGATGGTGTGTTTCCCGCGTGTGCCTCATTTGATTTGACCATGTTATCTGAATGCTGTGGATCGATCAAGAGTATGCTGTGTTGCCTTGGTACTTCTATTATCGATGTCCTTGGCTCATGTGAAGATCTATCAACATTACTACCATCGGTTGCGGACAAAAGTGATATTGATGCGTTATGTATTTCAACGGTGTCATTATTAAAAACAATTTTGCTTGAGCTGCGCGGAGCATTTTTGTCAGTATGAGTACATGAATATGGTATGCAGTTTATACAAAAGAGGGATTTTAGTTATCCCTCTTTTTGCACATATACTCACTGCTGCTTCCTGTATCACAAACAACATTGGTGGTGGGCGCCTCGGTGACCAATTGCTGGTGTATGTCAAGGCAAAATGGTTTTCGTATTACTACAAGACAGATTTTGTGCTGACGCCTTTTGATGGTTTTGAGCAGTTTAGATTTTTTTCGAGTGAACGTCACATATTGCCAGGTGTTGCAGCAAAAATATTGCTCGATGATGAAAAATTGTTATTGCAGTCTCAGGAAGAGCAAGAGACAGTGCTGTACCATGTACACCTACATTCAAAATCATTGCTATGGGGTGACTGGTATGATCATACAACATGGTATGGTTGTGTCGATGACGCTCATTTTAAATCACATATACAAGATATGTTGCAGCCGGTGGCTAATGTTTCATTATTGCAACTACCGACTGATCGTGTGACAGTGGCTCTCCATGTGCGCAGAGGTGGTGGTTTTGACAAACCCACACTATCGCCGAGTATGGTGCAAAAATGGTGGTATAAGTTGCGATATATTGCCTATGCAGATCAAGCGGCACCGCTAAAATTTGCACCAGATAGTTTTTATTGTACGGCACTGCGTATGCTTTCCGAGATGCTTAACCATGTTCCTATGTATGTATATATATTCACTGATGATTTTGATCCATCCGCCATTGCGCGAGCATATCAAGATGCGTTGAATATGCCGCAGGTGACGTTCGATTTTCGCTTGACCGAACATGGACCAGATCAACATGTAGTAGATGATATAGTCAACATGTCACGCTTTGACTGCCTTATCCGGCCTGAATCATCCTTTTCAAAAGTTGCTGACATTATGGGTAATCACGCCATTATTCTTTTTCCTCACGCCAAGCGATGGGAAGGCAACACACTCCATATTACGCATATTACGGTAATGGACCATGGAGCACGTACTATTGTGGCAGTATGAGGTTAATAACCCCACCCCAGTTGATTGTAATATGGATACTTTGCTCTATTATAGCGCTCCTTCATTTCTGGAATTATTGCACTTTTTAAAGCGTTGTAGCGAGATTGAGTGTTAGGATTTTCGTCAAAGGCTGTTTTTCGTTGCAAAAAAATTCTCTCAGGGTTCAATCCGGTATCATCTGCGTGGGCAGTAAAGCTATACCATGTCTCTGGCGTGCCTAGCAGTTTTCTTACTGGATAGTTTTTGTCGCCAATATGCTTTTTCGTTAATTTAGTCTCCATTGCATGAAGCGAAAGCAGTTTCTTCTCAGGTATAATTCCGGTGCCTACAATTCGTCCTTGTTTATTAAAACCTACTATGTCACCCCACTCCAAATTTGGTTCACCCCATATTCCCTTAAGTTTTTTTAATGTGGCAAATTCTGCTTCTTTTCCCTCTATTTTCCTTTGTAACTGACCATATTCCCACGGTGTTATGGTATATTCGTCTGCTTGTTGTTTATAGGGATTTCTCCATAACCCCTTTACGCGGCTCCAGAAGGTGCCATTGCACGTAACGTGAGCAGTAACAAGGCCAACACAAAGCAGAGCCAGTCTTTTTGTTTGATTCTTCATGATTAATACCCCCATCCTTGTTGAATGTAGTACGGAATGCTCATTTCTTTGTAGCGTTCTCTTGCCTCTGGAATATCACGTTTTAATTTTTTGTAATCAAATTCACCAAAAGCGTTTTTATCTAATCTCGTTGCTGGTCGCCAAAAACTTTTAAAAGCTGCGATACCAGCTTCGTTATTTTCGCTAGTACCAGGAATGGTAACGCTGTATATGTACCGATCTTTTGGGGTGTCCTGAATTTTGCTTATTGGATAGCTTTCTCCCATTTTTCCTATAGAAGGAATACTCTTCCCCGTCAATTTTGATTCCTTTGTGTGTAGCAAGCGCATTTTCTCCATTCTTTTTGCGCGAGTTAAGGGGTCGTGTGCCACATAAAGACTTTTGCTACCAAAGGGTAGTTCGTCCCCTGAAAATACTTCCATTCCCACAATCTGTCCCTGTTTGTCGAGATCTGCCCTGCCCAGTGGGCTTAAACCAGAACCTTGCCATCCCCCCAGACTTGGCTCTTGCTTGAGTGCTTTTAAAGCAGCCAATTTTGTCTCTTTCTGCTCTATCTCTCTTTGTAACTGGCGATATCCCCATGGTGTCACGGTATATTCGTCTGCTTGCTGTTGGTAGGGGTCTCTCCATAACCCCTTTACACGGCTCCAGAAGGTGCCATTGCAGGTAAAGTTGGTGGCAATAAGGCCTATAAAGAGTGGCATCAGTATCTTCTGTGTTTGATTTTTCATGATTAATACCCCCATCCTTGTTGAATGTAGTACGGAATGCTCATTTCTCTATAGCGTTCTCTGCTTCTTGGAATTTCTATTCGTTTCAAATCATTGTAGAGCCATCGATTTGCGCCTATATCAAATTCTGTTGCTGGTCGCCAAAATATTTTTTTCATTCCTCCAAGACTATCCTTTCCTACAACAGTGGTATACCATTTTTTCTCTGTTCCCAAAATTTTATTTGCTTGGTGCCCTCTTATGTACTCTCCCGTCGGTTCTGATTTTTTTAAATGAAGCAAGCGAATCTTGTCTTTACTGTACCCCCTATTGTGCACGGTTATGTCCCCCTGATCACTGATGTGACCACGTTGACTCCAAGATTGACCCTCCCAATCTATGACCGGTTTTTGCTTGAGTTCTTTTAAAGCAGCTAAATCTGTTTCTTGTTCTTGTATCTCCCTTTGCAGTTCACCATACTTCCATGGTGTCACGGTATATTCGTCTGCTTGCTGTTGGTAGGGGTTTCTCCATAACCCCTTTACACGGCTCCAGAAGGTGCCATTGCAGGTAAAGTTAGTGGCAATAAGGCCTATAAAGAGTGGAACCACTATTTTTCGTGTTTTATTTCTCATGGAAATATCCTTTCATTTTTATAAATACTTATTTCAACCAGCTAATTAATTAAATTATATCAACTTGAATTAATAAAAATCAAGACTATCACAACACTTTCGTCCCCAATCCCTCAGTATCAAGCGATTGGGAGGCATTATGCCCCCATAATACACATATCACAGTGATAGGTCATGAGGTGTGGACTATTGGACGGCAATACAATCAATATCCCCATCCCTGCTGAATGCAATAAGCAATGCTCATTTCCTTCTGGCGTGCTTTTCTTTCCGGTATTTCTACGCGTTTCAGATCATTGTAGCGCAATTGGTTTTCGTTGTTTTCGTCGAATTGTGTCGCTGGTCGCCAAAAACTTTTTTTAGTTACCATTCCGTGTTTGCTCTTTTCTACAGGAATGGCAACGCTGTATCGAATTTTTGGTGTATCAAAAAGTCTGTTTAGCGGATACCTCGTATTGGGAGCAGAATGAAGAAATTTGCCTATCAATTCGACTTCATCTTTTTCAAGAAGCAAGGATATTTTTTCCTTGGGGAGAGGTCCGCACGTGTTTACAATGTGCTCTTGTTGATCGAGATGTGCTGCACCCAGTAGAATAAAAATTGGATCATTTTCACTAGAGTGTGGTTGCTGCTTGAGTGCTTTTAAGGCAGCAAATTCCGCTTCCTTTTGCTTTATCTCTCTTTGTAGTTGGCCGTGCTCCCACGGTGTTACCACATATTCGTCTATCCCTTGTTCATAGGGATTCTTCCAGGATGGCAAACTACTCAAAAGTGGTAAACTGCGCCAAGATGGTATAGTATTCCACAGTCCCTTTACGCGGTTCCAGGACGTGTCATTGCAGATGAGGTGGTTGACCATGAGGCTTACAAGAAGTAGTGCCAGCATGCTCCGTGATTGATATTGCATAGTAAATACCCTTCAATGTAACAAATATAGCTTATAATGGACCAATTTATCAAATTATATCAAATTGAATTAATAAGATCAAATTTGTAATAATGCCGCAATCTTTGACAAAGAGCGCTTATTGGCAGAGGATAAGCTGTATAGTTATCGTATAAGCAGAGTTTTTATTGAACATCTTTGTGATACTAGCATTTCTAATTCTGTTTTTTTATGGTGAGTACGTTGAGATGTTCAGTGTACGTGCGTGTATGCGTTTGTACATTTTTATATAAAAAGGAATAGTATGCGTATGGGAAGACGTACCTTTCGCATTGGAGAGCTTGCGAGACAGCTTGATGTAGAACGTTTTGTGATACGGTTTTGGGAAAAAGAATTTGATCTAAAGCCAACACGATCAGATGGAAAACAACGTTTTTATACGCAGGATGATTTCAAAAAATTTTCTTTGATTAAGGAGTTGTTGTATCACAAAAAATATACTATTGCTGGTGCACGATATACATTGCAAGAACGAGAAAAAAAAAAGAAAGAGTAGTTACTATTCTGCCTTCAAAAAAATTAAATATAGATTATGCATCCGAATTTAATCGTAGACTTACAATATTAAGAAAACAGCTGAAAAAATTATACGATTTGTTGTAACAGCACTTCAATTATTAGACAACAGCGTCACGCATTATCATGTTGCACTATGACATTTTTTCTCTTGCTCCTTGTATTACCTAGAGAGCTTTCCTAGACTGAGGAATGACATTCCTCTCAAAAAAGGAAGCATGTAGATGAAACGTATAGTGTGTGCGTGGATATTGTGTATTTCGGCGTTCTTGTATGGCGATTCTTCTGATCCTTGTGGTAGTGGTAAGCATTGTCCAGAACCATACAAAACGGGTGACTGTTTTGTATGCAATACTGCATTCAGCCGTTCGTTTATGTTTATTCGTCCGGTGTATGAGCACGTTATGATGCGTTACCAATTGTGGGATAGCATCATCTATTCAAAAAAAAGGAGCAATAGAAACTTCACTACAGGCAATTGGTATGTATCAGCATTCGTGTGATGCTACGCAGGGTAATAAAAAATTTGCTAAATACTTTTTGATTAATAACAAAAGCACACTCCTTGTTTCTGGTGATGCTAACACAAATGAAGTTTCTATTCGTGATGTTCGTGCTGAGTGGCTTGGGTTGCCAAGCAATTTCAGTGGTTTTTTGACGTTGTGCCCGGAGCAACATCAAGCCGGTTTTTGGCTCGAGTATAATCAAGATTTTGGAACATTATTTGATCTTCCTTTTCTGCGTAATTCGCATGTTTCTATCATTATACCGTATGTACATGCAGAAAATAATTTGCATCTTAGTCAGTCAAATATTCAAAACCCGGGAACAAACCCGGGAATGCCTCGTGACATTCTTGAGGCCTTTAGGCAGCCAAACTGGCACAATTCGAAAATAGATGGCAAGACTGCTATCTCTCAATTTACTGAAGTTCGTATACAGTTTTGGCGCTGTTTTATGGATGAAGATGATTGGCAACTTGCGTACTATTCCGGCTTTATTATTCCAACAAATAAGCCTAATCCAACATTTCTTTTTAATGCAGTAGCAGGTAATGGTGGTCAGGCGGGTATTAATGCCGGTGTTGTGTTACAAGTGCCATTTACACTACCGGACGCATGTCAGCGCATTATGTGGTTTATGGATTTAGATGCCACGTTCCGTTTTCATAATCATCAGTGGCGTACCTATGATTTGCGAGATAGGCCGTGGAGTCGATTTTTGCTGTTTACATCTCAAAATAACCCCAATAACATTAACATTCCCGGCGTTAATGTACTTACTCTGCATTCAAAAGTGCGATCATACGCGCTCGTTGATTTTGCAACTGGTCTTCGATATCGGAATGACCTGTTTACCCTGGAAATTGGTTACACCATGTGGGCTCATAGTAAGGAGCATGTCAAGCCTGATTGTCGCCTTATCTTTGACAAAGGTATTCAGGGAAACTTTTCGCCAGGAGCACAACCACAAAGCGCCAATTTTAGCACCATTGCTCGGCAGGCACCGAATGATCCAGTATTTGTTCAGCTTGAAAAAAGTGATATCAACATTCATTCTGCGGCTACGCCCGGTGCTCTTGTTAATGGACTGACTATTGCGGGAGGCCTGCAGTATTCTTGTGGTCTTGTGACGCTCGGTGCGGGCATGGGAGGTTTTGTAGAATGGTCTCGCCTCAATAGTCCTCTTGATTCATGGGGGCTATGGGGAAAATGCACGATCTCATTTTAATCTTGATGAAACATATAAATATGGGAAAGAGTAGGTGCTGATAAGGTTGCAAAGGAACAGAAGTGAGGCGAAGTGGCTTTGTGCTGTTGTTGATGATCTCTTTTACCATGTATGGTATGGAAGAAACAATAGATTCTACTCATGCTTGGCCGTATCTATCGCTCAAGGAATATACAAAACTTGTTGGTTGGCAAAAAGCAAAAAACGTCTACAATACATACTGTTCTTATCAATCACAGTTCTCCCAGTTTCGTGGGGCACTAGAAAAATTTCTTGCTTATGGCAGTGAACAGGAGCGGGGTGCATTTTTTGCACAACAAAATAGATTAACGCGGGATGGAATTGTCAATTTTGCTGCTATACTCACGGATATTACCGGAAGCCACTGGCCATATACACGTGCTTTACAGGCTGCTTTGCCTAAAGAGATTCTTACGTACATTGGATTGAAGGTTTGTTCGGGGGGGGCTTTTTATTTTGAACGATATTTGCATACAACCAATATGGTGGCCCCACCAAAAGCAAACATAAATCGTACACTGGTGAATCCTTGGCAGTATCCAGACCCGTCTGTTGAAATGGACATGACTGCATCAAACATGAGTTATAAAGGTTTATGCTCTACATTGACCTATGATGAAATTTGTACATGTGGGGAAAGAGTGGGTATACCATATGACTATGATTTCTTCGATATGTCCAGAACAAAGTTGCTCCATGAAATGTTGTATCCAAACGGCATTATCTTATCTAATGGTATTAATCTTGCTATAAAAAAAATAAAAACTTTTTCTAATTATTGTTCAGATTTTTATAATTTTACCGCGCTTGGTGCGCAAGGTACAAACACCATATTTTATCGCGATGCTATCACCAACATGGCGCAGGTTGGCCCAAATTGTGTTGGTTATTGTAGAAAAGAAGAAAAACTACATGTAGTATACCATCTTGATCTCAATGTTGAGCCAATTGAAACAAAAATATGTGCCTCTAAAAAACAGGTGTGGATAGGAGCTTTACCCTATGAACATTTTGTAATTATGGAAGAACATCATAGATATTATCCTGACGGTAGAGTCCACGATGACGCGCTTTTTGGGGAGCCTGATGGACGTGCACTCATTGTGTACAACAAGCATGGTGTTGTTATACAAAAAGTGGGAGGCATTGGAAGGGGTAGAAAGAAGCCATGTGCCAACTGTAAATCGAACCCTGATGGCTGGGATATAATGTTGTATAAAGGTGGCAATCGTGGAGAAATGCGTAGTATCTTTGTATATCCTGTCACCTGTACCCATGTTGCAAAGAACAGACCAGATGATGTATATTCTTTTGATTATTTTTTGTGGGAGAGCATAAAATTGGGAACCACAGCCCCATATAAGGACTTCAACGTATTGCTAAGGACAAAGAAAAAAAATGATACTACAGGGCAAACATTGGGCGCATGTGTTGTCTCATAGCAGACCTTGTAATATTTTTCCTGGGGGAAAAGAACGTTAAGAGTAAATTTAGGAAAACTATGGATAACACAGTGAAATTAACATGCAAGGAAGTTCAATATTATTCGTTGTTTGACGAATACTGTTTTTTTGAGTGGATAAAGAAAATAGCTTCTATACATAGGTATGACGGGAAAAATAATGTACTTTGCCTCTATTTTGAGGGCAATAAAATCAATGATAAAGACCTCCGAGAATTAATTGCTTTATTTTATCGATATAAAATTAAAAATATGAAACAGCTTGCTATTTTTTTAAATAGTACCAATAAAAAATGGTTCTACGACAATTGCAAATCATATTGGCATGGTAAAATCTTTGGTGTATCGTCAAATACAATGAACAAGTCTTCATGAAGCATTGTACCTCGGTGTGCCTTGTATATGTTACAAACATTCTTTGCTTACTTGCTGATTCTAACTTAGATTCACATGGCTTTAGCAAAACAACCGCAGTATGTGACAATAGCATCATCCATCCATATTACTGAAAAAGCTTGATGAA
>Ga0206817_1191_pt2 | contig 15379 bp, 12 predicted proteins | sample Alteio_BWOrgCont_89_FD_152873 | JGI IMG/M metagenome (GOLD analysis project Ga0206817, IMG submission 152873) | Enriched cells from forest soil in Barre Woods Harvard Forest LTER site, Petersham, Massachusetts, United States -... | ecosystem: Environmental > Terrestrial > Soil > Temperate forest >...
TTATTGATCACCCGATAATCATCAGTCCGATAACTGATTAGTTGTTCATAAAATCCAATTGATGTGCGCCAGTCCATCTTTATCGTGCTCTTATCGATTCTTAGCTTCATGAGTTTCGAACGCAATCAAGTGTGGCAAAATGCCTTTAGTCTATGGGACAACGCCGTACAGGAATCTCCTCATAAGGCCAGGCCCTATAATTGCCGAGGATATGCTTATTACACCATGGGCAATATCCCCGCAGCCCTGAGCGATTTTAACAAAGCCATTGAATTCAATCCGAATATGTCTGAAGCTTACATGAACCGCGCCGCCATCTATTTTTCACAAAATCAATTTTCCATGGCCCTGACTGATTATGATGAATCTATCAAACTAAAGTCCGATGTAGCTGGCGCCTATATTGACCGCGGTGTGCTTTATGATCGGGAAAACCAATTTAACCTGGCGTTAAGCGATTTCAACAAGGCCCTTGAAATTAACCCGCTTTCTCCAGAGGCTTACACTAATCGCGGGGTGGCCTATGCCAAACGCAATCGTATTTCGCAGGCGCTTAGTGACTTTAACCAGGCACTGGCCATCAACCCTGATTTTGCGGATGCCATTAAAGACCGGGCTATTGTTTTTTCTCACATGAAATAATATGATAGACCTTAAAGCATGAACTCCTTTATTGAACTATTAACTAAAAAACGTTGGCTGGCGGTAGTGCTCATCATCTTAGTCGGCGCCATTGCATACCATAATTGCCTCGGCAATGAGATGTTCTGGGATGATGATGATTTCATTCATAACAATCGTTTCATCCGCGACTTCCATGACTGGCCCTTATGGTTTAGCCAAAACTTGGTGGCTGGAAGTTATTTGGTGAGCAATTACTGGCGGCCGTTATTATTGGCCGTATTTAGCATCGAATGGCACTGGTGGCAAAATTGGGTTTATGGTTGGCACACCGTCGCTATTGGCATGCATATCTTAGCCGCTATTATGTTGTTCTTTTTTCTTCGTCGCCTATTTAATCAACCCCTGTTGGCTCTTTTAACCGCCCTGCTTTTTGTGGTCCACCCGGTACACAATGAAGCCGTGGTTTATGTCAATAGTATGGGTGATGCCCAAGAGGCTTTCTTTGTATTTTCTAGCCTCTTATTATTTACTAATTTTCGACGATCCCAAAAGCCTGCCTGGGCCTCCCGCTCCTATTATTTTTCCTTGATCTGCTATTGCTTAGCCATTCTCTCCAAGGAAACTGGCTTTGTGCTAGTTGGCCTTTTGGCTTTAACTGATTTTCTTTTGCTATCGAAAAAAAGTTTCTGGAATCGCGTGGGCCATACCCTTGGGGCCTGGTGGCCGTTTTTGACGGTGGCTATCACCTACGTGATCTTACGTGGCACGGTGCTTAATTTTGCCAACAGCTTCAATTTCTACAACACCGCTAATCCCTTTACCACTCACATCAGCATTCGTCTCATGACCTTCTTTAAGGTGATGGTGCAGTACACCGGCTTTTTGTTTTTTCCCTATCAATTGCGGGTCGAACGTAATTTCCCTTGGGCCCAGTCTGTCTTTGAATGGGATGTGATTATCGGAGGGCTTTTGGTGGCCTTCATGCTTTTTGAGGCCTTCAAATGTTGGAAAACCAAACCGTGGATTTCTTTTGGCGTTGGGTGGTTTTTTATTGCCATTGTTCCCACCTCCAATGTGCTAGTACCCATTAACTCGGTGATCTATGAACACTTTCTGTACATGCCCATGATTGGCATTGCGTTTATAGTGGTGCATCTGTGTTTAGGCTGGGCAGAAAAAAACAATCAAATCCCAAGCCTGTTAAAAATCTTTGCCGTCATCATCATGATTTTCTGGGGGATCAATATTCACCGCAATCTGGACTGGCGCACATCCATTGGATTTTATGAACAACTAATCAGTTATCGGCCTGATGATTATCGGGTGATCAATAATTTGGGGATGGAATATGCGAATGGAGGATTTTACGATAAGGCGTATTCGACCTACTTAAAGGCCATTGCCTTGGATCCTAAAAATCCGGTGGCCTATCACAATATTGCTGGCACCTACCGTGATACAGGGCACCTTGATTTAGCCCTGCAGAATTTTCACAAAGCCGTTTTGCTTAATCCCAATTTCATCTGGTCTTATAAATCGCTGGCTGATCTTTACTGGCGAGTCGGTGATTACAAAGATTGTCGCGAGAATATCCTGCAGACCCTGCGCATTGACCCCTATGACCCCACGATGCGCAACGCTCTTACCATGGTAGAACAAAAACTGGCACACTAACTCGTTAGAATTTTCTCGCCTTGAAGGATAGGATCGATTTTCTTTTCATCGATCCTCAAGCCACCGTCGTGTTCGATATGGATGGTATAAAGATAGCCAGGGATAAAAATAGCACCAGGGGCTTCAATCTGCACGCTTTTAATCCCGGCATTCTGCGCTTTCTGCTCATCAAAGGCATATTTCCAGAATTCCCGCCAGAAACGGTCTTCAACGCCACTGTGTCCCGGAATTTTATACCCGCCGGGAATGGCATCCACTTCGGTGATAGGAAATTCCTGGGTATTAGCTCCATCCAGCATAAAAACCTTCCAGAACAAGTAAACGCTCTTGCCCCGAAATAAATCACCTGCAGCCACAAAACGATCTTCAAAACGCACGACCAAAGACTGAAACTGGATAAGATTACCGCTAAAGGTAAAATACTTAGGTGGCAAGGGATTGCCCATGCTGTCGTCCTCGACAAACTTAATGGTGGTCATATCCTTCTGGGTCTTTTCATCGTAACTAACCGCCGTCACCAACACTTCAGCCGCACGGGATTCCGCCTGCAGGCGCTGCAGCATCTGCTGGTAAACATGCTCCCGGTTCAAATGGCACCAAAGCCACAATCCAAATATCAGCACACAAATTATAATAGGTAGATTTCGTTTCATGAATGTATCCTAACCCTCTCACTCTACCCTGTCAACCCCCGGGGTTGACAGGGTAGGAATCTTAAAAATCCGTACTAAATAAAACACCATCAAAGTTGCTACCGCTAGCAGAAAGTTCCCACAATTTGTTGCCATGGCCATCGTTATCGGTAGTGCCGCCACCCAGGCCGGTGCAGGTTGGGCAGACAATATTGTTGGTGGATGCGTCCGCATGATTGACATTTAAATAGGAAACATTCTGCTGTCCACCGGTCACATTGAATACAAAGTTTGTGCCCGCACCAGAAGTGTTAAGTGAAATTAGATTCCCCGATGTTCCTGCTAAATCAAGCGTTCCTGAAATTGTGTCTGTGGTTGCAGGATTAAACTCAAGGATTGAATTGGACGTAGTATCTGTAAAATTCGTGGTTGTGAATGCATCCGCAAAGGTAAGGCCAGGTGATGCTGCGGGATTGGTATCTACTATATTATAGAAGGACTGTCCGTCGGAAGTCACTGTCTGGGTACTTGTACCATTGAAGGTGACAGTTTTTGTGCCCTGAGTAAATGATCCGCCAGTATTGGTCCAATTGCCTGAGTCAGTGATGTTGTGGCTATTGGAATTAAGTGTTCCTGCTGCTAGGGCAATACCAGCAACAGCTTCATCGGCAGGCAAGGTGAAGGTACCACCAGAGCCGTTGATTTCTAAAGTGGCATTGCTATAGTCCCAGCTTTTAAGAGCGGTTGTCCCGGAACCCTTTGTGTACTCAACTGTCGATCCCGTATTATTCGTTGGAGCGTTACTCACTGTCTCACCACCCTGTAATTCAAAAATACCGCTATTGGAAAAAGAAGTCGAACCAGCTAAAGTCATATTTTTGCCTGAGAGATTAAGAATACCCCCAGATGCGATTGAAATTGTCGGAGAGATAATGGCATCATTAATGTTAAATTGAAGAGCACCTGATGTGATCGTCGTGTTACCGGTGCTGGTCGCTGCGGTATTGACCTTCAAAGGAGCCGTGCCATTTTCAATAATACCTGTTACATTTGTTCCAATAACAGCGCTCATCACTGTAGAAACTGTAGTACTTGTACCGGAATTAGTGACTGTGCCCGTGTTGTTAACGCTCGCACCTGAAAAAGTAATGGTATAAATGCCTGATGTACCATTGTTATCAATCATCAAATTGCCTGAACCCGTTGTGCCGCCGCTTACGCCAAATGTTGAGGTGCCGTTATTGGTTAAGGTTGTGCCGCTAGTTCCATTGACATTAATGGCACCACTAATGTTTAAAGAAGTGCCCGTGCCATTTGTGATGGCAGTTACGTTTGAACCAACAGGCGCACCTATAGATACATTACCGGCATTACTACTTGAAACCGATATAGCACCGGAATTGTTGACAGTTGCTGTGTTAAACTGAAGGCTCGATCCATTATTATTGGCGGCATCAAGCGTAATATTGTTTGTCCCAGTCAATCCCCCGCTAAAAACGGCGACACTAGAAGAATTACCCCCTTGACTTTCAATTGTCAAGGCGCCCGTTGTGTTAGAAGCCAAGACAATAGGATTAGCAAATGTAAGTGTGCCGCTGTTAGGACTAGCATTGATCAACAACGCATTGCTATTGCCTCCGGCGCTATTTCCTAAGGTAACAGTTCCAGTACCGTTGCCGCCCAAAGCATCTGCACTAGTCGAACCTGCCACTGTTCCAGCATCAATGATCAAGCCTCCGGTAAAGGTGTTGGCGCCAGAAAGATTTAACTGAGACGTCGAGCTATTCTGTGTAACTCCGGTCACATTACTGCCGATGACTGAACTGATGGTCACGGACGCAGCGCCAGTGCCTGAATTGATAACTGTGCCGGTATTATTAATGGAGCCTGTGGAAAATGTGATGCCGTGGGTGCTGTCGAGATCATCGATTTTAAAGCTATTAGTACCAGTCACGCCTCCAGTTAAAGTTATAGCAGTGCCAGGGGCATTCTCAATAGTCAAGGTGCCTGTTGTGGTGGAAGCCAGCACGATCGGATTGGCCAATGTAGCAAAGTTAGCAGCCGTTTCCAATGTCGCGCTATTGTTCCCGCTGCTGCTACCCAAATATACGGTACCGCTGCCGCTGCCTCCCAAAGCTTCTGTCGCTCCAGCCTCAACCGTTCCGGATTCAACGGTCAAGCCGCTTGTAAAAGTATTGGTGCCAGAAAGATCCAATGTTGAAGTAGAACTGTTCTGAAACACTCCGGTCACGTTGCTGCCGATATTTGAACTGATTGCCGCGGCCCCGCTACCTGTTCCTGAGTTGGTGACTGTGCCGGTATTATTGATGGAGTTTGTGGATAAGGTAAACCCGCTGCTACCTGTGTTATCAAGCGTAAGGTTATTGGTACCGGTCACGCCGCCACTAAAAGCACCGTTAACATTGCCTTCTTCAATGGTCAATGTGCCTGTCGTGGTGGAAGCCAAGACAATCGGGTTGGCGTAAGTTTGGTTGTTATAATCACCTTCTATTGTCGCAGAACTGCTTCCACCGGAACTATTGCCCAAGGTTACCGTGCCAGTTCCGCTGCCGCCAAAAGCATCTGCGTTATTCGTTGTTTCAACTGTTCCGGAATCAATGGTCAATCCTCCAGTAAATGTATTGGTGGCGTTTAGAGTGAGCGTGCCCGTCCCCGAGCTATTTAATACCATTCCATCGGTATTACTGGTATCAATCGCAGAAGCGTAGGTCAAATTATTGTTAACATTATCGATGGAAATGGGCCCTGTGGTCGAATTCTTAAACCTGCTTGAAAGGTCGGTCGTGGTCGATGTCCCATACTGTAACGTCCCTCCGCCAAAGGTGATGGTACCGGCACTTCCAAGCGCGTTGGTGGTAAAGTTTAAAATCCCCCCATTAATATTCGTCCCATCGTTATAAGTATTCGTCCCTGAAAGCGTCAAGGTGCCAGTGCCAACCTTGGTTAAGATCATATTCGTCGCTGTCCCGATGGTGATGGTGCCGCTGTATGTCGTCGACGTGTTGTCGTTGCCGGTGGTCAAAGTCATTGTTCCAGCCGCGGTGCTAGTGATGGCGCTGCCCGTCCCTGTGATGGAACCAACGGCCTGGCTATGCCCATCCATATCCAGCGTCCCGCCGTTCATTTGCAACTGCGCGGTAGACGAGGCTCCGCCTAAGGCATTCGCTGCTCCAGTTTGCAGGGTCCCTACCTCCACGTTGGTATAACCAGTATAAGTATTGCTAGTGCCGGAGAGCTTCAAGGTTTCACCAGAATCATCTTGGGTCACTCCATCGACATTGCTGCCGATGTTCGCACTGATGGTCACATTTCCAGTACCTGCGCCTGAGTTAGTGATAGTACCGGTATTGTTAATAGATGCGGTAGTAAGATTTATGGTGCCGTTACTGGACTCATTAAGCACAAGATTGTTAGTGCCTGTTACACCTCCACTAAAATTCAAACTTTGTCCTACCAAACCCTCCAAGGTCAATGTACCCGTGGTATTGGATGCCAACACAATCGGGTTGGCATACACCGTGCCGTTGAAGCCTTCCAATGTTGCAGAACTGCTGCCGCCAGCGCTGTTGCCCAAGATGATGGTACCAGTTCCGCTGCCCCCAAAAGATTCTGTACTACTCCCTGCATCAACCGTACCAGCGAGGACTGTTAGGCCGCTGGTAAAGGTGTTGGTGCCTGAAAGAATCAATTCTGAAGTAGAGCTGTTTTCAATCACTCCTGTTACATTCGTACCGATCGCCGAACTAATGGTCACAATCGAAGCGCTTGCACCTAAGTTAGTTACTGTGCCGGTGTTGTTGACTGGAGCAGTAGAAAGAGCTATTGTGGCGCCGTTGTTGCCATTAATCGTAAGATTGTTGGTACCAGTCACGCCGCCACTATACGTCGCACCAGCTCCTCCCAAACACTGAATACCCAATGTGCCTGTGGTATTGGAAGCTAGTACAATTGGATTAGCATATGTTGTGCCGTTGCTGCCGGATTCTATGGCAGCGCTACTGTTCCCTCCAGCGCTGTTGCCCAAATAGATGGTGCCAGTTCCATTGCCGCCAAAAGCGCTCGTATTCGTCGAACCTTCAACCATACCAGCATCAATGGTCAAGCCTCCACCAAAGGTGTTGGCACCCGAGAGTGTCAATTGTGATGTAGAACTATTCTCAATAACTGCAGTCACATTAGACCCGATGGCTGAACTGATGGACGAACCTCCACTTCCTGCCCCTATGTTCGTGATTGTCCCGATGAAGTTTACGGGTTGTGTAGTAAGCGAAAGAGTTAAGGTCCCAGTATTATTAAGAATCAAGTTATTGGTACCCGTGACGCCACCACTATAAGTTCCATTAAAACTACCATTGTCCTCAATGGTCAAGGTGCCTGTTGTGTTGGCAGCCAACACAATCGGATTAGCATATGTCCCTCCAGCGCCGTTTTCTAATGTAGCGTTATTGCTACCACCAGCGCTGTTGCCTAAGGTCACGGTTCCGGTACCATTGCCGCCAAAAGCACCTGAATTAGCGTTCGCAGTAGTCTCAACCGTACCAGAATCAATGGTCAAACCACCGGTAAAAGTATTGGTATTATTTAGTATGAGCACACCAGTCCCCGAACTATTTAATATCATTCCATCCGTATTGCTGGTATCAATAGCGCTGGCATAGGTAACACTATTATTAACGGTGTCGATGCTGATTGGCCCTGTGGTCGAATTCTTAAACCTGCTTGAAAGATCCTGTGTATTGCCCGAGGCGTATTGCAACGTCCCGCCGCCGAACGTAATATTGCCCGCACTTCCCAGCGCTCCACTGGTGAAATTCAAAATCCCCCCATTTATATTCGTCCCGTCGTTATACGTGTTGGTCCCCGAAAGCGTCAGTGTTCCCGTCCCCACCTTGGTTAAGATCATATTCGTCGCTGTACCAATAGTGATAGTACCGCTGTAAACCGCAGGCGAGGTATTGTCGTTGCCAACGGTCAAGGTCATTGTTCCTGCCGCAGTACTGGTAATAGTACTTCCCGTACCTGTTATTGAACCCACAGCTTGACTATTCCCATCCATATCAAGCGTCCCGCCGTTCATGACCAAAGCTGACGTCGACGAAGCTCCGCCCAAGACATTGGCGGCAGTTGTTTGCAGTATGTCCGCCGCAATATCCGTGTAACCAGTATAAGAATTTGTCCCAGAAAGAATCAATTTCGAAGAAGAACTACTTTCAGTTAAACCAGTCACATTACTGCCGATGTTCGCACTAATAGTCACGTTACCATTGCTTGCGCCGTCATTAGTAATTGTCCCGGTATTGTTGATGGCTCCTGTCGAAAATGTAAAGTTGGCTGAGTTGCCATTATTAATCGAAAAATTATTAGTCCCTGTGACACCACCGGTAAATGACGCGGCACCACCTTGATTCTCAATAGTCAATGTGCCTGTTGTCGTAGAAGCCAGAACAATGGGATTGGCAAAGGCTGTGGCACTTTGAGCTTGTACGGTCGCAGCGCTGCTCCCGCCGGCGCTATTGCCCAATGTTATAGTGCCCGTGCCACTGCCGCCAAAAGCAGATGTGCTGGTTTCCCCTTCAACCGTACCAGCATCAATAGTCAAACCGCCGCTAAAGGTATTAACAGCTGAAAGAATCAAGGGTGAAGAACCGTTTTGAATTACCCCAGTGACATTTGTACCAATGACAGTGCTAATAGTTGTGCTTCCGCTACCTGTTCCAGAGTTTGTGACTGTTCCGATATTATTGATGCCGCCCGTAGACAGTGTAAAATTAGAGGTACCAGAATTATCGATATAAATATTATTAGTGCCTGTCACAGCGCCGGTAAAGGAGGCAGCAAAATTGCCACCATCCTCGATGGTTAAATTTCCAGTGGTCGAGGAGGCCAACAGAATGGGGTTCGCAAACGCCGTAGCACTTCCAGTTTCCACCGTTGCATTACCATCTCCTGTTGCGCCCAGATATATGCTACCGCTTCCAGTGCCACCAAAAGCTTCTGTGCTGGTTTCACCTTCAACCGTGCCGGAATCAATGGCCAAACCACCGGTGAAGGTATTGGCACCCGAGAGAATCAGTGATCCAGGGCTGTTCTGCGTCACTCCGCTTACATTGCTGCCAATGACAGCGCTAATAGCCGTGCTCCCGGTGCCTGTTCCAGAATTGGTGACTGTGCCAGTAATATTAAGAGCTGTTCCAGAAATGACAATACTGTTGCCACCGGAATTGTTATCAACCAGGAGCAAATTAGCTGTACCGGTAATGCCGCCGTATACGGAGAGTTGTTGCGACCCGTTAACAGCAGTCAAGGTTGTGCCACCGCTGTTCATGGAAAGGCCTCCGTCGATTGTTAAATATCGCGCATTGTTAGTGAGAGCAGACACACCTGAACCCACCGTTGAGCTGACCGTTACGGTACTATAATAAGTACTGTCGTCGGTTACTGTGCCCGTAGTGTTGATGGCCCCTATTGTCAATGTCCCCCCATTATTGCTTCTTACGTATAAGTTAAGATTATTGGTACCTGTGACAGTACCCGTAAAAGTCGAATCATACCCATAAATGGTCAGCCCTCCCGTAGTATTGGATGCCAGCACAATGGGGTTGGCATAAGACAATGAACCGTAATCCTCCAGTGTTGCGTTATTACTACCTCCGGAACTATTACCTAAAATTATAGTACCAGTGCCGCCGCCGCCAAAAGCGGATGTGCTGGTTTCCCCCCCAAGCGTGCCGGCAAGGATGGTCACACCACTGGTAAAGGTATTAGCACCACTTAAAATCAATGGATTAGCAGAATTTTCATAGACTCCTGTCACATTGGTACCAATTACCGAACTAATAATCACATTTCCGACATTTGTGACAGTACCGATATTGTTAACGGGTTGTGTAGAAATAGTGTTGGCAGTCCCTCCACCTGATACCTCAAGATTATTAGTCCCAGTTATTCCACCAGTAAAAGTTGAACCAAATCCATTAACAAGCAATACGCCTGTGGTATTGGAAGCCAACACTATCGGATTAGCCCACGTTCCACCGTTACCGTATACTGACGCATTACTGCTCCCGCCGGCGCTATTGCCTAAATAGATCGTGCCAGAGCCGCTGCCGCCCAAAGCTTCTGTGCTGGTTTCACCTTCAGCTGTGCCAGCATCAATGGTCAAGCCGCAGGTAAAGGTATTGGCACCAGCCAGAATCATCGTCGACGTAGAGCTGTTCTGGATTACTCCTGTTACAGTGCTTCCGATGGCGGAACTAATAGTCATAGCCCCTGTGCCTCCGCTTGTGTTAGTGATTGTGCCAACGATATTAATAGGTTGTGTAGAAAGCGTGAGAATATTGCCTCCGTTTCCACCCAAAGCAAGATTGTTAGTCCCCGTCACTCCTCCACTAAAAGTACCCTGATTACCACCATAAATGGTCAATGTGCCGGTGGTGTTTGAAGCCAACACAATCGGATTGGCAAACGTACCGTTATTCCAAGCACAATCCAAGGTCGCATTACTTCCCCCTCCAGCAAAGTTGCCCAAGGTTACGGTACCAGAACCACTGCCGCCTAAAGCATCCGCGTTAGCACCCCCATTAACTTCGCCAGAATCAATGGTTAATCCGCCGGTAAAGGTATTCGTAGCATTTAGAGTGAGTACCCCTGTCCCTGAACTATTTAATACCAATGAATTAGTGCTAGTAATGGCTGTAGCAAAGGAGACGTTGTTGTTGACCGTGTCGATGGTTATAGGCGAACTGCTTGGTGCAGCAAAGCGGCCAGAGAGATCTGTTGCCGTTGATGTACCATATTGCAAGGTGCCTCCGCCAAAGGTGATGGTGCCGCTGTTTCCCAACCCACCTTGCGTGAAATTTAGAGTCCCTCCATTGATATTCGTCCCTCCGGTATAGGAATTGGCGTTATGCGTGAGCACAAGTGTTCCTGATCCTGATGTTGTTAAACTATACCCTGTGCCGCTGATGAACCCACTAATCGTCAAAGTCTCATTGGAATTGGTAACGGTGATTGAAGAACTCGCGGTAAGGACGATGGCTAAAGCGATCGTATTAGAAGCACCAGAATCATTAGATGTGATGCCACCTGCTGGCAAATCAATGGCATTGCCGCTGCCGCCTATGGTATATCCGGTACCAGTAATTGAAATACTGTTAAAAGAGGTATTTGCAGTCATATTTTGGTTGGTAGGTTGATTGGTCGGCGTTCCCAAAGGAAAGCACAAATTAGAGCCTGCCGAAGGCGGCCCTGCTGGCGTCCAATTACCACCCGTATTCCAAGCGGTGCTGCTGCTTCCATTCCAGGAATAGTCACACGCCTGCGCCAGACTCGGGAGCGTGAATAATAACAAGATTAGTAAAAAGACTTTATTTTTTATCATTGGAAGTTTACCGCCGATGAACAATAGTAATTTGTTCCATTGTAATAACAGCTGACTATATCAACCGCGCCCACCGCCGTACTAAGTGTCGGTGCTGTACCGCCAGGCCATTTCACCGTGCCCACCGGCCAAGTAATAGTATATGAACCACTGCCGCCTTGGATGATCCTCAACGTAAATGTAGCAACACCCGCACCCGGAGCCGTGAAGGCCAAGGTGCTATTGCCCGTTAAAGTGATCGCCTGTTTAGAACCATTGTTCCAGTTGATCGTATAAGAGCCGTTCTGTGAGCCGTTGCTGTACTCACCAAAGAAGGTGATGATATTATTCACCTGCAAGGCAGCACCTGGCACACTAGTACCGATGCCAACGTTCATGAGCACGCCGGTATTAAAAGGCGTATAGGTGGCATCGCCTTTGCTGTCTAGGAAGAAGCACAGCACGGCACTAATCAAAATAGCGAATAAGGCTGTTCTCTTATGCCTTTTAAATAGGCCCATTATGTAGTTTTTCTTTTTTGTTCCCATTTCTTTCTATCTTCTTCTATCAACTCCCGTAAAATTGTTACAAAGGACGGGTCTTCCCCTCGCATTTTCCGATCCAACGCTTTCATTTTCAGAAAATGGTAATGCGCTGCCGTCAGATCAATTGACGTCTTGATCATTTTTTCTTTAGGTTTTTTGTCGGATAAGCTTTTGCTGATGCGTCCCTGCTCAAAAAGCTTGCGGTCTTCTTCAATGAATTCTCTAAGGATGGTGACAAAGGATGGGTCTTCCCCTCGCATTTTGCGTTCCAATGCCTTCATTTTCAAGAAATGATAATGCGCGGCCGTCAGGTCGATCGACGTCTTGATCATCCGCTCTTGAATTTTTTTCTCAGGCATGCGCTCAGGGATTTTTATATAATTATTTATTTATACTTTTATTTCACACTATAATTATATAAAAAATAAAAAAAGACTCTAGTTAAATCGTAAATGTTTATAGAATTAACCATTGCGGGCTTAAATGAGTTGCGCTAGGATACCGGAATGAATTTACACTCTATTGCGGATTTTTTTATCCATCTTGACCGCCACATGGCCGCCATCAGCAGCCATTACGGGCCATGGACGTATGGCATTTTATTTCTGATCATTTTTTGCGAAACAGGCTTGGTGGTAACACCTTTTTTGCCAGGGGATTCACTGCTTTTTGTACTAGGGGCTATGGCTGCGGTGGGGGATTTAAAATTGGGGCTTCTCTTAATACTGCTATGCGCGGCTGCGGTAGGGGGCAATATGCTCAATTATGCTATTGGCAGCTTTCTTTCTTTCGAAATTACCAATCATAAGGCCTTGCCCTTTGTCAACCAGGCCTATATCAAACGCACGCATGAATTCTTTGAAAAATATGGCGCCAAAACCATCATCATCACCCGCTTTGTGCCCATCATCCGCACCTTCGCACCCTTCATGGCTGGAGTAGGTAATATGCCCTATGGGAAATTTAGCTTATATAATTTTATCGGGGGAGTAGCTTGGGTTTTGGTTGGAATTTTCAGCGGCTTCTTTTTTGGCAATCTGCCCTGGGTACAAAAGAATTTTTCCGCCGTAATCTTAGGAATTGTAGTTATTTCTCTTATTCCCGCCCTCTTTGAATACCTCAAACACCGTCAATCCCGTTAATGTTCAGGGGGATGATCATCATCAGGCTTGTGCCGATGCATGAGGCCGATAAATTTGGTAAATTGATCGGTGGTGAGGATCTGGCGTACTGCCAAAATAGAATTCAATCGCTGGTCTTCGGTCTGATTCTGTAATGATTTAATCTTGGCATGAAGCTCATGAATACGGTCCATATCTAACTGAGGTTTCATTAATTCGTCTTGCATGGCATCCATGGCTACCTTCATCTGCTGATGCACGGCCTTCATCTGGACACGATTTTGCTGCTTATTGGCTTCCAATTCCTTCTTCTGCTCGTCGGTAAGATTCAGCTGTTTAAAAATTTCTTGGATATGCTCCCCCCGATGCTTGCCATCCGCATCTGGCTGTTGCGCCCAACCTATGGTATTAGAAAATAGGAAACCAAGAATCGCGACCATCCCAAGAATTTCTTTTTTCATGACATTGACCTTTAGCTTAAGGTTAAAGGAAATAACTCTCTATCGGGGAACCTAACTGAGCTTCTGGTGATGTGCTTGTATCAGGCGTCAAAACCGAAACCAAGTATTCGCCTTGGTCCTTGGCCTGAGCTTGTTGAATGTACATCGTATTCAGGGTCACGGATCCTGCTAAAAACATCACCAAGAAACTAGCTAACACCGGCACCATTTTAGGGAAAGCCAACCATCCTTTTAAATTCTCCAGCATTTCCTCTAGAAGATTCTGCTCTTGTGGCTGCTCTTCAATATTTTCTTTGATCCTGCTCCAAAGCTCTGAAGGAACTTCTTGCAGCTCGACGGTCTTTATCGGCGCAGCACTCGTCTTTAGTTCCTTAAAAATCAAACGGCAATCACTGCAGTCCATCAAGTGATCTTCCACCATGGCCACCATCTTAGCATCTAACTGGCCATCGATGTAATCCGTAAAAATTAATTCTCGGTATTGTTCACAATTTTTCATAGACACTCTTTTTTAAACTCATCAGTTTTTCTCGGGCCCGCTTTAGGCGGGAACGCACCGTATTAAGGTTAATGTTCAAAATCTTGGCAATCTCCTCATAACTCAAACCTTGAATTTCCCTTAACACTACACAAGCCCTCTGATCTTCGTTAAGCTCACCCAACAATTTATTGACCAAATGGCTTTGTTCCTGCTGCTCTATGAGCTGATGGGCATCGGCTTCAATGGCCACCTCACCAAAAGACTCCTCAAAAGGTACGGCCTTGGAACGGGAAGCTTTTTTGGCATAATTGATAGCTGCATTAGCCGTGATCCGGTAAACCCAGGTCTTAAAAGAGGATTCAAACCTAAACTCTTTTAACTTGTTATGCACCGTGATAAAGACCTCTTGGGCCACCTCCAGCGCATCTTCCCGGTTATTCACCACCCTATAGGCCACATTGTATACAAAGCTAGATGTACTCTTATATACTTCCTCAAAGGCCTGGATATCCCCTTGGGCAGCCCTAACCAATATGTCTCGCGCTAGCTCTTCCATAACTGCCTTCACTAATTAGACAGCCCTAGGGGCTCAAAAGTTCCCGAAATTTATTGATCTTCGCTCTTCCGCTCAAGCTCAAGGTGAAATTGATGTAGGAAGCGATGGATCAGTGGAGCAAAAATGATGCCTAATACGGCATAGAAAACCACCGCGGCAAATAAGGCATAAAAGCAGGTAAAAAGCTTGGCGGCAGCGGTATGCAAAGTATCCTCTAAACCTAGACCAGTCATCACCAGCACCGCATTAAGGGTAGCTTCCAGCCAATCTAGTCCTTCAGTAAAATGATAGACTGCTGCCCCTATGAAAATCGCCCCGAGCAATAAACCGATAGCAAGCCAAAGACATTTGCCTATGCGCTGCATGAAAACGTCGTGAGAGGCAATTGGGTCTTGATGATGTTCAAATATGAAAAAACCTCGCCTAGCCATTCCTCTCCTTCTGATTGTTGACTTTTTTAAAAAAACATTATAAAATCATTTTAATCAAAAAATAGCTAAAAACAAGGCCAAAGGAGCGTTTCATGCTTGAACTAGTTTATATCTACGGGGTTATCCTAGCTTGCCTATTTGTCGTTAAAACTTTATCGAACGATCCCGAAAAAGAAAAAATTTGGGGCAAACGCAGCAAAGATCACTTGCTGGCAAAAAAAGATAATGAGATCGAACTTCTAAAAAGGCAGCTGGAACATTTTCGTAGATATACTCCTGTCGACGAAGAAGAACTTATTCCTGGTAAAAAATAAATCCCTGAATTTTTTATTTAAGGGCGCATTGATCAAGTCTGACGAAATTGTAACCTTGTTTTTTGAGAATCCTTAAAGCATCCATCAAACCTTGGGAACTTGGTTTTTTCGGATGATTCATGTGCGCAATAATAATATCTCCGGGCCTGGCTTTTAATAC
>Ga0206817_1200_pt1 | contig 15014 bp, 15 predicted proteins | sample Alteio_BWOrgCont_89_FD_152873 | JGI IMG/M metagenome (GOLD analysis project Ga0206817, IMG submission 152873) | Enriched cells from forest soil in Barre Woods Harvard Forest LTER site, Petersham, Massachusetts, United States -... | ecosystem: Environmental > Terrestrial > Soil > Temperate forest >...
ATATCATGGAATAGTTTTTATTTGCAATAATTTTCGAAACAAAAACAGAGCTTGCGAACCAAGAACCCAGGATTGAAGGAACTGTTTCTAGCGATACGCAAAAAATCTCATGGTGGTCAACCGCAATGTCTAGAAACCAGATGCGGAAACGTAGTATGCTTCCGTAGAACAATTCGTGAACAAAAAAAAGAAAAATATCAAAAAAAGGAAAATGGAAATGAGCATGATTTTAGCCGTATCTGTATTAGTGGTAACAATGGCAACATTACTGCATGCAGACGAGACACCGCATATTGCACTTCCTGAAGGAGAGATGGGTATTCGTGCAGTTTTTGCCTTTGATCCAGAAGCAGCTCAACATATGCGCCAATTGGCACATCACACGTTATATAATAACGAGTCGACTCTCTCACGAGGGGAGCGTGAATTGATAGCAACCTACGTTTCATATCGGAATAACTGTCATTTCTGCTATAATATACATGGTGCGGCAGCTGCACATCTTTTACATGATACAGCACTTGTAGAAGCAGTAAAAAAAGATTACAATACAGCTGATATTTCAGATAAAATGAAATCGCTCTTAGCAATTGCAGATACTGTACGAGAGGCTGGTACATCGGTTACAAAAAATCACACAAGAAATGCCAGGGACGTTGGTGCGACTGACCGTGAAATTTACGAAGCCATTTTAATAGCTGCACAATTCTGCATGTACAATAGGCTTGTTAGTGGTCTTGCCACACCCACACCGACCGATTCAGTTTTTTATCACGACGCAGGAAAGAGAATTGCGGAGCATGGATACGTACGTAGATAAATATCATGTGTATATCAGGAGGATCACCCTATGACTGCTCCCTGTGAGATAGGAATTAGTCAGCAAGATCGCCAAGAAATGGCTCGTCATATGCAACTTCTTCTCGCCAATGAATATGTACTTTACACAAAAACATTAAAATTTCATTGGAACGTTGAAGGCAAACATTTTGGCGCACTGCATGCTTTCTTTAAAGAACAATATGAGAGCATGTTAGACATTGTCGACGACGTTGCTGAACGCATACGCGCATTAGGCCATATGTCCACTGGCACCTTAAATGAATTTTCACAAAATGCAATCATTCCGGAAGAACCGGGTAATAATCCAGATGATTTGGGCATGATCAGATTATTGTTATTGGGACATGAGGAAATAATTCGTCAACTTCGCAATATGGCCGAAACCGCAATCACGTTAAAAGATATTGGTACCAACAATTTCTTGATTGATCTTATGGAAAAACACGAAAAAATGGCGTGGATGTTACGCGCACACATTGTATAGTACATATGTCGTATAGGTAGAATCACAAATGTAAGGAGAGTAGTGGGGTATCACACAAGATACTGCTTAAAATACTGCTCCGTTTCTTCTTCTCTTGGTTGTGAGTCTGTCAAAATGTGGGCTCCTGCTTCGAGAAATCCTGTGTCATTATAATGTGGTCCCCCGTACATTTTTCTGAATGCATGTAACGCTGGCGCCAGCGTCTGTCCTTTGTGATAATGGCCTCCATCATCAGCGAAAAGAACATGCGTTGTTGGTGCCTGTATAGTACGATAAAACGCAGCATCAAGGAGATTGGTAACAACATTGTCTCGATTTTGAAAATGTACAAGTAGGTTAAAATCCTTCAAATACGGAGCCGCATCTATTGCTTGATCTTTCCACGCTGCATATTTGAAGTGAGTCGCACACGGCGTACATATGTAGCTCCACATAAAATATTCTACGGGATTAGGAAAGTGATATCGAAGTATAATTTGCATGCTCAACAACGGGCAATCAAGCACAACAGTTCCACGATGTATTCTCGTGAGAATAGATTCTGCCTGTGCATGTGATATGCCAAGCTTTTTAAAGAACTTCCGGTATTTTTCATATTGTTTCAAGCGTGCAATGGTGTTAGCAACCGTACCACCACCACGAGAATATCCCACAAGGTGAATAGCATAACAGTCTGCTTCATCAAGCAGTTTCAATACAGCAGTCAGCGTTCTACAGTCATTTTCTTGCGCAAAGCTACTTTTACACGCCACTGCCCGAATTTCATTTGGACTAGAAACTGCATCAGGAAAATTAAAGCCAACTACGGTCCCCGGTAGCAATGACCAGCGCCTACGAAGATTCACTGCTGTCTGATTCTCACCCCAGCCGTGGCAATACACCGTACAGCTGTCGCTTGCAATACGATCAACATTTTGATCATCGCGATATATCGTAATCATTGGGTCAAATCCAAGCCGTTTCTGAAAAAATTGACGATTGTACTGTTCCACATACTGTTCCCATGAAGAACATTCACGAATAACAGCACTCATTGTAATACATAGAGCAGCAACAATGGCACCCCTCACCACAGGAACAACTCCAAATGAACGTATAAAAGCGGTGCGGCCCATAAAAAATCCACCCTAGGTATATAGCAATTCGTAACCCACTACGTTTTAGTATATATATTCCTTTTGAATTTAGCAAGCCGTCTATAGCGACCTTTGCTATAACTTAACTGTATTGCTATTTCCATATTTTGATCCTACTCAATTACGGGATAGGCAGTTAGAATTTTTGACTCTGACGGAGAAAATACTATCTCTATTTTTAATCCACATTTTACAGTGCCAGTGATATTATATCGTGTATTTTTTAAAATCCACTCATCAGGCGAAGAATTTTCAAATGCTTCTATGATTTGATATAGGACGCAAGGACGCTATTGCACAATTTGACAAACGACACTATGCTTGTTAGCATGTCACTGAATCTGCATTTGTCATGTGGTCCCCAACGAACAATACATGTTCGGTATTGTTCACCCCCCTAACCCTTCAGCTTGTTCTAAGTTGAGGGGTCCTTTTTTAGACGAAAAAACATGAGTGACAATAGAGATATCAAAGCAGGCCTTATATAGGTGCTTCTCATCCTTTGTGCAGTTCAGCTGAATGTTAATAAGAGGAATATTGGCGCGGGACAATTGTGTACAAAAGTCTCCTATCTTTTGCAAAGAAGCTGTCAATGCTACGTGTACTGCATGCACGGCATAGTCTCCTTGCACAACAGCATTGTGAGCACTATACGAAAGTAGTATAATTCCTGCGTGCGTTAGCACACTGAAAATCGTACTAACATACGTTTCCAGCTGCTGATCGTGAGACAGTCTTATACTCGTCAAGGTATCACCACGGGCCATATGCTCCTGCAACAACTTTTTAGTGTGTAACATGTTTTGATGATCACATACAGACTGGTTTACAAACCCTCGTTGAGTACAGATACGTGCAGACCTCTTTTGCAAAAAGAGCGCAACTGCCCTGTATACACCCACATACCACACAAGCAAAACCAACATAAAAAATAGTATTGTGCCGACATAACGACCCCGCGGTCCCGCAGATATCACAAATCGGCCCCACCGAGAACTTTGTGACATAAAAAATCGTCCAAACGTCACTATACTTCCTTACGTTCAAAAATTGGCCTTAGTCCATTCCATAGGCTCAACGGGTACATTGCAAACACGCGTTTCCCAGTGTAAATGACAACCGGTAGCATGACCAGTATTTCCCATAATCCCAACAGGATTTCCTTGGCGAATCATTTCACCAACCATAACATCATCCGCAAAATCTGCAAGATGAAACAGTAACGAAAAAATACCACACCCATGATCCAATACTATAGTATTGCCACTGATAGCAAAACGATCTTTCACCACAACAACGCCACTGTGCGGCGCCCACACTACAGAATGGGGATCATTATTTATGACATCAAGTGCTTTGTGCGCGTACCGTCCTTTGTATTGAGACGTTCTCAGTGTACCGAACTCGCACGTTACTCGTTGAATGTCAATTGGAGTACAAAAAGGGCCCTGCCAATGTTTGACGGCAGGAGAAGATTCTGTAAGCCGTGCCAATAATGCTTCAAATTCTTTCTCACTTGGACCGGCTTCTTGTTCTTTTTTAACTTTTTCTTGATCCACACGTATTACTTGCTTTTTAAAAGGATACTCGGTCACGGTAAATGTGTAATCAAGGTGTACAACATTGTTTACATGATCACGCACTTCGACTGTAGCAATATATCCGTTTGGCTGCTCTTCACATGCAATAGGAATAAAACATTCATATACTAACGATCCCGGAGATTCCGCAATACAAGGATACTGACGACATAGTGCTTGTGCCTGCGCACATTTGATGGGTTTGTTCGTCTGAAATTGTATATGCACTGTATGTCCCTGTGGCACCCTACCTTCAGTGTCTGCGTGCACAAGCGTTGCATATAATGGCGCATTATCAACATAAAATGTGCAATCTGCATGAGCTGCAGTGTGATGATAGGTATTATCCTGAAATGTGACTTGCAATGCATGAGGCCCATTAGAAAGTGTTGCTACAGGAATTACAAACGGATACTCACAGGACTTACTTTTCGAAAAACAGTGTACAGGCAATGGTTTATTATCAAGCAAAACTGAGAGCGTTCCCCTTTTATCAGTTTTAAGCATACAAGGTACATCGCCTGCGTAGTGGGCATCATGCGCAATACCTACAAGATCAATCTGGGGCACTACCATATCAAAAAAATAAGAATATGCGCACCACAGCACAAACACGGAACACCCTATACCAGACACCCATACAACACGACTTAGTTTCATAATAAAATATCCTTTACATGTCTTGCCCCGGATACAGGATACACCATGAGACGAGCGATGCAAAATGCTTCCAAAATTTTCTTGATACAAATATTGACTTTTGAGATCGACCACATACAGATTTAATCTGTTGTCATAAACGTATGTCTTACCAAGGATGTAGTATGAAGCATGTACCTTGTTTTGTGCATATCACACTCGCAGTGTGTTGTTTAAGTGTGGTGGCACAGATATGTGCAGCGCGCATTCCTTCGCCTCATGATGCAGGCCTCCTTGTTGCAACAGATGCAATTCCATTAACACAGGCGGACTTTACATCAGGAACGTATCGAATTTCATCGCCAGGTTACTACTATCTTACAGAAGACATAGCATTTAATCCCGACCCAGTACAAGAAGCATTACGCAAAGATAAACCGCTCGCTGATGAGTGGTTTACTGCTCTTTCAATCGAATGTGATAATGTTATCGTTGACCTCAACACAAAGACATTTGCAGTTCATCCTCATTTCATCGACACGCAATTACTCAAAGTTTTTTCTTTAATTGAACTAGCTAACATGCCGTTTCCCAATATCAAAAAAGAATTTGGTTTTTCTGATGTTACTCATGCCGTATATGCCCATAACGTCACTATTAAAAATGGTACCATCGGCACAAGTCCCCACCACGGAATCCATGGCAACAATAACGCAGATGTACAACTCTATGATCTAGTGATTCGTGACTGGGAAGTAGCGGGCATCGCTCTTAACGGTTTAAAAAATGGCGTTATTAGGAATATTTCCATTTCTGGGCTTGAACATACGTTTTCATTTACCGGCCTTGTCAGCATGATGCTCGTTGCGCGTATGTTCTTAAATCAATTTGCTACACAAAGCGATACTACTGCAAAAAAATTCATGGACGATTTAGATGTTATGATTGCAGACCCAACACAGAACGGTTCCATTCATCCTTCCGGGCTCAACTACGGTAACGCGTACGGTATATTCCTAAATAGAACGTTTGATATAGGTCCTGTTGCGAGCGCACGCTCACCACTATCTACGAATGCCATTCTCATCGAAGATGTGCGCATTGCCAATATAAAAATCGATACTCTCGAAGCAGTAGTCATAGGAGATGCAAACGGTACTGCTATTGCACCAGAACTTTTTGGCTCTATGCGTTGGGAAGATGCATACCCACAGGGTCAATTCAAACCAAATGCATTATTAAAGGCACAAGTATACATATTAAGTAAAAAAAATCCTGCAGCAATGCCAGCTGGCTTCGCAGACAATATTTTATCTGAACAGCCACAGGAGAAACTGTTTTTAAGCCACGCGCGTCCAGTATTTAATCGCGATTTTCCTATTCATGCTCAAAAAGGAATCTATGGTATACGTATCGATGCAGGATACGGTGTCACTATCAGAAACTGCTCTATCATGGGATTGGAAAATGTCGGTAAACCGGGAGCAACATTACGCGACATCCCGGCTGGCAATAACTACTCCTTTTTTCCGGGCCGTTTTTCTGGAAATGATATTCATGGAATCGCACTCATAGTGTGTGACAATTGCACTGTTGACCGTTGTACAGTGTCAGATTGTACATCACTCAATGGCTATGTACATGGCATTGCACTATTTAATAATGCAAAGGCAAACCGCATCGAACATTGTAAAGTATCTGGCCTGAGAGGAGCACGGGACGAAGAGGCAAAACGTTATGAGCAAGCAGCGAGTGTCCAAACACATAATGACACTTCAGCATCTGTCAACCCACCATCACGCGTATATGGATACAGCATACGCAGTAACTCCGTAGCTAACCATTTCATTGACTGCATCGCTCAAGATCTAGAAGCCCCACGCATAGTGTACGGTATATATGTAGACAGTTCTCGAGACACAGTAATTACCAGAGCACTCTGTTCAAGCTATCGTACCACATCAGATCAACTTTTTACCGGTACTGTAAAACGTACCTGCGGCATTGCCTCTCGTGGAAGTTATACTACAGCAGTGGTTAACAGCATTGTACGCGACCTTGTGTGTGCCAACGAAGGTTCCGGTGGCATCACGGCTCCATCACAAGCTGTCGGATATATGTTTGACGTAAATGATGAAAGCATCAACGATCAATACGGCGTTGTCGATGGGGCACGCGCTGAATACCTGCATGGGGGACGTGGCATTGCCTATGGCGTTTATCTTGACAACGCAATTGACACAACCATTGTAAATTCAACAGCAGTGCGAAGCAGCTCGGCAATGCGCAAGGGGTATGGTTTCTACCGCACGCCAAATGCCAAAGGCAGTATTGTATTACGTAACACAAGTTATGGAAACGCATTTATGAACTATGAACCAAGTGATACAACCTGGCCAACCATAGAGCTCTCATCTTCAAATGTTCATTCCCTACAAACACATAATGCTTGGTTTAATGTTTCGATTAAACAGTGAAAAGACAGAGCATGATTCATCACAATAGTCCGACTTTTTTTCCTGTCAAAATGTCAACAAAATACACTTGATTTAAGAATTAACTACTATAGACTTACACCGTGTTATTAAAGGTTACATAGGCCTATAACATAGAGCGTAGGGCATAGGACATCAATGGAAAGGGAAGAACTAATGAAGGCGGTTCTATTATACATTTTTTGTTTGATTAATTTTTCTTCTCTATATGGTAACGGATTTGATGGTGATACCACCATTGCAACACCAAGTGGCAGATTTATACCAATTAAAAAACTTAAAGTTGGGGATGAGGTCATTTGCTATAATAAAGATCTCCTACCAGCATCAAGTCAAGTTAAGGGTATCTGCACCTCTACGGTAGATTCAATTATAGAAATAACCATGCAAGATAATATTGTTTTAGTTGCTTCTATAAATGAACGATTTTTTCTGCCTAAAGAGAACCAGTGGGTGTACGCGAAGGATATCAAAAAAGGTCACTGTTTTTTAAATGAAAATCTTGAAGCTATTCCTGTTATCAAGGTTGAGAAACATTACGGTCTTAAGAAAGTCTTTATTATAACAGTGGACAAATACCATAACTTCTTAGCCTCGAGCGGAAAATATTTAGTACATAACGGAGCTGGTGGCGCAGCATTTGGTGCGCTTCTTGGAAAAATATTAGTGTATGTAACGGTAGGCGGAATAGTAGCTCTGGCTAATATTATTCCAGGAGGAGGATTGGTAGCGGGAGCCATAGTAGCTGCTCTTGCGACACCGATAGAAGTGACAAGTAATGTTGCGGCTGTAGCAGGGGGAATTTTTCTAGGAACGCTAACCGGTCCTGTTTAATCTATGAATATATTTCTTAATTGTAGCTGGAACAAGTTTAAACAAGAACTTATTCCCATTTTATTATTATCTACTATGCAGGTTTGGCTAGGTTTTAACTTCCCTTTTTGGGGTTCACCAATGGATGAAATAATTTGGTGGTGTTCTCCTATTTTTACTATGTTATTTTTTTCATCTGCAGACAAATATGCCTCGCGTTTCGAAATAAAGGGACCAGATGGAATGCGAAGACCAAATCCTTTTTATAAAAGTATCGTATGGATGTTTGGACCAATGCTTATTGTACTATCGTTTTTTAGAGGTTATTTTAGGCATTATTCGACATCGGGCATGCCTCACCTGGTTTTTTATCTTTATACCGCTTTATGGTTGGTTTTATTATGGAGAGCTGTACATCGAAAACCTTTATGCCGTTTTTAGCGTCAATATGATGTCACTCAACACAGCAGCGGGAATGTATGTAGTCAAAAAGCGCAATTTCTCGAAGAGTTCTGTGGTCGGTACCGCAACCATGGGAATGGTGGCTTTTGATGCAACAGTACTTAATGGCGAAGAAAGTTTAAAATAATCAACATAATACGTAAGTATACGCGGTGTATAGAGATAATTTAAAAAGGCATATACCATTTCCTCCTTGCCTGACGCTGCAGGAATAACAAATGAGTCTATATCAACAAAACTTCCTTCGTGCGGTATGCAGAATGCAATATTGGGGTATTGCTCCATGGTACGCATGATATCACCAGTCAATGTCACTACCAACGGACACGTGTGCGATGCCAGTAGTGATCCAATTCGTTCATCAGCATACATGGTAACCCATTTTTTTTGAGTCACAAGCAGCTGTTTAATCGTATGGTACTTCATCTCGTCTAAATGATCGGTACTGCCAAAACAATAGAAAGCGGCCATTGCTATAATCTCACGGGGATCTTCACGCATACCTATACAGTATGAGATCTTGCTTTCATCAAAAATCGCATCCCATCCGAGAGTATCCACAGTACCAAAATACGTGGTATCAATAGCAAATCCATATACTCCCCAATAATAGGGGATGGAATAGGCATTGTCTGGATCAAATGCATGATTCAAAAGAGCTGGATAGATATCTGCAAAAAATGGTAACTTATGTTTGTTGAGTGGTTGTATGAGATGGGATTCTTTAAGCAACGGAATATGATGATCGGAAATCATGACAAGATCATAGCCAATGCCACCTGACATTGCCAATTTTACATAGATCTCGTCGGCATTTTCTGCGTACATAAGATGCACTTTGACGCCGTACTCTGCTTCAAAATCATCAAGCATATCAGCATTAATGCTATTTGGCATAGCTAATATAGTTATGGAAGACGCCATTCTTTGATTACCAATGTGTTGAGGCAGTATCAAAAAACCACCGATAGCGCAAACCCAAAAACAGATGATAATGACACGTATAAGTAATCGCTGTATATGCTCGTACCAATTCATCTATTCTGCCTCCCAAATTCAAACCATGCACACAAACCGATCAAGCATGCACTGGTAATGATCATCAAAGTCGAAATAACATTCACCGTGGGTGTTGCTCCTGCAACAATTAATGCAAACAAATAAACAGGCAATGTCTGCATACCTGATCCCGCGCAAAAATAGGAAAGAATAAAATCATCAAATGAGATAATAAAAACTAACAAAGAGGCCGCCATGATTGAGGGAAAGAGAAACGGTAACACGACATGATACATTGTTTGTAAACGTGTTGCTCCAAGATCGTAAGATGCTTCAAGTAATTGTTTGTCCAATAGTTGATGGCGAGCGCGTATGATAGGTATTACATAACTAAAGCCAAGTACGGTGTGTACTACAATGAGTGTTGTAAGTCCTGGTGAAATGTGTAATGCATACAGCGCACTTACAAAACCTGCTGCAAGTACAATCTCAGGAACTGCAAGCGTCACGTAAAAAAATGATCCATATCGATTAAGACGGGCAGATGCCCCGTAAAATACATACAGTGATCCGAAAATCACACTAAAAAATACTGCGCTAAAAGCAACAATAAGAGAATTGTACAACGCATCACGCACCTCGTGTGAAGCAAGAACGGTTTTATACCACGCAGTTGTATATCCAAGCCAGTGAGTGGGAAACGTACCTTTGTTAAATGAAAATACAATCAAAATAATAATGGGTATATACAAAAATAGATAAACACCTGCAACAAGTAATGCAAAGCGGCGCGGTATTCGTTCTCCCATACAAATCTACCTCCGCTGCTTCATGTACTGTAACAATCGCACAAAAAACCGGGCAAATACAATGCAAACAACCAGCAGTAAACAACTTACCACCGTACATACCGCTCCCATTTGCTCATTACGTACATTGAGCAAATAATGGGTAATTGCTGATCCTATGTACATGTACCGAGAACCTCCCATGACCATGGGTATCACAAATTCGCCACACGCAGGTATGAAAACGAGTAAAAGGCCAGTACGTATACCAACGTGTGAAAGCGGCAGCGTGATATGCAAAAAAGTCTGCCAGCGAGTAGCCCCCAAATCCTCAGATGCTTCCAGTAGGCGCCAATCAAGTTTTTGAAGCACACTGTAAATGGGCATAATCATAAACGGCAAAAAGCAATATACCATAACGCAAAGTACCGCAAACCGATTATAAGCCAGAGTATGTGGCTCAGTAATAACGTGCAATTTCATAAGTATCGTATTTATAAGACCCTCTTTCTCCAGAACAAAAAACCATGCATACGCTTGTGTCAAAAAATTAGTCCAAAACGGAAGTGTAAGCAGAAAAAGTAGGATGGTGCGCCATCTTCCCGCGTACAGTGCTAAAAAATAAGCAACAGGGTATCCAATACACAGGCAGATGAGTGTTGTCACACCGGCCAAGAGCAGAGAATGCATTATAATTATGCCATAGGCAGTAGTAAAAAAACTCCCATAATATTCTAGTGTACAGGCATACCAAGGCTGACCGGGAACCGTCGTATGCAAGCTAGTATATAACGTTAACATCAAGGGAAAACAGACGCACAATAGTTGCCACACGAGAGCAGGAACCGCAAGAAAGAAGGACAACTCTCGCTTTACCAGCAACCACATAGCATGTTACTCCTGAAAGAGCACGACTGAGTCCGTGTGCCAATGCAAATACACAATGTCGTCATACGTTACTACATCGCGCATACTATGTTCTTCATGTTGTCTAAATACACGCATCACCAGGTTGGGCAGAACCCGTATATTATACTGCGTCGAACGACCATGATACATTAAACCCTCTATAGTTCCCTGTATACAATTTGGATATACATCAAGTTTGCGAAGACTCATTTCAATTTTTTCCGGCCGCAAACTCATTACCACAGCTGCGCCTTCTGACAGCCAAGAAATTTCTTCCTGTTCATGCATCGGTATAGTGAATGTACCGAGTTCTGCTATAGAAAGTTGCTTTTTGCCCCCTTCTTGTACCACGGTACCATACAGTATGTTTGTGGTTCCCACAAACTGTGCTACAAAGACAGTGATAGGAAATTCGTAAATCTCCATAGGAGTACCGACCTGCTCTACTTGCCCATGTGCATTCATAATTGCCATATAATCGGCCACCGTAAGAGCTTCAAGTTGATCGTGTGTAACATATACAAATGTGGTGCGCAATTCATCTTGCAATTCTACTAGTTCGATGAGCATCTTTTCACGTAATTTAAAATCTAAGGCAGCAAGTGGTTCGTCCAACAACAGAACATCTGGCTGATTAATGAGTGCACGAGCAAGTGCAACACGCTGTTGTTGTCCTCCAGAAAGCTGCGATATAAACTTGGAGGCGTATCGGGATAAATGTACTTTTTCAAGGGTAGTAATGACTTTTTCTCTGATAATATCTTGATGAATACCACGGAGCATAAGACCATATGCAACATTATCAAAAACATTCAAATGCGGAAATAACGCATAATGCTGAAAAACAGTATTGACATGACGCTCATGGGGTGGAAGCTCGGTTATATCAGTATCGTCCGCGAAAATGCGCCCTTTATCCGGTTGTTCAAACCCCGCAATGAGACGTAATAATGTTGTTTTACCGCTACCACTTGGACCAAGAATGGCAAAAAAAGAGCCGCTCGGAATTTCAAGATTTAAATTCTGCAAAACAGGTTCGTTATTAAATGCTTTGAACACCTGTTCAAAACGAATTCCCATCATACCCGCAACCTGTCCTTTGCAAAAAACAGCGGAACCACGATATCAGATAATGTACATGGCACCACAACTGCAACCAGCAGTAGTATGAAAACCATGCCAATCTGTTTATGCCACATTAAAAAGCCATGACCTATGAGGTAAAAGACTGATGCCAGTGAACTGATAAAAATATGGGTAAAGTGAGAAAATACTGAGTATGCAAATTGACGACTGACATGATGATTTGCCAAAATAACACCATTACCAATACCCACTACCAAAAATGGCACGATGTTAAGAAATTCTTTCAAAAAGCAAACATGTAAATCCATCGGCGCCCCCAACAGACGTCCCCCAACATAGGGCATGATAATGTCAGATAACACACAAAAGGTAATAGCAGTACACGAGCCAACAATGATCCCCTTGAGCCATTTACGTGAATACCGGGCAAATGTTATCATGACGCCCGTACCTGCAAACACTATATGCATATAGTGAAAATTATGAAATAGGGCATTTGAGATTTTAGTAACTGTACCCGGCTCTGCACCGCGAAACGCAAGCAGCGTTAAAAAACTGAGCAATCCTAAACAAAGTGACACAGCAAATACAGCATAGGGAAAATGGCACATTAATTCTTCATACAGTGTATGTCGGTGTGTGTGCGAATGACCTGTTTCCACCAATTATTCCTCTCTACAAAAACACGCACCAAAGGCGGCGTTCCTAAAAAATGTCCAATCTTATACCTTGAGCACCAAAAACAAATAACCTCCACAAAGAGTTGGTAATGTTTGTAAGTATACCAGAACTAGCCTTTTTGTCTCTGTCTATTGATTGTGTCAGTACAGTGGTCTATTACTCAATGACGCGGAACACACCACGATAATCCTTGGTTTTCAAAAACGGCTCAACTTCAAGGTTTTTTAATTGTACATCTTTGGTGCCTTTATGCAAAACATCCACAAATGCTTCTACATCATCTTTGGGGCCATACACCATTACAATGGTCCGCTGTTCAATATGAGAAGCCTGAGCAAGTCCTTCAAGGCCGAGCGAAGTAGCATGCTTCTGTACAAAAGTACGGAGAAAGTTTTCCGGGTAACTTATATCGAAACTGATTTTAACGCACTTGTTCATCACACTCCTTTCAGTGCCCTTTTGAGCAACAGTAGCAAATAAAGGAGTGGTATGTCAAAATTTTTTGTGAGAACTGATTTTTACATCTCAAAAGATAATTTCAAGCAAAGTTCAGCAGCACAAAGCCAAGAACTGTGCCAGCATAGCGTGCATGCCATGCTAGCAACAAAGGTACCATTACAACGGCTGGTGACTCTCTTTTTATGCACAATAGATTGCCGCGTATAAACCTGTCTACAGCAGTAAAATATTGTCTTCAAAGGGCAAGAAAGACCTATAATTCTTTATTAACTTCCTTAGCAAAAAACATCCTGTTCAACATCTCCTGCGTAACCCGAGAAGCATTAAAACATGCATTTTCATACTTTGTATGTTGCATCAAAGATAGCGAGGCCGCTGCAGAAAGATACTTTTCAGTCTTCACGTCCTGCGCCTTCTGATATATTAAGGAGCCGCAGCCATTTTTCGACATATTTAACCTTATCGTTCCTCCTTGCCCTGGTTCATATTGTCCAGGATAAATTTTGTTGTGCAGAGCCACTAAGTCAACAGTAGTATCTCGTAGGTCGTCTGCATTATCTTTCACGCTCTCCATTAATTCGTTAATCACCAATTGGTTCCACATTATACCGTCTTTGATGGCAATTCTGGCTTGGTCAATTCCAAAATCTTCAATTCCTGTTTCTTTTCTCGCTTCGTCCACTATTGTAGTAAGGGTCTCTGTCTCTTTTACTTTTTCTTTCATTTCCTTCCATTCCTTTCCATAAAAAAGTTTGTTATAAATTACAGTACCGAGCATACCAACTACTAGGCCCCCTATGGCATCCCTCCACTTGAAATCACATGACGTTTGTGAAGTCGATGCCTGAATCAGCACAAAAGAAGCGATCATCACTCGCGCGCGAGCACTACACCTTGTCACCATATTATGAACCCCTATTGGTAATGATATACACAAATCCGCATTATTGTTTTCTTATACATGCTCTTCCGAAAACCGCACGTTCTTCATTATATTGTAGTTGTAAAGAAAATCCATAAACCAATTTACAAACAGAGACCTCCCTTAATATCCATGTCGGGTGCGAACCACGCACTGTACTGACATCAAGAGCAAATCAGGCCGCTATGTATAAACCCATCAACAGCGGTAAAATATTGTTTTCAAAGGGCAAGAAAGACCTAGACTTCTTGCTGAGTATTTTTAGTAAAAAATGCATTTTCAAATTCCTGCGACGAAAGACGGGAAGCACGAGAATGCGCTTCATTATATTTCGTATCTTGTGCTGCAGATTGCAAAGATGATGAAGGAATATACTTTTCAACAATCTTCTTCCCCCCCTTATGCACTGTTAAAAGGGGATAACCCTTTGCGGACCTGTCCATCTGGATCGTTCCACTCCCCGGTCCATACGCCCCAGGATAAATTTTGTTCATATGCAGCGCTACTTTACCAGTAATCAATTTCTGATCTTCATCAGAATCTTTTGTAGCCTCTATCAGTTCGTGCGTTAGCTTTTTAGCCCTCAATAATTCACTTTTGAGTGCCACTACGATATCACAAATTGTAAAACCGCCAATGCCCGTCTCTTTTCTTGTTTCTTCCATTGTTGTAATAATGATATTTGCAATTCTTAATCTGTGCATATACACAAGTTTGT
>Ga0206817_1201_pt1 | contig 14956 bp, 12 predicted proteins | sample Alteio_BWOrgCont_89_FD_152873 | JGI IMG/M metagenome (GOLD analysis project Ga0206817, IMG submission 152873) | Enriched cells from forest soil in Barre Woods Harvard Forest LTER site, Petersham, Massachusetts, United States -... | ecosystem: Environmental > Terrestrial > Soil > Temperate forest >...
AATGAAGCAATCGGCTTCCCGGCGGTCAGCATGCGTGATTCTTCGTAAAGAGCGCGTTAAGAGCTAATTATGGCCTGGGATTCATCCTGGAGCGCATTCTGCAAGGCCGGTCCCAACAGCGAGGCCGAATTTTTGTCGAGATAAACGGTGGCGTTAGGATGCGTGCGCAGAATCGACGCCGGCGCCATGGGGCTGATCGTACCCTCAAAGCATGCTTTCACGGCTTGAGCCTTGCGCGTGTCAGGCACAACAGCCAAGATCTCCCTGGCTTCGAGAATCTGGCGCGCCGACATCGAGATCGCCTGCTTTGGCACTTGTGAAATGTCGGCGAACCAAGCCTCGCCCACCTGCTGCCGGCGGCAGGCTTCATCCAAGTTCACGATGATGTAGGGTTCCTCAGTCACAAAGTCGGCGGGTGGATCGTTGAATGCGATGTGTCCATTCTCGCCAATACCAAGAAACGCGATATCGACGGGTGTGGGCGCCAGTTCTTTCCCGACGCGCCTCACCACCTCCACCGGATCAGGCGCATCCCCATCGAGCAGATGGTAGTGGGCAATTCCGGTTTTCTGCACCAATTGCTCCAAAAGCATCTTGCGGAAACTCCCCGGATGGGTGATCGGTAACCCGATGTATTCGTCGAGATGAAAAGCTTCCACACGGGTCCAGTCGATCCCCGGCGATTTCGTCAATGCATCCAGAAATTCGAGCTGGGAGGCAGCCGTCGCGGCGATGATCCGCGCATTGCCACGCTCTGCGATAGCGTGGCGAATGGCCGTCGCCGCCTGCTGCGCTGCCGCTTGCGCCAGCGTGACTCGATCATTGAATACTTTCAGCAGCATGAAAAATACTCCGGTTGCTCAGGGCAAGATGCACGATTCAGAGTCAGCAAATTATACAGAAGGCTGCGCCTGACACATGAGCCTGGACTCGGGTGTCACCAGGTGAAGCAGCCACCTTCGGGCGCATGATGTGTAGATATCATTGAGGCAGAGTTCAAAAAGCTGCCTCGACCCGAGACACAGTTGGCGATTTATGATCATGTAAGGATGGACGAAGACGTAGAGTCGATCCAGCGTTAGAAGTAGAATTTCAGGGCAAATTGTATAAAACGCGGGTCACGCGCGCCTTGCGCAAACCCAAATTGCGGAGTGCCGAATTCAACCGGCTGCGGCTCTGCTCCGATCAGCCCCACGGGCTCGAAAACCGGATTCACATGGTTCCAGATGTTGAAGAACTCTGAGCGAAACTCCAGGCGCATCTGCTCGCGAATCGGGAACATCTTGAAGACGGAGAAATCCCAGTTCTGGAGTCCGGGACCGCGAACGATATTGCGTCCGGCATCGCCAAAGGTGAACGGGATCGTGTTGTCCACGAAGGCGCAGGTATTGAAGAGTGTTCCCGGGATGCAGGGTTTCCCGTTAGGATTGCCGACGAGGTTGGGCCGTACCTCATAAAATCCCACGCCTCCTCCGCCGTCGCTGCTGGAAACATTGGTCAGCGAATCAGTAACAGTGAACCAATTGCCCGTCTGCGCGGATACGATACCAGAGACTTGCCAGTTTCCGATGACCTGGTTGAGCAGGCCGGTGGCGCCCCCGCCGAAGGTTTTGCCGTTGCCAAAAGGAAGCTGGTAAATGTAGCTGAAGACGAAGCGCTGCCGCACGTCGAAATCGGAGTTGCCATATTCGAGATAGGGATATCTCTGATCGCGAAAGTCGCCATTGTTGAGCGATCCCAAGTTCGCGCTCGAGGCATCATCCAGAGCGTGCGCGTAAGTATAGGAAGCCTGAAACTGCACACCGTGGGAGAAATTCTTTTGCCAGCTCACTTGCAACGAATTGTAGTTCGAATAGCCGTCGGAGCGTAGCTGGTTGATGGCGGTGTCGAACACTCCATTGCAGTTGGGTGGAAACACCGAGTCGTCGCAAACCTTGGCCGGGCGACGTGGCGCGGTTGGGCAGTTGCCGGGCGTGTTCGGCGCAGTGGTGCAAAACACAGAATCCGGTGCGGCTTGATTGCCGTTGTAATAGTTGTACAAATTGTTCCCGTGCGATCCGGCATAGGAGATGTCGAGCACGCTCTGTCCCGGAAGTTGGTATTGGAATCCGAAATGCCATTGCTGGGTGGAGGGCGTCCGCAGGTTCGGACTGACGGCAAAAAGCAACGGAGTATTGGGATCAGTCAGAGCATTCGATGGGAAGCCCTGCGCGAGCACGTTGAGGCCAGGAATCGAACAATCATTACTCCCCAAAGCCGGATTCGCCGACGACAAGAAACATGGAACTGCGTAAGACTGAGTTACGAAGAACGGGGGATTGAATCCGGGGCTGGGATTCGAATACGGTCCATTTTCGTCGCCGCCATAGAAAATGCCATATCCGGCGCGCATCACCAGTTTATTAGTGACTTGGTAAGCCATACCGACGCGCGGCGCGAAGTTGTTCAGGTCGGGGGGAATCAGGCCACTCGACCCAGTTCTTTGAATCGGGATATTGGCGGCAAGAAATGGCGTCAGGTTCGCAGTCTGTCCGGCAGGAACGATCAGCGAAGCGGAAGAAAAATCGAAGTTTGCCTGCTCATTATTCCTGGCCTTCACAGTGGCGAATAAGTCGTAACGCAATCCCAGATTGAGCGTCATTCGCGACGTTGCTCGAATATCGTCCTCCACGTAGAAGCCATAGACCGGGCGGCGATAATCAACTGTGTGCAGGCTGGTCATCTGCCCAGAGTCAGGAACACCCAGCAAAAAAGTGGCGTAAGCCTCGCCACCCGACGTAGGTGAAGCCGGGTTATCAGTAAAGTCGCTGCCAAAGCCAAGTGTCCCGCGCGGGGCGGAAGGTTCGAACAACGTGAACTCTTCACGACGAATCTCCGCACCAAACTTGGCGGAATGCCGTCCGTGAACCAGAGTGATGTTGTCGGTCAGGACGTAGGTGTTCTGCTTCTCAATCGCGGGAAGAAAGCCGGCGCTTCCCAATGTCGCCGTGCCGTCGTTGATGCTGATCTGCGGCAGGCCTCCAATGTTTGGTCCGAAGGGAACCCCTGGAAATCCGAGGTTGGCCGAAACGTTTGTGTTGTAGTTCAGTTGGAAGCGATGGGTGTTGATGCGGTTATAGCCTAGCCGAAACTCGTTGACCACGTTGGGCGAGAAGACGTGCGTCTCGCTCACCGCGATGGCACGGAAGGAATCGTTTTCATAGCCATCGGAAAAGGCGCCGCCGTCGAGCTCGTTCTGAAATGGAGACGGCGTGAAGCTGGGTTGATTTTCGTAGCTGAACGTTCCGAAAAGATTATCTCGATCCGTGATCTTCTGGTCGATACGAACGTCGGCATTGTTTCGGCTGTAAGTCTTCTTTGGTTCCGCGAGGAAGTTGGAGCCATTGAGGTTGACGTTCGGGGCGGGAAATAGGGCGGAAAGACGAGCCGCCAATGGGTCAATCAAACCCTTCGGGAAAATATTCGTAGGGTTTCCGGCTCCATCGACGCCGATGGGCACGCCGCAATAACCGCTAGCGTTCACGGTGGACGCTTGGGTTAATCGCGAATTGAAAATCTCTCCGTAATACGTTGGGTGCCCGCCGCAATCAAGCGCCGTCGTGCCCGACAGGACGTTCCCGTTCATATCTACCTGGGGCGCCACAGTGGTGGTCAGAAAAGAAGAGAAATCGCCGCCGATCTCGGTCGGCGTAGGGATGGCTGAGAGTTGGGGAAGGGCCTGCACCACGCGGAATCCCTCGTAATCCACAAAGAAGAAGGTCCGGTCCTTAACGATGGGACCGCCGAAGGTAGCACCGAATTGATTTTGGTGGTAGGGCTGCTTGCCGAACGCGTCGAAGGCATTGCGCGCGTCCAAAACATCATTGCGGAAAAATTCGTACAGATCCCCGTGAAAACTGTTGCTTCCGGACTTAAGCACGGCGTTGAGGATAGCGCCATTGCCGCGGCCGAATTCCGCGCTGTAGGCGTTGGTCTGGACCTTGAATTCCTGAATTGCATCGATCGAGGGTTGAATGACGTACGCCTGGCCGGTGAGAACATCCCCCAGATTAGAGTTGTTGTCGATGCCGTCGAGGAGGTAGTTGTTCTGCAGAGAACGGGCACCGTTCGAGCTGAACCCGTAACTGGTCTCGACCCGAGAACCCGGTTCGCTGGGGGCAATTCCGGCACCAAGGAGCGCAAGCTGCGCGTAGTTGCGTCCGTTGAGAGGGAGGGTCTCTGCCTGCCGGCCGTCCACCAGATGCCCCAGATCGGACGTTTCCGTTTCCAGTAACGGGGCCTGAGTGTTGACGTTCACAACTTCATGAATACTGCCAACCGAGAGAGTTATGTTTACTACCGGCCGCGCATTAACATTCACGATGATCGGGCCGGCGACCGTCTTCTTGAATCCAGCTTTTTCCGCGGTCACCTGATAGCTGCCGATTTTGAGGGGAGTGACGACGAATTCTCCTTGCGCGTTGGTAGTGGTGGCGAGTTCCGTTCCGCGCTCGGTGTCAGCAACCCTGACTGTCGCTCCGGCGATGACCGCTCCACTAGGGTCTTTCACCAAGCCGGCGAGGCTGCCGGCGTCCTTCTGGGCGATCGCGCTGCCGCAGGCGAGGATCACGACGGCAAATATACAAAGCCGTGATCGAAAGTGGATGGAATGTCCGAACTGTCGTGAAGAAGAGCAGCGCATGAATCGGTTCATTTTGAGGTTCCCCGAACTAACTCATAATTGGCGTGCCTGGACAAGTTTCGTATGATTTCGATTTGATATTATTAGTTGCGATCTGGCCAGAGTCAATAGAAAATTTGAGCCGACCGCGCGGCCGGGGATTTCCCAATAAATTCGAGCGGCGCAACGTTCGTTCGACAAGCAAGAACGATTACGGTTTGACAGCAATTGCCCCTTGGGTATATTACGAACGATTATGTTTGCTTTCGTTTTAGTGCAAGCCGTACAACGCCGTCCACGCCAGCCAAGAAGACCAGTCAGTCTGCCCTTCCGGCTCGGAATTGCAACATTGCTTCTGGCTGGGGTACTCCAGAGTTCAGGCGCCAGCGTTCCGGCCCCGGCAAGAATCGAGAACGCGCAGCTTGTAGTTGAGGCCAATCAGCAAAGCGGCACCTACACCTTGCAGTCTTTAGAAAATCTACACGTCGCGATCACGGCCGGGGTGGCGGCCCAAGTCAACCATCGCTGGCTGTCTTCCAGCGACTACCCCCGTCACGAGTTACAACAATCTTCGTTCGCCGATGATTTGGGGGAAGGATCGCAGCTTACAGTGACTCACAGCGGAAAGCCCACCGAGCCAGATCTGGTCTGCGTGATCCGGCTCCGATCACAGGCTGTATTCGCGGAGATCGAAGTCCAGGTTCGGAACAGTACTGCGGCACCAGTGACCGTACAAAGCATCCGCGTCCTCGAAGCTGTCGAACCGTTCGTTGACCTCGGCGGCCCGACATCTTCGGATCGCATCCTGTCCGACAGCTTCAGCGAAGACCGGCCGAACATGGAGATTCATGACCTCGCGCCAGCGAAAGGCGGGCTGCATGTGGCGGTGGGCAGCCAGCTCGTCTACAACCGGCAGAGCCGCCAAAGCTGGTTCCTCGGAGCTCTCACTTCAGAGCGATGGCTCACTGTTTTGCATCTTCGCGTCGATCAAAAGCAGTCGAGGATCACGGGCTACGAAGTGGACTCCACCGGGACCACTGAGCTAGCCATGCAGAATTCGATCAAGAACTCACCGAAAGAAGACCAGATCGAGCTCAGCCTGCCCCTGGAGCCGGGTCAGAGTCTCGCTTCAGAACGGGTCATGGCAAGTTTCTCGTCGGATTATCATACCCAACTGGAATCCTATGGCGAGGTCATCCGCACCCTTCATCATGCGAGAGTCAGCGCGCCCACGCCCATCGGCTGGTGGAGTTGGACGGCATACTACTTCGGCATAAGCGAAGGCGCCGCTCTCACCAACGCACAGTTCCTTGCCGCGCAGCTCAGAGATTTCGGCTATAACTTCTTTCATATCGACGAAGGCTATCAATACGCGCGTGGCGACTACACTTCGCCGGTCGCCTATAAATTTCCCCGCGGCTTGGAGAAACTGGAAGACCGGGTTCGCGGACTGGGATTGACTCCGGGAATCTGGACTGCGCCATTCGAGGTCTCCAAGCGTTCGTCCGTATACGCCAACCACAAAGATTGGCTGGTGCACAACGCTAAAGGACAGCCCATCCACGCGGGTTTCGTTACCGAAGCGCCTGATACCAAAACCGACCTGGATCCGCTTTACGTGCTCGACACTACAAACCCAGGAGCGCAGCAGTATTTGCGTGACACTTACAGAACGCTGACCAAGGATTGGGGAATTCGCTATATCAAGCTGGATTTCATGGACGACACTGCCATTGAGGGATATCACTACCGTCCCAACACCACCGCGCTCGAGGCGCAGCGCACTGGACTGCAGATCATTCGTGAGGCGGTCGGAGAGGATGTGCTCCTGGACAAGGACGGCAGTCCGATGCTGAATCCCGTTGGCATCGTCGATACCGGCCGCATTTCGTGTGACACCGGGCATTCATTCGAAGCCAGTCGCAACGCGGCTCCCGGCATCGCAGCCCGCTATTACATGAACCGGAACTTCTTCATTGGCGATCCCGATGCCTTCACAGTTTCCCGGCAGATCGTCGCCGAAAGCCAGAATCACGGAGCGTTGCGGCCACTCACGCTCGACGGGGCAAGAGTTTCGATTGCACTGTCAGCAGTCTCCGGCGGAATGTATGAGATTGGCGACGATCTGCCCACTCTGTTTCCGGACGCCGACCGGATGGCCCTGGTTAAGAATCGCGATCTCCTCAACATGGCCCGCTATGCACACGCCGCGACGCCTCTGGACCTGATGAGCTATGCATCCGAGGACGAAATGCCCAGCATCTTCCTGCTGCGGGAGAGCAGGCGGCAGGCGATTCTGGCCGTCTTCAACTGGACAAACAGCGAACGGAAACACGAGTTCTCGCTGTCCGAACTCGGGCTGGGGGCCGGGCACAACCAGATACTCGACGTTTTCGCTCCGGGCTTGTCCATTGCGGAAAACGTCAGTTCCCTTTCGCTGAGCCTGCCGCCGCAGACCGTGCGAATGGTAAAAATCCTTGACACTTCGATTCCCGTGTCCGCGCCGTTGTTGAAGGTGGCCATTCCCGAGAAGATGGAAGCCGGCAAGCCGGCGGCGTTCTCCGCGCAAAATGCCGCAGATGGCGTGCCCGCACTCGCCTATCGCTGGGACTTCGGAGACGGAACCAGCGCCGAGGGGGCGTCCGTGACGCACACCTACACGCACGCCGCCAGGTATACGGTGCACGTGAACGTAGAAGGGATCGAAGGCGTGCCCTTTGAAAAGGATTTCTCAGTCGCGGTTACCGGAACGGTCGACACCATTTTCCGCCCCGAGCTTTATCAGCGCTACCAGGAGGAGCGGTGAGAACTTTAACCCCAAGCCGCCGGGCCGGGAATCGATCATGAATCCACCGGTCGCGTACTGGAGCTGATTCTGAAAACTGCCATCACCATTGCCCAGCAGAACGCGCAGTAGATTGTCATGGTTGCCGTTCGCCACAGCCAGGTCCAGCTTGCCATCTCCTTTGAAATCGCCAAGGGTAAGCCACCTCGATAGCCCATTTGTGCCGGGACTTAACACATCCGTGCCATTTACGACTTTCAGCCGCCGACCTAATCTGTCATCTGAGCAGTTCTGGGGAGGGCTGTTCGACGAGCGTCCCATGACTCTTTGAGTCTGGGGCGCTTTCGTTTTTCCGTTCTACGCGGCCCACTGCCAACAGTTCAAGCGCTGCGAAGTCCTTTTTCCCGGTTACGCTCCGCTGACACCGCCCTTACTGGTCAAACTGAAACTGTCTTCATCGTGCAAATGGGACGAGCGCTCCGCCGGTCGAAGATCAAGCGCTTTCTTTTACCGTGACCGGGTAAAAAATGGACAGTTGCTGTTCCACGTCGTAGCTTCCGCAGGACGCGCAGACGGCACGGTCGATTTCGTAATCGTGAAGACTGACCTGTTTTGTGAAAGGTTTCAGGCAACCGCGGCAATGGAAAAGATATGACGGCAGAGTACGCCTTTATAGAACTTGGGAAGGCGTAGGTAACCGCCCTCCCGGATCAAAAGACTCACAGTTCTACGCTGTTGCGTAAATGGGGATCTTATGGAGGGTCGAGGTGACAACGTCAGAGGTCTGAACCTTGGGCGTTCCCTCGATAGATCTTGCCATCGCCTTCAACACCTGCGGATAGATATTGGTGTTGTAAGCTTCGGCATCGTTCTTGTTTTCCCACAGACTGATTGCAGTCACATCAACTCCGCCGGGACCAGCGAATGTGATTCCGTCCTTAAAGCCGTTCTGTTTACGAAGCAAAGGGAGGATGTCCTTCTCAAATGTTCGAATGTAATCAGAAAGAGTATTGGATTTCAGATGAATCAAGACATTGCGTGCAAACATTGCAACCTCCTAGGGTTGGGGTTGCTAAGAAAGAAAACTTCAGATGGGCTGACTTAGTTCAGGGAACCTGAAATGAGGAGAAGGTGGTAACTACCTCAACTGCAACCCTTGCACTTAGGTGGACCTCCGCATTAGCAGCGCAACTTGTTGTTTCGATAGGCACATCGCCGATCAGGCGCCGCAGCGTCTGGGTTTCGTTGTGTACCTTTGGCGGAAAGCGGGCACAAACGGCCACTCTAACCAACCCGGTTGCCCGCCATGCCAATGCGGATCAGACTCATGAATGATCGCTTTCTAGGGTTTTCTGGAAAAACACAGGTGACTGTGCAATTTTGACCAGACAACGCCCGCAGGACCCCCAATACTCGATGAGACGAAGACCCAAAGTGGCGGCCACACCTTGAGCCTTCGCGATTACAGGCTTGACCCCAATGGAAGGCGGCGCCACATGCCCCGCACGAATCAGTGCTTCCCTGCTTACACACTCCTGTTTCTTTTTCTCCTGCCGTGTATTTTTTGGGGCCAGGAAGTGCACGAGAACTCCACTCGGCTGGTCATTCCGGACGGTACCCCGGTCAAACTTCGAATGGTCCGGACAATTTCTTCTGCGCACGCTCGTACAGGCGATCGCCTCGAATTTGTGGTCGTCAAAGATGTGACGGTCGGCGGATTCACGATCATCCAGGCGGGCACCATAGCCAGCGGCTCGGTCCTTGAAGTTAAGGGTAAGCGCCTGCTCGGAATTGGAGGCAAGGTCGTCATCAAGCTCGATTCAGTAAAGCTCATCACCGGCGATGAGGTTGCGTTGCAAGCCCGCAAAGAAATAAAAGGAAGGTCCCGTTCTGTGCTTATGTTGGCGGAGATGATGATTACTGGGCTGTTTTACTTGCCCGCCGCACCCGTATTCCTGCTTTCCCCCGGCCGTGACAGTACTGTCCTGAAAGGCACAGAAGTGACAGCCCAAATTAACGGTGATTCCGTCGTGGAGACAGTGAAGTTGTTGGCTGGAAACGCAGACGTTTCAGAACTCCGTGAGATGATCGATTTCCTCCCCTCCCGCACGCTCGATGGGGAAGGCCGCGAGGGCGACATGCTGAACCTGATCTTCATCGCCAAAAAAGACGATTTGGAAGGAGCGTTCGAGCGCGCCGGCTGGCTGAAAACTGACAAGTCAAAGCCTACGATTTTCTGGCACTTATTACAGCAGCGGAAGCACTATACCAAGCTGCCAATGGCCAGGCTTTACGTGTTCGGAAGAGCACAGGATTACTCCTATGCGCTGCCTGACCCGACTTCGATCGTGGCCCGGCGCCATCACCTCCGAATCTGGAGAACTGACTACGAAATGGACGGCGCTCCCATATGGGTGAGCGCCGCAACTCACGACGTTGCCATTCAAATACAGATGACGAGACTTCGGATCACGCACAGAATTGATCCTGAAGTGGACGCGGAGCGTGATTTTGTTGCCGCCAATTTGGCAGACACGCGTCTGATCGCGCACGAAGAATACCTTCATTGCGTTGACCCAGTATTCGCGGGAGAAACGGCCACTGGTGGGACTTTCTATTCAGACAGCAGAATGCTCTTGATGGAACTGCATCCAGAAAAGGCTGGCAATTCCGACCTGCGCGACGCATCCACTTTGGAAAGAGGCACTAGCGGTGGCATGGTAGCGATAAATGCGAGTCGCTGAGTGGATTGAGGTCGCCTTTTTCTCGATCCTCGTCTTGGCGGCTTGGAGATCGCCCCTCGCACATCGTCGGCGACTTACGGTTACTGCATTCGCTACCCTCGCGATCGCGGCCATTATGGCAGCGCGTTTCGTGTTCTATTGTGTGTCGCCTCGTTTTTCTTCCGTTGTTCGTGACTGGCTTCCTGCTGCCTTGCTGCTGGTACCGTATTGGCAGGTCGGTGAGTTTTTCACTGAGCCAAATCAGAGCGTGCAAGCCAGGCTTGCGGCATTCGATGTGTCCTTTTTTAAAGCCGTGCATATCCAACCAGCAAAAGCATCCATTGGCCCGCTCCGCGCTCTCTACCTGGAGCTTACCTATCTGATGGTTTATCCCCTGATCCCACTAGGCGTTGCTACTCTTTATGTCGCCGGTATGCGCCACAATTCGGACTATTATTGGGTGGTGGTATTGCTTTCCACTTACACTTGCTTCGCGGTGACGCCGTTCGTGCCGGCGCTGCCCCCGCGTGTGTTGACCGGTTACGACAGATTCGAGATCCCGCCCAACAGCGTTCGAGCCTTAAATCGGTGGGTACTCCGCCGCGCGAGCATTCAGGCAATTACGTTTCCAAGTGCTCACGTAGCAGCTTCGACCGCAGCAGCCCTCGTTCTGCTTCGATTAGAGCCCCGCTCGGGCCTGATCTTCATTTGGGTGGCGCTCAGCATAGCTGTAGCGACGATCGTGGGCGGTTACCACTACGCCGCCGACGTTGTGCTCGCGTTACTCGTCGCTGTCCTGGCGTTTGTTGTTACGTTCTGGTTTTGGTAGGAGCACGGTAATCGTCCGTCAGATTAGGATCGGTAGGCAACTACCAATGGGCGAACCTAGATCATTTCCACCTCTGAAGTGTGGGACATTCACGACTCGCATTAGGCGTAAGATTCGCGCTATCTCCCAGCACCTGCGGCAAGCCCGCGTCGTCGCTAAAGCCTTGCATTCTCCGCGCCATCCAATTGTCGCGCATATTGTGCCGATCCGGCGCTGCAATCTCTCCTGTACTTACTGCAACGAATATGACGATTTCTCGCCGCCAGTTCCAACCGTCGTAATGCTGCGCCGCGTGGACCGACTCGTTGAACTGGGGACAACAGTCATCACCATCAGTGGGGGTGAACCACTGCTGCACCCGGAACTAGACCAGATCATTCGGCACATTCGCAGTCGGGGCGGCATTGCTACTCTGATCACCAACGGGTACCTACTGACTCCAGACCGTATTAAGCTCCTGAACCGCGCTGGCCTCGACCATCTTCAGATCAGTATTGACAACGCAACGCCGGACGAGGTTTCGAAGAAAAGCTTAAAAGTACTGGACAAGAAGCTTCAATGGCTGGCCGAATTTGCAGAATTTCAAGTTAACATTAATTCGGTGATCGGAACATCTGTCCAGCATCCGGAAGATGCTACGCAGGTTGCTCGGCGGGCAGCGCAGCTCGGTCTCGTGACCACGGTTGGAATCGTTCACGATGGTGGTGGCCAGCTTCGACCCTTGAACGAACAACAGCAACAGGTCTACCAGGAGATTGTGAGCGTAATTACTAAGTCTTTTTCAACATTCGCGTATTACAACCAGTTCCAGAAGAATCTGGTTCACGGACTCTCCAACGACTGGCATTGTCGTGCCGGCAGTCGCTATCTCTATATCTGCGAGGATGGACTAGTACATTACTGTTCGCAACAACGTGGTTTCCCCGGCATACCGCTCGAGCAGTACGGGCCGGAGGACCTGGAGCGCGAATATCACACCGTCAAGACCTGTGCCCCCTACTGCACGGTCTCCTGCGTACACCAAGTGTCCATGATCGACCAGTTCCGAGAGCAGCCGCTGGAGGCACTCGGTCGTTTCTTTCCGCCCAAACCGGACCAGGGAATGCCCTACGATCTTCCGATCACCATTCGCGTACTTACGTGGATGTTCCTGCCGTCCGTCCCCGGCACCAGCGCCAGACGCCGCCTTCTGACGCATACTTTCACCCGTGCCGCATTGTGGTGTCTGAGAGTGAAGTGAAAACCCGCAGAGCAAAATCAAGAGAATCGCAGGAGGAGCGAGCTATCCTTATATGTTGTGGTCGTTTTAGCAGCCTGGGCGAACACCCTTAAGGTGAGGAAGAGCCTGTGGACCGTCACCGGAGGCTCGGTATTTACTTCGCAGGGTCAGGCACACGGGACTCCGTGATGAACGGTGGCGTGGCATGCAGAACACAGTGTAATCACGTTCTGCTCCTGAAGTGTCCAGATTGTGCCTCGCAGGGATTAGGGCGGACCATTCGGGCAATCTAAACTACATTCTTGCGAAGGAGCCATTGTGAAAATCGCAACGAGAGTGACAACGAACACACGCTTCCGCCGAGCGGAAAGGAGAAACAGATGCGGCAACACGATGCTGAAGGGCAAACTGCTTACTCGTCATCCCCCGATCGAACTAGCGGTGGCAGAAAACACGTTGTTTGCGCTCCCGCCAATCAGTCGGATCGTCCCAACCACTAAGACCAAAATGACCGCCAGCTTGCGAAGAAATTCCGTCACGTTCGCACCTACCCGTGCAACTCATTGAAATTCTACACCTCAACCCGTGAGGGCTTTCCGGAGTTGCCCGGCAACATATAGGGGTGCTGATTGCCTAGGGATTCGTATAGCTCGGTTTTGTAAGTCCCTGAAGACAGGATACCTTAGTTGGTTAGTTTGGACAAAAAAGCCCCGTCAGCCGTTTCGCACCTTGCACGTCTCTAGCGTCGTAAGATATATATCGTGTCACGATATTACTTGAATGGTTGCCCAAACCACGTTTAAAACTTGTTACATCAACAATCCCTCCTCCTTTCACGAGAGCCTCCACCTGCATATACAGCCTTCTCTGTATCGCAGATTTGCTCGGTTCTCCTAGCCATTTTTCCCGCATTACTTTCCTTAGGAATCTAACTAGCAGAAACACAGCTCTCCGGTTTGGTAATCAACTTGCCTCTCTCCTTTGACTGGAGGGTGGGCGTGCTAAGACCTGAACATCGATGATGATGGTGAAGCGGCCATTGTCGAATGTGAGGGTAGTCTCATCGGCGGTGATGAGGCACTTCAGCCACGCGATGAGGTAACGGGACGGGCAGCCCGAGACCCTTCGAAAAGGAAATCCCATGCGGGGCTTAGTTCTCTCGCGCTTGCATCTTTCTTCGATTCTGTTGGTCAGCTTGTTGGTGCTTTCCACGCAAGTTCTGTGGGCGCAGAGAACGTCGACACTAGAGGAGAGCGCTGTCCAACTTCCTGATGCTCCCTCACGGGTCGCAAAGATTTCGGAAGCCCAAACAAGTTTTCATCTCACCTCCAGGGGATTACCCTTGAGCCTAAGGCAAAATCAGGCCCAGACCGAGTCGTGGATGAGATTCTTCTCCGATCAGAGGGGGTACGAGCGTCTCTCAATCAAGAGCAATGCCGTGGCGAACCAAGATAGAGGAACGGCTGAATTCTGGGGTAAGAATAAGGGCTTCACGGGCAGTGCTTCCACCAATTGGATGACCTTTGCTCCTCCCTTCGGCCACGTACATCGTGAGACGATCCATGGCGCCAACGACCTGGAATACTATGGCCACCACTTGCCATGGGCTGGCTCCGTCATCCTGCGAATCGGTCAGCAGGCTAAAGCTCACCCGCATATCACAAGTGTACTCAAGACAGTCCATCCACAATTCTGATTGTTCGCCTGTTCATCGCGTACTCGCCATTGTTGGCGTAACACATCGCTTCTCGGACAATGTCGGCGTCAAGCCCATTTCGAGCACACCACACCACACCTGCACTCCGAAGAGAGCACCATTTCGCTCTCATATGGTGTTGTCTTTCCATCCGTATGCTCGCTCGTAATCGTTTCAGGTCAGGAATTCAGTCCGACCCAGCAACTATGCATTATGCAGCAATACTGAAAAGAGAAAAGCGCCCAAGACCCCATCTCAGTCAAGGACGCCTTCCCTAGCAGCTGTCCCCCAAGAACTGCTCGCCGACACGATAGATCCGTCACTAGGGGTTGTAAATGGCGCCCGCGAGGTAACGGGCCTGGCACAAGTCGGTAAGGGAGCATGCCAATAACCTGAGCAAGCCAGAGGAAGTGGAGGCTGAAACGGGACCGAGTCAGGTCAGCTTCCTTTAATCCTGCGAGCAAAAAAGAAGGGCCAGCATGATCGCTGACCCGGAGAAAGAAGTAACGGGTGATTCACTTTGCCATACTATCCTTCGACATCTTGAGGGATACGACATGAACGGCGTTCTTGTCCGCGTCCACCTGGGCTAGCAGGATGACGTGGTGCCCTTCATGTCCTTTTACCGCATCGGGGTTGCTTATGGCCCAACTCTTACCGTCTTTGTCATTCACGAACACTTTGCCATCACCGCTAATTGTACCCGTGATACTGACAGCTTTTGTTGACATGCTAGATTTGCTGTTATCCGGCTGCTGCGCCCCATATTGAGCCACGGCGACCGCGGACATCGGCATAGCCAGGAGGAATGAAATGATCATCAACTTTTTCATCTTGTTCTCCTTTCGCAGAACTAGTCTGAGGATGGTATCGATCTAATTGGGAAGGATCGACACCTGGAGACGAGCCACGCGCGGGGCTTTCATCTTCACTGATACCAACAAGTGTGCTCTCTTGCCGAGTTCTCCGTCAAGGTATCTGTTTGCTTCCCATCCCGTTGACTTAGTGGTTCTCGACTATCACATGCCGGAGAAGCGCGGCGAT
>Ga0206817_1202_pt1 | contig 14929 bp, 16 predicted proteins | sample Alteio_BWOrgCont_89_FD_152873 | JGI IMG/M metagenome (GOLD analysis project Ga0206817, IMG submission 152873) | Enriched cells from forest soil in Barre Woods Harvard Forest LTER site, Petersham, Massachusetts, United States -... | ecosystem: Environmental > Terrestrial > Soil > Temperate forest >...
AAGCTCATCAAAAGTGGGATTATAATAAAACGAATCGGGATCGGGGGTTATTCCTAAAACTTTGAGCCCTGAAATGACGCCGGACTTCTCAGGATGGATCATATGCATCTTTGAATGCTGTGTAGCAATGCTGCAGGCTGGAATGGCTTTATAAGATATTCCCTGGCACCTTCCACTTTAAACATATCCACCATGCCTTCCCGTGCCGTCAAGACAATCACGGGTATTTGATTGGCGCCTTCGATATTTTTCTTCTCAAGGATGAATTCGTACCCATCCATGACCGGCATTTGCACATCAAGGACGATCAAATCAGGCCTTGATTTCAATTTCTTTAAACCTTCTTCCCCATCATGAGCAACAATGACCTCATAACCCTCAGACTGTAAAAAGGATTCAATAAGTTTTGTATTGGTCAAATCATCATCGACAACCAGTACCTTTTTCGCCGCCCTTTTCTCGAGAGGTATTAATTTAGGAAGAATGTCCAGGGAAACAAGCTCGACGACCAGGCGCTTGGTCTCTTCCACTTCAAAGCTAAGTTCATATTTTTCCGTCATCCCTTTGGGGATACTAACACCGTCGGGTGATGTATTGATATAGCTTTCAAAAGGCGACATCATCAAATCTTTATACCCCAAGACGGTCATTTCTCTTTTATATTGCCCCGCGATAAGATTCACCAGCGTACCACAGCCGTCCTTGACCTCAGTTTCATTATCATAATCAATATACGGATATTGCATCAAACGCATGAATTCCGGCAGAAATTTCTGTTCCATATAAACGATGAGGGTCAGAAGACAGGTTTGTTTTTCCAGCTCTGCCTGATTAAAAGCCAATTGAATGGCGGCAAAAACAGTGGTGGTATTAAATTTCTCCATCGCGTCAACGCGCATCTTATGCACAAATTGAGTGATGGCTTTTTTCTCCAAAGCAGGCTCCGCGGAGAAGATCATCTCTGATTTTTCATAAAATACTTTCTTTACCGCTGCGGAAAGGGCGAGGGCTAAGGTGAATGAAGTCTCACCTTCGGTAGAAAGAGCACGAAGACCTAACCTGGAGCTTTCAAGCCGGACGATCTCTTTAAATTTCATTAAATCTAAAGGTTGAAGATTTTCCTCTTGCACTAGAGACCCAAGCCTTTCTAACGCAAAAAAGGTTTCACTGCAGCCAAAAGTTCTTCAGGCTTGTATGGTTTACCGACAAAACCTGCTAAATTGGGATTGACTAGATAGGCGGCTTTTTTATTTTCATCTGAATTGGAAGCTGTGACCATGATGATGGGGATTTTGGATAATTCCGGGATTTTGACCATACCGGCCATCAACTCAATGCCTGACACCTTAGGCATCTGCCAATCCAACAATACGAGACAGATATTCATGTAATTCGTGGCAAGTATTTCTATGGCCTGCTCGCCGCCTTCGGCCTGGATAATCTCCTGAGAAATCCCCGCCTTCATGAGCACGCGGATGGCCAGTTTACGATCGAGCAGCGAATCATCAACTAAAAGAATTTTCATAAATTAATTTTGAGGTTTTAAAATAAAGCCGCTGTTATAATTCTTACGGATATCTTCAAGCATTTTATGCGCGGCGTCGGCATCCGTGATGCCACCGATACGCACACGGTACCAGGTCCCTTTTTCTCCCAAATCACTGATAATTAAGAAAGCCTGATAACCGCTGTTCTTCAAATTCTGCAGAGCTGTTTCGGCCCTATTTTTATCTTGAAAAGAATAAACCTGGATGGTAAATCCTGCCTCATGACCGTCGACAGGGCTGGTAACAATGGCCATGGGCGGTACCGGATCAGCTTTTGAAGGTACCGCACTGGAAGCATTACCAGATTCTGTCATGGCTGTTTGCTGATGTAAAATATCGCTCAAAACGACACCCTGGTCCGTCTGAGGCTTATTGGAATGAAAGCTCAAAAAGAAAATAACAGCACCCGCCGCGATCAAAACAAATAACCACCATGTATTTTTAATCATTGAACTCTCTCCTATTTTCGTAGTTTATCATAGAAAATAAAATTTCCAAAACTTTAAAGAAGATTTAAACGGCTGCTTGTTTAGGATGGTGGCCGTTGAGCACATCCTGGATCATGGTCTTGACCTCATCAGAAAAATCTTTGTCTAAAACCCACTCCAAATACTGAGGATCTTTCTTAGCAATGACCTTGAGAGGTTCTTTCTTGGCATACTTGCCAAAGGTCATATATAGATCACCATTCCACCAACGGAATTTGCGTTCAAGATCAAAATATTCGCTCGATTGCTTATAATTAAAATCTTTTAAAGCCTCAATATCTTCACGGGACGGTGTATAGCGCTTTAACTGTTCCTGAAGAATGGCCAAGGTGGCCTTAGCATCCGCCGTTGCAGAATGCGCGTCTTTAAGATCTTGATGACAATAAAAGGCAAAGGCCGCAGATAAATCCCGGCGTTCATGCAGATGATAAACTTTTTGAGCATCATAGATCGTACGGTTGGCATACTCAAATTTAATACCCGCATCCGTGAATTCACGGGCCAACAAAGGCAGATCAAAACGTTCTACATTAAAACCACCCAGATCAGCCCCCTCTAAAAAACTTAAGACCTTAGGCGCAATGGCAGCGAAGGCAGGAGCATCCTTGACATCCGCATCGGTAATACCGGTCAATTCCGTGACCACCGGCGGAATGGGCATACAAGGATTAACATGGCTGGAATAAACCTCTTCTTTGCCATCGGGCATGACCTTGACCATACCGATCTCAATGATCCTGTCTTTTTCAATCCAAATACCGGTTGTTTCCAAATCCAATACCACCAAAGGCTTAATTAATTTCATCGCGACTCATTTCTATTTGCTGTGCCGTAAAAGTCCAAGGTCTAAGACCTTTTGGATCAAATCTTCATAACTGATATCTGCCTTAAGCGCAGCTTGGGCCATTTCATCAATCTTGGCAATGCAGGGATTGGCGTTAGGTTCAATGATATACACTTCTCCGGCCGGAGTAACGCGGATATCAAAACGGACATAAGAGTCCAAGTCCAAGGCTTTATAAGCCCGACGACAAACATCATTAATATTCTCCTGCCATCCTTCCGGCAATTGGGCGATGGCCCGGCTTTTAATGCCCCATTTTTTCCGATAAGCATCGTCCCACTTGGCTTTATACGTCGCGATGCGAGGCTCCCCTTCAGGCATATTGCCAAAAATCATTTCCCGGGGCGGCAGCACGGTGATCTGCTTATGCCCCAACACCGTCACGTACAATTCACGGCCGTCGATATATTCTTCAGCAATGGCATCCATCTGCATATTCTCATGGATGAATTTGATCCGCTCGATGAAACTTTCCGGATTATCAACAATCGATGCCTGTGAAATACCGCGAGAAGCTTCCTCGCATAAAGGCTTAATAACGGCCGGTAATTTAAATTTGGAAAGAACTGCCACGGGCTTACCGCGGTAATACGTATGGAAATGAGAAACCTTGATACGGTGAAAGGTGAAAATCTTTTTGCTCAGCGCCTTGTTATTGCAGACATACATATTGCCCGAGGAAGCGCCCGTATAAGGAATATCTAAAAGCTCTAAAACCGCGGCCAGGTTTTTTTCCAGATGGGTTTGATCATTGAAGATCTCCATCATGTTGAAAATAATATCAGGCCGGTTTTCTTTGATCTCTTCAAAAAGAGGCGAAATATCATTGAAGATGCCAAGCAAGGACACCTCATGCCCCAGGCTTAAAAGGGCTTGGCTGACATCCTTCTCAGTGTACATATTGTCAGGGTCGGCAAACTCTTCCTTGTAATCATAGCCGCGGGGCTTCTGATACGGACTGTAGAAGAGCATTAAGACTTTTAATTTTTTTTTCATTTAATCAGCTATTGCCGTTTTCGCGTTCCTTGAAGCCAGCCCGTGTGAATATAATTCATCGTCAGGCTGGTAACATAAACCGACAACTGCATCAAAGCCACCGCTTGAGGCTGTGAGACGATCATGTGCAATTGCCGTGTCCTTAAACCTATGTTCCTCAATAAATCGCTGATTATATACTTACGCTCTCCGGTGCATCGGTCAATACTATTTAAAATATTTTTAAAATGCACCCGGATCAAATCTTCCGCAGGAATCATTTCCTCGCCCCATGGGAAATTAGATTGTTTCTTGCTTGGCTTTCTGCGGCGGTCTTTTTTAAAAGCCAGCCATTCTTCATCGGAGAGGGCCGTAAAGATTTTCTTTAGCTGCACATCATGAAAATCAGGAAACTCCTCACGTTCATCACGGTACTTTTTTTGATAGTAATGGTCTAAGGTAATGGTTAATTTCTTGTGATGCCAAAATTTCTTACCTGTGGGCTTTAAAGGTTTTACTCCTTTGATGGAGCTCATCAATCCGTCGACAAATTTTAATTTATCCAGCGCTTTCCAGCCCTTGTACTCTTCCTGCCAATTGGAATCAGGGGTCAGCCAAACAGCAAAGGTCTCGACAAAATCCTCATCCGGATGGTACTGGGCATAAAAACCGTCGAGATGACGCACATAACTTTTACTATACGGTTTAAATTTGTAGGTATTGCCATAGGTTTCTTTGGACGAACCGAATACTTTTTGCCATTGACGCTGCTTATGCAAATTATAAGCGTAGGAAAAAGCATGACCTGCTTCATGGCGTAGCAACTGCATGCACCAAAGTTTTCCCTCACCTTCCGCTTCCAGCATCATACGGCGTTCGAGTTTGATCAAGGCAGGGTTGGCCAGATAAAAAGGAATGCCGATGGACACTTCATTTTCTGGTGTGAGCCATTCATCCGCCAAATAGCATTCCGGATGAAAGACCAGGCCCTTGGCATCCAATTCAGCGTAAAGCTGCTTGACGCATTCTTCAAGCCAGCTGCCTTCAATGGCCAAAGGCAGGTCCATGATCCGTGTGGCCAGCAATTGCTCTTCGGAGATATTATTTAAATCAATGAGTTTTGGAGTCATGAGAATGCTCTTCTTCCAGTCTCTTGAGCAATTCTTCGGCTTCATCGACGATGTCAGGGTCAGCCAGTTTCAAAGTTTCCATGTCTTTCTTGAAACTACGCAAGGCAGCCACCAGACGGCGCACGCTTTGTTCGTGCCGGGCATCGCGCTCCTGGTCAGGATCAACCTTCTTGCGCTCTTTGATCATGGCGGTCAAATCCTTACGGACAAGGGAAGCCTCTTTGCCTTTTTCAAAAATATCTTTACGCAATTTCGTATAGTCTTCGCGGGTCAATTCTTTTTTACCGCGCGCCATGCGCAACACATCGAGGCTTTCATAACCGGGAATAACTGCCGTGTCCCTGGTCTCAGCAAATTCTTTCTTTAAATAAACAGGCTCATCCTGCTCGACGAAAAAATAAGTCTTCACTAATTTCAAGGCTAATGGTTTTTTAAGGCCCAATTCACGGACCACATAATCTTCAAATTTATCAAATTCCCAGGAATGGTACAATTTATCACGCCAAACGCTGTATAGGCCTTGGCCCAATTGCACCCAGGATAATTTAAAATTCTTAGCGTTTTGGGCTAATTGGGAACGGAGATGTTCAGATTGTTCAGTGATTTTCATTAAGAATCCCTTCCTTGATCTGCGGTTCTTTACTTTTCAAAGGACGTATTGTAACACAGCTTTATATTTACCGTTAGAATAAAAAAGCCTGTCAATTATCTCTCTCTTCTCATCGGGTCCTGGTTCGTTGCGTCGTTTCGCTGCTCCTTTGGCGGGGGCAACCCGTCACAGCAGCTTCAACGGTGGTTTCCCTATAATCGCCCACGTGTACCGGTAACGTGCGCTGCTCAACGCCGCTCCTCACCACCCGATGAGACGCTGAGTAAAAAAGGGACAGACCCCTTTTTAAATGTTTCTTCCACAACGCCAGCTTAACCATATTGTGCATAGTATTAATTTGCGTCTAACGGGATAAGAATTTGTTTTCCGAACGACACTTCGATTTTTAGCTGCCGCACGCCGAGCGAACGAGGGAATCGCGAGCCGAAGGCGAGCGATGCCGATGCTGTTTGAGCTTTGAATTTCCAGAGAAATTCAAAGCGAGTTCAGCAGGCACCGAGTGAGCGAGGAACGGCAGCGTTAAAAAAATCGTAGTGGAGAGAGGGAAACAAATTCTTATCCCGTAAATGCACCCGATGGGTATAAATGAAAAAGCGCCTGGTTTAAACAGGCGCTTTTTTAAAAAAGTTATGTAAAATTATTTGAGGTAGGTTTTAAGCTCTTCCCAGGTCCTATGACCCAAGACACCATCAGCCTTCAGACCATGGCTTTTCTGAAATTCAACAATAGCTTCCTTGGTCCCAGCACCGATCCTACCGTCGATAGGCCCTGTATAAACACCCGCCGCTTTCAAAGCCCGCTGAATCTTTTCCGGGCTTACTTTAACGCGGATAATTTGTGCACTATCTGCCATGACCACTGGAGCCGCCTCCGGTTGGGCCTGATCCGTAGAATCCGACGGAGCAGCAACATCACCACTATCGGCTGGTTTCGAAGTGTCCATTTTACTGGAAAGGTCCTTGACCTGATACTGCAAATCCACAATCTCAGCGTCCTTGGACTGCTGGTTTTTTTCCAGATCAGTGACGCGTGATTCTAATTGCTCATTTTGGGCTTTTAATTGGCTCGTCGCGCAACCGCTAAAAGCGATCACCGCAACTAAAAGGGGTAGTATACGAAGTAACAACACGGCATCCTCCTGTTTATTCAATAAAATATCTAATATCCCTATTTTAACACACTACGAGGCTTGTCCAGATTAAACTTAATTATTTTAAATGGTTCAAGATTGCATCCAATACCTTGGTGGCATCGGCTTTACCGCCCCAGGCACCGACACGGACCTCAATCCGTGAAACTTTTGGAGAAGACTTTGCCACATTGATCCAAACAGTCCTGCCGTCATCGTATTTGCAGCTAATCTGGGTCAAGGTATCCGTGTCTGTTTCTTTGATGACAGCCATCTTCATGTCACTGACACCATCACGAGACGCTTGGACAGTTTTATCATAACCATACGGTACCTGCTCTACTAATTTATCAGACATCCATGTGGCTGTACCAACGCCGATGGCCGCACCACCAACCACGCATATGACTGCCGGGATGATCAGAAAGCAACCGCTTAAATTAAAAGAGTACACAAGTACAGCAATCCACAAAAGTGTTTTTTTAAACATAAAGCGATCTCCTGGAGGTGAAATTTTTATTTGTTTTTATTCTATTTGTTTTTCTTCAATTGCGCCACCTTAAAAATCCTTTTCTTTACTTGTTTCTCTTCTGCGGAATTCATATAATACACAATCATGTCCACCTATGGTTCAACCCCTGATTCCATTACTACCAACAGCTCCCTCAATGATATCTTGATCTTGGCCCGGCATGAGCGTGCCAGCGACGTGCATATTGGCGCCCATAAGCCCATTATTTTTCGAAAATTCACCAAGCTTCAGCATATGATGGCTGAATCATTGAATGCAGAACAAGTCTCCCGCTTGGTGAATACCGCCTTGCCCCCAGAACATGCAAAGCATTTTGAAAGAACCGGAGACGTGGAATATGTCCACGCGATCGAAGATCATGGCCGTTTCCGTGTTGCCGTACTCAAACAACGTAATGGCTGGGATTTGACAGCGCGCGTAATCCCTATGGAAATCCCGGCCTTTGAATCAACAGGCATGCCGGTCTCCTGTGCTAATTTAACCAAGTGGGCACAAGGCATGGTCTTGATCTCAGGCCCAGCAGGCTGCGGCAAAACCACCACCTTAGCAATTTTAATCGAAATGCTCAATCAAACCCGGCATGACCATATCATTACCATCGAGGAGCCTATTGAAATTGTTTATAGCCCTAAGCAATGTCAAATCACCCAGCGAGAGGTCAATGTCCATACCGATTCTCAAAGCAGTGCTTTGCGCGCGGCCTTACGTGAAGATCCAGATATCCTCGTTATCAGTGAATTACGCGACTTAGGCTCCATCCAATTGGCGGTCAGTGCTGCTGAAACGGGCCACCTGGTCTTTAGCACCATGAATACCGTTAACGCCGCGCAAACCATTTCGTGCCTGATCGATTCATTCCCCGCGGAAGAACAACCCATTATCCGTAATATGATCTCAGAATCTCTGCGCGGTGTTATTTGCCAGCAATTGATCCCGACCAAGGACGGTAAAAGTGTGGTGCCTGCTTATGAAATTTTGATTATCAGCCCCCCCATATCCAACTTGATCCGTTCCAATAAATTAGCCCAGATCAATAACGCAATCGCCACCAGCAAAGCCCAGGGCATGATCTTGATGGATATGTCCCTGGAAAATTTAGCCAGAAAAGGATTTATCTCAAAGGAAGAGGCTTGTGAACGCGCCACAAATGCAGCAACCATGGCGCACGCCCTCTCGATATAAAATATGCTTGAAATCGATCGTTTATTCAATATTTTGATCAAAGAAAAGGGCTCTGACCTGCATCTGGAACAAGGACAGAAGCCCAAGGTGCGCATTCATGGGAAATTGACAGAAATAAGCCCTGAAGTCCTCACCTATGAAAAAATGATGTCCCTGCTTTCTCCTGTCCCTCCTAAAGATGATTGGCAGAAATTCGTCACTCACGGCGATTTGGATTTTGCCCATGCCTTTGAAAATAATGTGCGTTTTCGTGCCAATTATTTTCGTCATCTTCATGGGCTGGGAGCAGTTTTCCGTTTGATCCCTTCCCATATCCGTTCCATTGAGGATTTAGACCTGCCGCCGCGCATCAAGGATTGCGCTAAATGGCGTTCCGGCCTGGTTTTGGTCACTGGACCGACGGGAAGCGGTAAGTCAACGACCCTTGCGGCCATCCTTGATTATATTAATACAAATTTTTCTTATAAAATTATCACGATCGAAGAACCCGTGGAATTTACCCATCCCAATAAACAATCTATCATTTCTCATCGAGAAGTCGGCAAAGACACCCTCACCTTTGCCAGTGGGCTGCGCACCTCTATCAAAAGTGATGTGAATATAATCCTGGTGGGAGAAATGCGCGATCGTGAGACCATTGAATTAGCTTTGACAGCCAGTGAAATGGGGATATTGGTCTTCGGAACTCTGCATACCAATTCAGCAGCCAAGACCATTGACCGCATCATTGACGTTTTCCCGCCCAATCGCAAAAATCAAATCAGGACGACCCTGGCCAATAATCTTCGGGCTATTATCGCCCAGCAACTCTTGCCTAGTGTGGATAAATCCCGTCGCTGGGCTGCTTATGAAATATTGATCCGCAATCAAGCCCTGGGCAATATCATCCAGACCGGTGAAACCGTGCGCCTGACGAGCGAAATCCAAACCAATCGCGCGATGGGCATGATGCTGATGGACGATTCTTTGATGGAATTGGTCAAAGCAGGTAAGGTGACAAAAGAAGAGGCTTATCTTAAAGCCATAGAAAAAAGCAAATTTATTTGAGCGTGATCACCCGATGATAATCAGGAAATTTGATCCCCGCCGCTGTAAAACGCCGCTTGATGGCTTCCAGCAAATCACATTTTAACGAACCAGCAATGACACTGTCCGTGCACCAAACGCTTAAAGTCAGCTCAATGCCTGATCCATCCAGACGCGTCACCGGGCAGCCATCGATTTTCTGGGCTTTGGGATTGCCTTGGGCAATTTCTAAAAGAAGGGCGCGGGCCTTATCAAGATCTGAATCAAGGGTGATCACAACCGCAATGGAACAAATGGCCCGTGAATCATCACGGGTTAAATTAATCGTTACCTGGCTTGCCATGAGGCTATTGGGCACCACCACCCGGCGATTATCATCGGTCTTAATAATGGTATAGCCAAGGCTTAAACTTTCGATCTCACCGGTTTCAAGGCCGGTGGGTGCCATGATCTGCAAGCGGTCGCCGACATTAAAGGGGCGATACAAGAGCAATGAAATACCCGAAATGAGATTCCCTAAGGTATTTTGTGCTGCCATCCCCGCCACGACTGAAAGCACGCCGACGGAGGCCAGACCTGCATTACCTAAATTAGATAATCCCGGAATAAAACGCGCGTACATAAAAAAAGCAATGATATAGACGAGGATCTGGGCTAATTGGGAAATGAACTTCACCCGTGTGCGGTCGATATGCAAGCGTGAGCCTCGGGCCAAGGCGCGTTGGACACCTAAGCTCAGCATGCGATTAAGCAAAAGCGCGCAAATGAGAAATAAAAGCGCGTAGACAATGGCCCCTTCAGGGGTCGCTGGATTAAAAATGTTGATACTCTTAAAATGAATTTCCATAATTGATTAATATACCATAAATAAAAAAAATAAAAAGGACAGTCCTATCAACAGACTGTCCTTTTTAGTGGTCATCATAGGCAGAAGGCATCATATGCTATTCATCCTCCTTTTATGAACGTAAACGATTCTGCCTTTGCCTGACCTTGGCTGGAACATTGAGATACTCAGCTAAAATGGTGCTGATCTCTTCTTGTTCAGCACCTGCTTTCTTAGCTGTTTCAATGAGCTCAGGGCAGGTTTCGAACTCTTGGTTGACCAAGGCCTCTTTCAAATACAAAAGGGCCGTCAGCTTAAGCAACTGTTCTGTGCCTAACTCTTCCTTGAGCAGGGTATTATTCTTCATCTTTCTCACCTCCTTTCCTAAATTTCTTGGGTAAATAAAAAAACCACCGATCTTTACAGGATCGGTGGTTTTGAAATTTGTTTGTCTTAAAAATCTATTTACTTAACGATTCAAAACACACCTTTCCCGCTTTGCTTTCTCCATGTGGAAAGCATACAATATGCGGGTACGCAATGTTTTTGAATGGTCAAGTTCTTCATGATGTTTAAAATATAACACAGATTTTCGACGATGTCAAGTCGACAAAAATGGTGGAGGTGGGCGGAATTGAACCGCCGTCCTTCTGTCTCGTAATATAAGCGTCTACATGTGTATTTTGTCTATTTGTGTCTCATCCCTCATGCTCCGGCAAACAGGATCATTTTGGGACTAAGCCTTTTAAGATCTCGCTTCAATGCAAAAGGCAAGCATTAAAGCCAGTCTGCTAATGACTGTTTATCCTGCTAGCAGACGTTGCAAGTAAACAGGCTTAGCTCGTGAGCTAAGGCTTAGGCAGCGAGACCGACAGTCATCGGAGCTGCAGGAACCATTTCTGGCATTGCAGGACCTTGGGTCTGAGCGGTGAAATCGCTGAACTTTAACGTATTAGCGTTATTGTTATTTATTTTTTGCTTAGATTATTTTACGAGGCCAACCAAGCTTCCTCGACACGCGACCTATACCCGACTAACACAAGTCGAAACCAGTCACCCCCTTAGAAAGAGCAAATTACAACTATAGTATAGCGCAAATTAGGCTTTATTTCTTTAAAAACTTTTCGAGCTCGGGATTCTCTAATAGATTGCCATAATGAAAGACCGTACACATGCCTTTGATCTGTTCACAGATCTCAAACTCCGTCTCAAAAGTGGCAGGGTCATGCACCAATTTCTCCGCCCCGACCGCGATCCTCACCTTGGCAAAATCATCCCCTGTTTTTTCCTTGATCACATCGATCCACTTCTTAAATTGCACCGGGTCAGTTGAATAATCCATGATGGTCACAAAATCAGTAAGCCCCTCAGAGATCCACAAAGGCCAATCCTGGTAAGCCTCATACATGGCCCTGGCATACGGCATACATCCGGTCGTTGAGATTTGCATTTTAGGATGCCTCGCTTGGATGGTATTGACAAGTGTCGTCAGCACTTCCGTGACTTGATTGCGCCGCCAATCCTGCCAATCCGTACTGGCCTCATCAATGGTCTTAAAACCCGTGACTTGTTTAAAACGCTCCATATTGATCTTGGTATACCCATAATGCGGATGCACATCCGGGTATCGGATATAGTCAAACTGAACGCCGTCTAAATCAGGATAACGGTTAGTAAGCTCAGCAACCACCCTCGCTAAATCATTCCGGACACGTGGATCACCAGGCTCTAAGAAATATTGATTATCAATCTTATAATCTTCCAATTTAGTTTTAGGATTTAAATTCTGTGTCAGGATCTGTGTGCCGTAACGCTTGAGGAAATACGCATTCTTATTGCCTCCTAAACTCATCACATTAAGCCAGGCATGCACCTGAATGCCTTGCGCGTGGGCTTCCTTAATAAGCAAAGCAAGCGGATCTTCCCCCACGGATTTACGGCAGGTTTTATACCAACTGTCATCGACAATACGTGACGGGAACCAGGACTGGCCTGAATGATAGACCTGCACAAAAAGCATGGTGATGTGCGCTTGGGCTGCAAAAGCAATAAGGCTTGCAATATCTTGACGACTTTCCAACACCGGGGGTTCTTGGATAACGGAGACAAAAAGGGCGCGGGAGGGCGGCTGTTGGCAGTATGCCGAGACAGAGAAGAAGGTTAAAAAAATAAGAAATAAAATTTGTTTCATAATAGATCCCCGACAGAAACTTTCGGGGATGACGTTAGTCTTGTTGAGATTGCTTCGTCGCAAAAAGCGCTCCTCGCAATGACACTGTACAAAAAATTAGCGTTTTGTTTTAATCGAGCGGTCGATTTCGCGTTTAACTTCGCGTTTTTTAATATCATCACGTTTGTCATATAATTTCTTACCTTGTCCGACGGCAATTTCCACCTTGACCCAGCCGCGTTTGTTAAAATAAAGTTTGGTGGGCACCAAGGTCAAGCCTTTGCGGGTCAGATGCCCATTGATCTTTTCAAGTTCTTTAGCGTGCACCAATAATTTACGCGGGCGCGCCGGCTCTTCATTCATGTAGGACGCCTGCGCATAGGGATTGATGTACAGATTGTAAAGATAAAGCTCACCCTTGTCGATATGGGCGAAAGCATCGGTGAAGCTGGCCCCGCCCTCACGGATGGATTTGACCTCTCCGCCGTTTAGAGCGATGCCGCACTCCCATTTCTCCAGGAGAAAATAATTGTGGTACGCTTTTTTATTGGTTGCGATGTCAGCCATATTAGCTTACTAATTTACCATAAAGCCCCAAGAAAATGGGAATGGTTATCATACTTAATAAATGACTCACAAAAATAGCCTGATTGATCAGCGGTTGGTCCTTGGTGTCATAATTGCGAGCGATGATTGATAAGGTGATGGAACACGGCATGCAGGCATTGAGCATGGCGATAAAACTCACCAGAGGATTTAATTTCAAAATCAGCAAGGCGATCAACGTCACCAAGGGCAAAATGAACAATTTCAACAAGACAACGGTAGAAAGCTCTGTCCAATTGACCTTACTCATACTGACCATGCCCAAATTGCCACCAATCAGCAGCATGGCAAAGGCCATGGTCCCTTCCCCTAATATATGGATGGGATTTAAAATAATCGCAGGAACAAAGCCAGGGCCCACGGTCAGGACAATAAACCAGGCCGCAAACATGCTGATCAATGGAGGGTTAAGGATTTTTCTAAAATCCATCCGCTTGGATTGCTCCTTGGTCAAAAGCCAGACGCCTAAGGACCATACGCATATATCAAACCCGACAATAGAGAATATGACCGCGGCATAGGCTGGCCCAGCCCAAAGACCCAAAGGCAGAGCCGTTACCACTAATAAAGGAAGGTATCCTCCGTTGTGGAAGGAAGCAATAGCTAAAAAAGCAGTCTTATGGGGACGCTTATGGCGCCACACTAAAAGGGACGATAGACACAAACCTGTCAAAGGCAGGATAATGGCCACCAAGGGAAAAGCCCACCAGTCAGGCATATGGACTATATTAAAATTGCTGATAATCTGGTAAAATATAAACAGAGGGAAGAAAAGATTAACAGTCAAAAAGGATATCAGCTTTAAGCCTGCCTCAGTAATGATCTTAAGCTTAACCAGATAAAAGCCAAGGGCCCCCATGATAAAAATCTGGGTTACGGCAAAGACTGAAGTGTGAAAATTCACAGGAAACATAGCTGAGGATTATATAACATAAGTGTTCTTGTTGACAGACAAAATTCATACCGTTATACTGAATGTCCTGTCAGGTTTGTCCTAACAGTATGTTAACCCTAAACGTTTCACTGGGATTCTAAATCTGCCGGGGTGGCGGAATTGGTATACGCGTACGTCTCAGAAGCGTATGGCGAAAGCCTTGAGAGTTCAAATCTCTCCTCCGGCACCAATATAGTAGTAATTTATAGAATAGGGGTTTTATGAGCGACGATGTCAATGTAAAGAAAACCGGGGCCATGGATGAAATCGAGCTAAAAGAATGGCTCGCATCCTTGGATTATGTATTAAACAGCGGGACACCTGACCGCGTGCAGTACCTGCTGCAGCAGCTTCAGATCCGCGCCCAGGAATCAGGCGTTACTCTCCCCTTTACCTATCACACCCCTTATATCAATACCATTCCTAAAGACAAACAACCGCCTTTCCCGGGAAACCGTGAATTAGAACGCCGTATTAAGTCCATCGTGCGCTGGAATGCCATGGCCATGGTGGTGAAGGCTAACAAGAATGCTGACGGCATTGGCGGACATATCTCAACGTATGCCTCCTCTGCAACCCTTTATGAAATCGGCTTCAATCATTTTTTCCGCGGTAAGACCGATAATTTCAGCGGTGATTTAGTTTATTTCCAAGGCCATGCCTCCCCTGGTATTTATTCACGCGCTTATTTGGAAGGCCGCTTGACTGATACCAATTTGAATAATTTCCGTCGGGAATTAGCCGAAGGCGGCGGTTTATCTTCTTACCCGCATCCGTGGCTCATGCCTTCGTTCTGGCAATTCCCCACTGTTTCCATGGGCCTTGCCCCTATCATGGGTATTTATCAAGCACGCTTTAACCGCTATCTGGAAGATCGTGGGCTTAAAGCTAAAGATGATTCCAAGGTATGGGTGTTCATGGGCGATGGTG
>Ga0206817_1205_pt1 | contig 14536 bp, 17 predicted proteins | sample Alteio_BWOrgCont_89_FD_152873 | JGI IMG/M metagenome (GOLD analysis project Ga0206817, IMG submission 152873) | Enriched cells from forest soil in Barre Woods Harvard Forest LTER site, Petersham, Massachusetts, United States -... | ecosystem: Environmental > Terrestrial > Soil > Temperate forest >...
CAAAAAAAAGCATCCTCATGGTATATACAAAGGTGCCGATTACCACCATGCTAATAGTCAGGGACGCAAAAGTCCTGGGCCAAAAAATGGGCAGGAAGCTCTCGATACATCAATTTCTGTTAAGGGGGAATCTGGTACGCGGGTAAGTGTTAACAATGGTGAAATTGTTGTTTTAAATCGTACCGCAGAAGGAGTATATCATGGACATGTTAGATCATGGCAAGAACTAGAAGCGGGCAGAAAACTTGGGCATAAGATTATTAATGTCTTGGTAGAAAATGGCTTGGCTCGTAGATCAGGAAAGCTTTTAGTATGAATAACCACCACATAATATTTACCATCGATAGTTCTGCACACATAGTTGTAGAAAATCGCCAGCCAATTGATCTTTTACCCTGTTTTTGCGAGACGCCTATTATTTTTAAACAGCCTGATCGCGAGTGTATTTTAACTATTGATAATATTCGCGAGAACATGCTTATATTTTATGAGCAATTATTGCAGGTCTTACATAATGATTTAACAGTTCACAAATCAATAAAAAATAATATTGGTCGTGCATACAGCAGCTATCTTATACACATGTATGGTGAGAATTCTTTAGACAAGCAAGATGATCAGTTTATTCCGTTATATGTGCAACGAGACAGTATTGAAAGTTGGATTGGCAATGATTATTCATTTTGGGGTTATGAATCAAATGCATCGTGGCTCTACAATGCCCCCGACGGTTCGATTATATTCGAAATAACTCCTGTATATCCTGGTGCTTTTGCCTCTGGAAATACAGAAGCAACAACAATTTCATATCATGAGTGGATCAAAACATATACGCCTTATTATGTAAAAAAAATACCGCATGACACTGCAGAACAGTGGCTTAAGCAGGCACGCGGTATTATGCGGCGAATAGACGCCATTATTGACAGTTCCCGCCATTTGACAAAGTGTTAAAGACTGCTCAGTGGGTTACAGCAAGGAAACAAAATTTAGATTTGAAGCACCAGAAAGTGTTAAAGCATAATAACAGCTGGAGATTATGAAACTAGAAAATTGGATACCGTGGAATCCACTCAAAAAAGAGTGTGGAGAATATTACATAAATGATTATAACAATAGTTTTGGCGGGTTAAAAATAATACTGTGTAAGGCTGGCACAGAGCAAAAGACACAAGTTCATGTCTCATGGGACGGAATGGTTGAGGCGATAAGAATTATGAATGAGTCGTATAGATCAAGATTTTGGTCTTATCTGGACGAAAATCAAAAAAATTTGCATCGATCATGGCCGTTATTTATTATACATGACTCCGAATTTTTAAACTTCTTATCAAACGAATCGTGTAAAATATCAGATCGTTTGAAATTTAAGCATTACTGTATTATGGATATGGAATGTGTTCTTGATGTTGCCTCTCAATTACAACCAAAAGTCGAATTGTTTGTAAATGGCAATCTTATTGAAGTGTCGGAAGCAAAATGGCATTAAGTTATCTTGACATCCACATACATGTAACTGCGCTGGAGTATACATTGACATCTTCAAAAAAAGGCACATATGAAGCATCGCACCATGATGTATTTTTTCCCTATCGCAAGTATCTTTTGCGTATTGCTCAATTCTAATCTGTATTCACATGGTTTTGCAGATAAAACCAAAATGAGAGGAATGTATTGTTGCTATCCATCTCTCAAGCGGTTATGCGAGGAAATAACAACAGGAGAAGAACTATTTGCGCAAAGCTATGACTGCCCAAAAGACGGTCAAAAGGCGCTTGACGAATCAGTGCAAATACAAAAATCTTCATCAAAATTGTAGAGGAAAAATCTTATTCAACCCTTATTAACAAGAGTTGACTCATGAGACTACATTCCCTTTTGCAGTTGCTCAAGTTCTGCTTTTTTCTACCCCCTCAAGTTTTACATTGCGCCGTTTTTGCTCAAGATTGCAACACCAACTACATAGTATTCTTGGGCAATGACAAAGAGAGCGTCCTAATCGCTCATGGTTGCTCCCTCTAACCTCTTGCCAAATTTACTTATTATCGGGGTTCTGATCTCTAAGCTGCAGCCATAATTCAAAACAATTAGTATTATAGTTATTCATTATTGTCTTAACATTGGTATCATTGGCTAGAGGAGCAGATCTGTCGCTTTTAAATCCGAGACTCCACCACATTGGCCACACAGCTGTTATGCTTTGCTGGGAAACTGGTATGCCTTCGTTTTTTTCTAGATTCTGCTTAACATCACCAACGGTTGTGGCATTTCCAATGTCAATGGAATAGGCCCCTTTTATTCTACTTACATGAATTTTCGATGCATTCCGAACCCATGGTTGTAACTCAGCATCATTTGTTTCCATAGCAAAAATTGATGCTGCTGTGAAACAAAGCAAAAGAGACACACGTGTATTCGTAACGTACATAAGAAACCTTTCAAAATAGCCAGCCTTCAGAATTCTTCACACATGAATTACAGTCTAAATATTTTAACATAAATGCACAACAATGCATCATTCCGCACCTTTCACTGCCCTTACTCCATCCATCTGTTGCTGGAAATAGATTGCTCCCATAGAGGTGGTACCCTCCAGGAAAGGGTGTAAATGATGATTCGGATGTCTCGTGCCCACGCCCGCATAAAAAAGTTCTTGAAGGTTATCAACAAGTCTTTTTCTGTAAATTACACCATAACGTTTATTATCGAATACCAAACGTATAACATTTCCAAGATCTGGTATAGTATCCATATGTATTAGTGTTGTTTTTGGCTTTAATGCAAGGTCAGCTCCCATCAATCTATTTCCCATCAACAGTAAAACGAGTGGATAAAAGCCTGATGGAGTTGCATGCTCAGTGTTTACTGCAATATGTGATATGGGCTCAGCAGTCTTTTTTCTGCTGTAACTTATGGTATTATTCTCGTTTACATGTATGGTCCACACAGATCCGTCTTCACTACCAAGTCCTAGATAGGCTGACCCCTTATTGTTCAAAGGAAATAATTCTTTGAATATACAAGGTGTTGGCGCAGATGCCGCTAAATATATACCGTCTTTATCAATATTAAACAGGCGCATTCTGCCCAACGTTTGTGATTCAAAAGAAAAATACTTACACAAACTGTTCCCTTTCCACATTGTGTACGCAAGCCTCTGCACTGATGCACCAACATCACTATTTATAGTATGCAAAGCGAGAGAAGTTACCGTACCTGGTTGATGGGCCAAAACATTATAATTTTTCTTGGCATTATGTTCTCCCACTCCCCTAATAATACCAATGGTATGGTCATCATCTGAAAGATACGAAAGAGCTATAGCAGCGCGAGATGCATTAACATCACATAATATGTCACCTATTTTTCGCTCATCATATATAGGCAAGGTACCCTCTGCACATCGCATATCATCTTTGTTACCAAAACGGTACCTTAAGAATGCGCAGGGAGATGGCGTATGACTGTGCATAATTGAAACACGACTGGTATTAGGCCATGTAAATCCTGTAGTAGGAATAGGGTATATATTATAATCTCCTGACCATGGTATATCACTAAAAAAAATGAGAGTATTTTTTTGCTTGCATAGGCACGTAAGACATACCTGCATCACCAAGTATCACCTCTTGCAATTGCCCGGAAAGGATTATCGACCTATCCATACTATACGCAGTATACACACAACATATTGAGAGGAGGTTGGATAAAACAAGTAGCCGCATCATTTTCATCTTTCCCCTTTGCGATATTTTTAGGATGATTTTTTAAATAAAGGTCAAGGAGTACTCACGCACTATCAAAAGAACATTGTAGTGAATTTTTATTGATATGTACAATGAGCAGTTATTTATATTCAGTTATTCTTATAAAAATAGAACATTTCTTGGAAAATTATGATTTTATTGCGTGAGGACAATCAGTACAATTCGTGTTATAGTTAAAATATGTGGTATAAAACGGGTATAGCGCATTGGGTGAGGAACGATTATGAAGGTTTTCCTAAAGCAAGATATTGAACGAGTTGGCATGGCAGGAGAGATTATTGGTGTGAGTGAGGGGTATGCTCGTAATTTTCTTATACCGCGTGGCTTTGCAATTGCGGTAACATCAGAAAACGAGGCTTTTTACACATCTCGTCTTAAGAAGCTTGAACATCGCAAAGAAGTCATAGAAAATAAAACTTCCATGCTTGCTGAAAAGATAGCACACTTGGGAATCACCATACACCGCAAGCTGCATGATGATGGCAAACTATATGGTTCGATCAATCAAACGGAAATTGCAGAAGCTTTGGCAAAACAGGGCATTAATGTGGCAAAAAATCAGGTACAGATCGAGAAATCTATTAAGGAAAAAGGTACTTATTCTGTAACCATCAAATTAACTTCTCGCCTACAACCGTCACTCAAAGTTCACGTAGCATCTGAGTAGTGCTGTGCAAAAACAACAATACGTGGATTCTGTCTTGCGACAGGAGATTTTGAAGGGGGGCGTGCTTGCAAAGCAAATGCCCGCAAGTCCTGAGGCCGAGCGTGCCGTGTTGGCTGCTCTTTTGTTGAACGATGATGTGGTAGTACAAGTTGCCGAAGTTGTACAGGACACTGACTTTTATACTAATTCACATCGATATATATATAAGGCTATCCTTGATATAGCAGGAGAGAGTAAACGCATTGATCTTATCACCCTACAAGATGAGCTCGCTAAGCGCAAACAACTCGATCTTATTGGCGGTGTTGCCTATCTCCTCTCACTACAGGAAGATATTCCTGCATTGGGCTTGGTTCAACAACACGCCACCATCGTCAAAGAAAAAGCAGTCTTACGGGAATTGATCAATTCTGCATCTGACATTATAGAACGCTGCTATACCCAAAATGATGATTCACTTGAAGTGGTCATCGATCACGCGCAAAAACAGATTTTTCATATAGCAGATAAACGTACTACACAAGGTTTTGTGCAACTGGATATCTGGCTCAAAAAGACATTCAAGCATTTATCTGATATCAAAAGTCACAGTAAGGGCATCACTGGTATACCATCAGGATATAAAAAACTTGATGAAATGAGCTCTGGCTTTCAGAATGGTGATCTCATTGTGCTTGCAGGGCGACCGTCAATGGGCAAGACAGCCCTCGCGCTTAATTTCGCTGTGCATGCCGCAAAGAACAATAATGTAGTGGGAGTTTTTTCCTTAGAAATGTCTGCAGAGCAGTTGACATTACGTATGCTTTCATCTGAATCGGACATTGCACATCATAATATACGGAATGCGACTATCACTTCGCAGGAATGGATATCACTGACTAATGTTGCAGCACGTCTGGCGCAGATGAAGATATTTATTGATGATACACCAATGCTCGATATTATGTCGCTCCGTGCCAAGGCAAGAAAGTTAAAGCGAGAGCATGGTCTTTCACTACTTGTTGTTGATTATTTGCAGCTTCTGCATTCACCGCGTCGTCATGAAAATAGACATCAGGAGGTATCGGAGATATCTCGAGCCTTGAAAGCACTTGCAAAAGAGCTTAGTATTCCTGTTATTGCGGGATCCCAGTTGTCGCGTGCAGTTGATAGTCGCATGGATAAACGGCCCATACTTTCTGATCTGCGAGAATCAGGTGCCATAGAGCAAGATGCGGATCTTATCATGTTTTTATATCGAGAAATCGTATATAATGCAGAGGCAGAAAATCCATCATTGGCAGAGCTTATTATAAGCAAGCAGCGCAACGGACCTACTGGTACCACGTACATGAATTTTATTGGAGAAATTTCTTTATTCGCCGATATTGATGATGAGTATAAATAAAATACAAATTATATGAAAAGGAACGACATATATGAGTATAAAAATAGGTACTGGAGATAAGAGTAACGTGTGGCTTAGCGCTATTATGCTTGTGGTTGTTGTAGGGCTTATTGGTCGTGGTTTGCACGCACTACATATGAACATGGCGTCTCAGCAGCATCAAGGCACCGTGTCTGCTTATTAATTTCTACAGAAGGCGCGGCAAAGTAGTGTGATATTTAAAAAAAGGAAGGGGTTTGGATGATTTTGTTAGGAATTGATCCAGGGTGCCGTTTTGCGGGGTTCGGGGTCATTCGCAAACAAAATGGTGTTGTTGTGCTATTGGAGCATGGTTGTTTGCGGTTATCGGCATCAAAACCTCTTTCTGAGCGCATTGCTCTTTTTCACGATTTTTTCCTGGGAAAAATTGTTCAATATCATGTCACAGACCTTGCACTGGAAACGCCATTTTTGGGGAAAAATGCGCAAAATTTTCTCAAACTCGGATATTTACGTGGTGTGTTATATCTGTTGGCGCATAAAAACACCATACACATCCACGAATTTTCACCGCGAGAAATAAAACAAGGAATTACGGGATTTGGCGGTGCAAGTAAAGAGCAAGTTGCCCGGGTTATCACACAGCTATTCCCTCGCATCAATCCCGTTTTTGAGACTAATGACATTTCTGACGCGTTGGCAGTTACGTTGTGTGGTTTGTGGAATACTCAAAAATCACAGACATTCTAATCGAGCTTATCCTTCAAAATCCTTGCCCTTTTAGGCTTTCCCCCCCAGATAAAGAGTAAGGGTCTTGCATTTGTATATCTTTTTTTATCCTTTGTATCATGTTAATCCAGAACTCTGCCCTTAATCTTTTTTCTGTAGGTAGATTACTCTTCGCTATTTCTTGTTTTAGATTTACCATTGCCTGTTGCATTGGCTTGCCACAGGTATGTATCAGCTCCCTACGCTTATTATCCTTGCTCGTTAAACTACCAGACCTCTGTGAAGCTTTGAGCAGTTGTTCACATCTACCGTACCATTGTTGTACGCCTCCTGAATAGCGAGGGTCTCGGTTTGCCATTGCTGCCTCTAATCTCTCACGTGCCCACTGATCTGCCCATGATTGTACTGTATCCACATCAGCAGATTGAAACGTCGGTGCCTTTACTGCAAAATCTTCTTTTTCTCTGAGTTCTATACGCAGTTTCAATAAATTACGTATGTTGAAATTTATTGTCTTCTTAATTTTAATAATCTCCTCAGAAATTGTTTTGTGTATTTTGTCCGCTAGATTCCTGTTTTGCTCAGTAGCCTGGATATCGGTTTCTGCTGAAAAAATAGCTTGTGCTGGCATTCGCCTATGTGCATCTTCTATTCTGTCTATATCATAAAACTGAATTTCTGCGAGTAGCCTTTCTACTTTCTGTATATTATCAGGTGACATTATTGCTAAGGAGTTGAGTGCTGCTATGCGACCATTACTTTCGCTTATCCAGTCCATTACCGCGGGAGAATAGGGTACTTCTTCTCCTGTTGGATTTTCTACCTTCGACTTTATCGTTGTATATACAAACTCGTCGGCCATTTCTTGAGCGTGATGCAATCGTGCTTCGTATTCATCATTACTGTTACCATTGAGCATTGCTGCAGATATTGCCACCAGTAATATGGTGTTAATCATTTTTACCATGAAACCTCCAAAAAACACAAATCAGTTGCGGGTATTGTATTATAACATACACAGGGCAATTCTACAGAAATCTTACAATTTGTCAAGTTTTTTCTATTTTTAAAAGAAGGCGACAAGTCATTACTGAGTCCGATAATCCCTCTTATGTCCTTCTTAAGCCTACCCCTAACCCTATAAAAAACCATCGCACTGACCATAATGATCAATGCGATGGAAAAAAGGAGAGTAGTAATGAAGCCTACTTTAACGTAATAAGGCCGTCTTTAAACGCTTATTACTCTCCTAATGATAAGCCTTTTAAGTAAAATGTCAACTTTTTGTACTTTTCATATAGTTTTTATATCGATACTTTATCTGTAAGATCTACACACTGAATAATAGACAGATATCTTTCATGTAGTTCTTGTCTCAAAAATCCTACAAACACAAAGAAAGGGTGTCTGCACATAGTTCTTTTGCAAACCCTTCAAAAAAAGAGTCTCTGATTGGGCTGGTAAAGATCAATTGTACGTTAAGATCGTATAATAGTCGCATGACAGCAGTAATACGTGCATGATCAAAATCGGTCATGAAATCATCAATTAAAAGCACTATTGGACCACGAAATGCTAATGTCAAAAGTTTTGCATAGGCAGCCTTCACCAGTACCGTAATAAGCTTCTGTTGTCCTCGAGATGCAAAATGGCGGGCATGCATTCCTCCCAGGGTGATACTTACATCATCAAGATGTGCTCCAAATAAGGAACGTTTGAAGCGCAATTCATCTGTTCTCAGAGATGGATTACGCGCACGAAAATCTATATATTTCATACCAATACCCATTTTTTTGGGTGTATAGGTAAGAAATACTGAGAACGCAGCATCAAAATAATTATTAATCAGTGCTTGGACTACCTGTTCAAGCTCCTTCAAAAAAGCAATTCGCGCCAGTTGCACCGTAGATGTACGCTCCCATAATTGCATAGTCCAAATTTCATATATTTCGTGCTGGCATTCACCAAAATGCAATGCCGCATTACGCGTTTCCAAAGTCGCTTGCATTGATTTTAATATAGAAACATATTCTATATCTTTGAGGGCCAACGCCTGATCTAAAAATGATCGCCGTTCTATGGGGCCTTCCTTTACAAGATCTAGAGAATCTTCAGTGATAGTAATTGCACGGTAATATTGAAGGAGGTCTTTGTGAAATTCAATCCGTTGTTGATTCACCTTAATAAGACGTTTCGCGTCATGTGTGCCGACCTGAATGTCGTTGACCTCTCCATGGTGCCGCACAGAGAGTTTCACAAAGAAAGAATCGGTCGCATACATATATATTTCTCGAAATGACGGAGTACGGAATGAGCGCACATAACATGCATAATGTAAGGCCTCAACGATACTAGTTTTCCCAGATCCATTAGAGCCAACAATGTACACAAGTGGTGCATCCAAACCAAAAGTTTGGTCTGCAAAACAGCGAAATTGTTTGAGATGCAATGCGACAATACGCGCGGGTACGCTATCTACCATGAACACTCGTTGACGCAACTGGCATTACAAGATACAGCACACTGTATCGATCGATATTCGATTCAAATATGATAGGTTTTGTATTGTTATGCAAATAGAGACGTACAGCATCTTCAGCAAACGTCTGTATACCATTTAAAAGGTATGGCGCATAAAACCGCACATCAACAGCACTGCCCGAAAAGTGGGAGCGATCGAGAAATGCAGGCGTAAATTGTTCTCGTTTGAGGATGCCCTCATATTGCGGAAATGTATCACTTAAAAGACGTGTAAAAAAATTGAAAGAATCACCAGAAAACACCAATTGATTAGCGCATGTCCCTAGAAATATAGGTGCCTCTTTTGGCACAGACTCAACAATTTTTTTAACTTCAAATACCGCACGACGTGGTAACAGCCAAGAACTTGTTTCTGGTAATGAATAACGATCTGAACGTACTTGAGCAAGACAATGTCCATCGGTTGCAGTCATCTTAAATTCATTATTATTAATTTCGAGAAAAAGACCATTAAGCGCTGTGTTGGCATTATTCTGTGGAATTACAAATGCAACACGATTAATCATACTGAGTAAAAATGCTGCGTCGAGCTGCATGCGATTTTCAATTCGCTCAGGAAACGGGGGAAATTCGTCAGCACTTTTGATATGTAATGCCAAGTGCACAAAGCCAGATTGTAGAGTAAGTTGTGCCTCTTCTATTGTACATGTAATATCACCATCGAGTTCCTTTACTAACTCAAAAATGCGACGACCGGAAACCAAAAATGATCGTGGGTGTAAAATGGTACTTTCTTTTAGCAAATAACTCGCTTGAAGACTAATTTCTAAATCGGTACTCTTCAGTACTAGTTCCCGGTGCCCGACATTAAATAGAATGGTCGAAGTTGCATCTAGGGTTGTACGTTTAGTGCAAATCGGTTGCATGGAAGCCAATACCGCAAGCAGACTTTTCTGTTCAACAATAAAACTATTACTCACTGCACTCCTCCGCATAACATGCTTAATGTAATCTTTTGTTCCTGATTATATACTCAAGAGACCGTAGTTCACGCTATACTATACACAAAATGGCTGTCATTGGCGAGCCTATTATTAATGCAACAGCAATATTGCTACGATCAAGTCAGACTAACGAGAACGGGGATGTTTTGTATCGTATATAGTGCGAAGTGCTTCTGTCTCTACGTGCGTATACACCTGCACTGTCGACAGTCTTTCGTGTCCAAGAAGGACTTGCAGCGAACGAACGTCAGCACCAGCACTTAACATGTGCGTTGCAAGGGAATGACGCAACTGGTGTGGGGATATAGGACGTTGAATGCCTGCTGCAATACATAGACGCTTTACCATGGCCCAGACCATTTGTCGTGTAAGTTTCTTTACCATGTTGTCATGAAGATGTATAAAAAGAAATTCAGGAACACGCATGGTACGATATGCGGCAGGGATCGATTGAAGGCGCACTTCAGTGATGTAACAGTGTAGCAAATGGTGCAACTGTTCAGGCATTGGAAGTAGTCGCTGTTTATTCCCTTTTGCAGTTGATATCTTTATGGCAGAAAGATCGAACTGAATATCAGAAATTGTCAATGAAATCAGCTCACTTACACGTACCCCCAGGCCATATAGTACATATAATATTGCCTCATTACGTTTGCCTGTCATGGATGTATCCTGCGATGCCGCACACAACAACTTTTGAATTTCTTCTTGTGAAAGATAGCGAGGAAGTAGCTGATCTTGCTTGGGTGTGTGTAAATTCTGTGCAGTGTTTGGTACTTGGTGATAGACATGTAAATAGCGATAAAAAGATCTTATGGCTGCAATTTTACGTGCACGAGTTGAAGATCGTGTCTGACCAACATACAGCACCGCAACAAACTCTTTTAGATCGGCTGCCGTTGCTGTTGTCAATAAAATCTGACGTTCCTGCATGAAAGCAAGTAATTGCGAAATATCCCTTTTATATGCACTTACTGTGTGGTGCGAGGAACATTGCTCAGTTAATAAGTACGCTTCAAAGCGTGTGAGATAATCAATATTTTGCATCTGCTCTCCTTCGTGTAACACGTTTCATCAATACCATACCAAGAACGGTTTTACTGTGTATATACCTTCAATACACAAAAGAGCCTTAATTGTTCCGCACAAATAGATTTTTCTGCATAACTCTTTACAACTGCTTCCGCATAATGGGATATATAAAAAGGTATTCTTGGAACGATGTATTTTTATTACCTAGCGAGGGTACAATGATTATATGTATACCATTATTTATGTCATTCATTATGCTGATGTCACCTAACATTAGAGCAATGGAAGAAGAACACACAAAAAAAAGTACCCCAGAATCTGGACTGACCAGTGCACAGAAACGATTAAGTGGACAGAAACCATCACTTTCGCTAGAGGAAAAAGCCAACGTCCACGTTCTTCTTGTAACAATGGGAAATTTAAAAAGGATAACAGGTGAGGTAGGGAGGTTCTTAAAAAATACTAGGGATCAACTGCAATTGCAGGAAAAAAATCAGAACGATCAGGTACGAGAGATGCAAACACTAGAAACTGCAATAACAGGCCTTGTGCAAAAAGGTATTATTCAACCTGTTCAGAAACGTAGTGGTGATATACAAAGTGGTGATATTTCCACCGGTTCTACTGGCGAAAGTACCCCAGAAGAACTATTTCCTGACATAGAATCTACGAAAACTCATGTAACAAGGAAAAGCACTGTTCTCCCTAAAAAGAAAGAAGAAAAAAAATCCAAGCTACCACTATTTGGTCCAAAACCCAAAGAAATAAAAGAAATACATGACAAAGATACTCGCACACCACGGTCTTTTGGGTCTTCTGCTGACGAAGTAGGTACCAAACCGGAAGATCAATAAGTCAAAATGGGGTGCACTGGTCAATTTCGTCAAAACTTATTGCGAATGCTATATAAATTAATATTACTATAGCACCCCAATACATAAAAGAATGGTACTCCATATAACCCCCTTTTGCTTTGAAGATAGCAATATATGCACGTAAAAATCAATACATCCGAAAAAATTGCAATAGCCTATAACATCTCAATAAAGGCGTGAATAAAATTATTACCCCCCCTCTGAGCGGCTAGAAGACTGCTATCTCGCATTATTTTAAAAAATTGACAAATGTGAAAAATGTAATACTATTATACTATAGAAGAAATGTTTTTTATATTTTAAAAGATCAGGCCAGACTTTATGAAAAAGACAGGTTTAATTTTTGCACTACTGATGCCAGTGTACGCAATGAGCATGTGGGATAAAATGGGTGACTTTTGTTTCGGAAAACCCGTTTGTGAGAATGCTTGTATGCAGCAGACGTTCGATCGTAGTATAAGAAACTTTTTTTTTCAGCTTCTCTTTGTTAAATATTGGGACCAAGGGAATAGACCCTACCGGGCACTTTATAAAGCGTATCATGATACAAATTCCGATTTTATCCAATTCGTAGCAGAAACACATGCTCCGAGTAGGTCTCTGAGCTCCATTGTTGGGGGATTGGTAGGAATAGGCATATTTGTAGGACTTTTATATCGATGCACATCACCCACACCCTCTCAAGTGAAATCAGCGGGAGGATTAGCAGTAGCAACGGGTGGCATAGCAGCAACTATAGTGCATGGAAGTATGTATGCAAACCAAGTACATCAAGAAAGACCGTTCCGACAATTTCAACAAGAAATACTGAAAATATATCAGCGAGTCAGTTCAACAGAACATATTAAGAGAAGGGTCGAAGAGCCAGAAATACGAATGCCCGAGCTTTAATTTACGCAAAATTTCTGCGCATATCTTGTGCAACATCAAATGTAAAATTCCGGCAGTAGCTTGCGGTAGCTTACTTATTCTGGTGCCCATGGTATACTGACAACATGGGTATGAGCTTTTCCTGGGGAGTGTAGTGCCCCAAATTGTAAGGGCTTTCACATGTATGCTCTTAATGAAAAAGTTGTATATCCAGGCCTTGGTGTTGCGTATATAAATAATATTATCAAAAAGCAAGTTGCAGGACACGCTGTCTATTTTTATGAACTTGTATTCCTCCATCAGGACATGACAATATTGGTTCCCATCGATAATGCCCAGACTGTAGGCATGCGAAAGTTGAGTTCACGAGATAGTATTACTGAGATCTTTACTCTACTTGCAGAACCAGCAAATCCTGTCATGTGTGAGCCGCTGATGTCTAATTGGAACAAGAGAAACAAGGGTTACAAAGAAAAATTACAAACTGGTGATCCACGTGAAATATGCCGTATTTACCGTTATCTTCAACATCTTTCAAAGCGGAAAGAGCTTTCCTTTGGCGAAAAGGATCTTTTACGGCAAACAGAACTATTGCTTGTAGAAGAAGTTGCTGAAGTACGTGGTATTCATGAAGAGATGGCGACAGATCAGATCAGAAAGGCTATTTCATCCAGACAGCAGCAAGGACAACCGTAGACAAAAAGGGGCTCTCTCCTAGTGGGGAGGCCCTCCTTAATAAGTACCTTAAGGAAAAAAAATCCAACAAAGCCCACAAGTCCTATTGCCATTCCTGTTGTAAATAATAATATTATTTCACCAATTCCTTCGACGTAATCATAAATGTGGTGGCGCTTAGTCCATGCATGGGGCTTTGCTTGTACAGGTGTAATTGCTTGTGTACATAATAGAACAAACATAATGCATGCTATCAATCGTCTCATAAAGTCCCTTTCTTGACGGTAACAGTAACGAACTCGCTCCATGGTGCTCTATCAAAAACAGCTTTTGCAGCCTCAACATTGCCTGCTGCAATAAGCTCTTTTGCTGCTTGCAAATCCGATTCCATGAGAAACTCATTGCGGCTGTTTTTCCCATACATACGGAGGAAGGCCAAAAAGCAAATAGTTCCGCTTATTGCTATTGTACTGTACATCCACCTTTTATCCCCTATTATGACAGGGCCAGGGATAGGATTAAGCCTTATCCACTCCGATGTCCGTTCCTCCGTCTGTTCAGGAGTTCCTGCTGTTTGTACAGGCTGTGGCGCAGTTAGTTGTACACATAAGATAACGCACGCAGCTCGTGCTATTAATTGTTTCATAAAGTCCCTTTCTGCTATTTCATAAAATTAATTTTTAATACCCTTACATTTACTAATGGTAACAATAATCACAAAATTGTCAATTTTCAATGCTAAAAAATATGATATACTGCAACAATATGATACTGTTTTAGGAATATAATCTATGATCCTTTTGTACGGTCCAACAGCCGTCGGAAAATCCGATGTAGCGCTTGTATTGGCTCGCAGACTCGGTGGAGAAATTATCAACATGGATGTGGGACAGCTATACGCTCCATTAACCATAGGAACGGCAAAGCCAAACTGGCGGCATAGCGATATTCCGCACCATTTATTCGATATTCTCACAACACCCACCAACTACACTGTCGTTGCCTACCGCCAAGAAGTTATGCGTTTGGTACGTGAAATACGTGCCCGCGCACGTATTCCTATTCTTGTA
>Ga0206817_1207_pt1 | contig 14508 bp, 12 predicted proteins | sample Alteio_BWOrgCont_89_FD_152873 | JGI IMG/M metagenome (GOLD analysis project Ga0206817, IMG submission 152873) | Enriched cells from forest soil in Barre Woods Harvard Forest LTER site, Petersham, Massachusetts, United States -... | ecosystem: Environmental > Terrestrial > Soil > Temperate forest >...
AGGCTTCAGTCGATTTGAAGAGCGGCTCCCCGGCCGCACCTTGAGAATTTTGCTCCAACGCCCGCCCCAATGGCGTGGGGTCGGCGGACGGTTCCTCAATGACCGGGGACGCCAGCTCAATCGCTGCAAGCTTTTTCCGAAAGCTGGCCTCGACGAGGTCGGCGTCCGCGGCTGTCAGTGTGTTCTTGGCTGGCAGATTTTTGTGGGCCCATTCGGCGGCTTCATCGTCCGATTGGAGAGTGGCGAGGTCCCCAAGGAGCCGCTCGCGGAGCGCCGCCGATTCCTTTAGCTCCAGCGTCTCCTTCGACGGAAGAATCCTGTGTTCTTTATTGGCGACCGGCGAGAGCGCAGGTAGCCTTGACTCAAAGCGGACAAAGGACATCGGTTGCGCGGCGCCGCCGGCTTTGGCTGCCGCGGCCGTCGGATCTCCAGTGGGGATGTCGATTTTGGCATTGAGATCCGGCGCATCGAGATCGTCTTCGCCAGCAATGCCGACCAGGGTGAAGAGTGCATAGCGCCTGGCGTAGGTCAGCGCCGCGCCCATGCGTCTCGGCGCAGTAGTCTCGCTGATCGCGCAGATCGGCCACTCTGACGAGAGCCATTCCCCCGACGAATGGGCAAGTGTCGTGGTCAGATGAATGAGCCCCGCCTCCTTGTCGATAGCTGTCGTCTGGACCGTCGCGATCTCGTGGCTCCCGAGCGACTTTCGTACTATGTCGAGGCCGCTTGAGAGCGCCGCGTAGCGGAAGGTCTGATCCCGTTCGCGCGGGTTTGAGGCCCGGATCGTAGCGACGAGCGCCTTATCAGGATTGGTCAGCTCGGCCTGCGCTTTGGCAAGCGCCGCGGCGATCGAGCCAATGGTCTCGCTAGACCGGTGCATGGCTGTCGTCCTCAGGCAGAAGATCGAAGCTGACCGCGCCCGACTTCGAGCGTCTGGCGCGGACGCCATGACCGGCTGCTTCCTTAGCGTCCTCCGGCATGAGCGCCTTGAGTTCAGCCTTGGCACGCTCGTGGTCGAGGAACGCCGAGCGTGTGGCGCAGAAGAGGCCGGCCAACTCGGCCCATGAGTTGGATCCGCTCATGTCGACGATCCGGACCGCCTCGATCCGGGACCGCGGCGGTTCGATCCCATAGGGGCGGGGGGTCTCGCCCGTCTGGACGCAGCGCCAGAACCTGCGCTCGGCGGTGATGAGGAAGTGCTGATAGAGAGCGTCGGCGGGAATGGTCATCTCGATCCATTTGCCACCGCCGGTAATGATCGAGAGCGCGGCGGAGCGGGCGTTGGTGACCCACATATTGTGCTGGAGCTGGGCCATGTGCTTTTCCGCCGCCGCCTCCTCCGAGAACGACCAAGGCAGCATGAACTTGGCCTCGAACACCGCATCGAGGTCGTTGACGAAGCCGTCGAGAGTCGCTGCTAAGAATCGGTGGACCGGATGCTGGACCCAACGCTGGATGTCGGTGACAAAGCGTCCTGTATTGCGCTCGTACCAAGTTCGGTTGAGCCGCTCGGTGGCGACGCCGAGCTAGACAGTGAGGTTGTCGCTCAGATCTTCCGGCTCGGCCTCGCCGCGCTTTTCCTTCCAGAGCCGGATGAGCGCCGTTTCGTCTAGGCTCATGACGATCCTCGCGTCTGAGCCGCCGAGGAAGTGGCGACGCAGGTGTGGCTTCATCGGCTGACCAATCGTTACAGGCTCGCTAAGCTTGAATTCCATGGGGTTCTTGTCCTTGTCTATCTGAGGCTAAATGGTACTGTAATGAGCCTAAATAGCACATTAATGTGCCAATGTCAATGATCACCGGGGGCCAAATTCGAGCCGCTCGGGCGGCCTTGCGCTGGTCCGTCCAGCGCTTAGCAGACGAGGCGCGAGTTAGTACCCAGACCATCAAACGCTTTGAGGTGGCCGAGGGCATCCCTCAGAGTCGAACGCAAACCCTTTTGGAGATTAAGTCGGCTCTCGAATCCGGCGGCATTCAATTCGTCGGAACGCCTTTAGATCGACCGGGTATCCGTATAGTTGCCACCAAGAAGAAGCAGGATTGACGTGGGAGTCACACGGAGTTTTTAGCCGCATAGCGGAAACTCTGTCTTTCTCGCGCGGGTTCGAGGCGCGTAGGTTGGAGATCAGCGCCTTCGCCGGATGGTCAACTGCTCAAGCAGCGCCTTAGCGAGCGCGGCATCGCCTTGATGATCTCGCCGGACCGGTGCATGGCTGTCCCCCTGTCGAGCACCGAAGCTGACCGCGCCCGACTTCGATCGCCTTCCGCGAACGCCATGGCCGGTTGCTTCTTGAGCGTCCTCCGGCATGAGCGCCTTGAGTTCGGATTTGGCGCGCTCGTGGTCAAGGACGCCCAACGCGTGGCGCAGAAGACAGGCCAGGCCTCCGCCCATGAGTTGGAACCCTTCATGTCGACGATGCGCAGCGCCTCGACGCGCGGCCCCGGTGCCTCGATGCCCTGGGGTCGGGGAATCTCTCCGGTCTGCACGCAGCGCCAGAACCGGCGCTCAGCGGTGATGAGGAAATGCTGGGATAGAGCATCGGCAGGGATGGTCATCTCGATCCATTTGCCGCCGCCCTGATGATCGAGGGGCCGGCAGAGCGGGCGTTGGTGAGCTACATGTTATGCTGGAGCTGGGCCATGTGCTTTTCCGCCGCCCCTCCGAGAACGACCACGGCAGCATGAACTTGGCCTCGAACACGGCGTCGGGGTCCTCGACCATGCCGTCAAGGGTTGCGGCCATCCAGCGGTTGACTGGATGCTGAACCCAGCGCTGGACGTCGTTTACGGTCCGCCCGGTGTTGCGCTCGTACGAGGTCCTATTCAGGGCTTCGGTGGCGACCCGGAGTTGGACCACGAGGTTTTCGCTGAGATCCTCCGGTTGGCGCTTTTCTTTTCATAAACGGATGAACGCAGCCTCTTCTCCGCTCATGATGATCCGAGCGTCCGATCCGCCAGGAAATGGCGCCGTTTCTTGTGGGTGTCGGCCTGTTATGTCTTCCTCACGGGCTAAAATTGACGCCAAACCTTCTGAAGCGAGTACAGGATTCTCCGGCCGCCGGCCTTTTGGAACCACTAGAGAGACCAATAGACCACTTAACTGCCGGCTGTCGGGCAGCTCGCGAGCCCGCCGGCGCGAATCCTGCGCGCAGCGTCCTTCGCCAGGGTGCCCGGCTCTCGGCCTTGTGAGACGACCGAGGAACGGCGCATAAATGGGCTAACTTTGGCTGCGCGTAGGATCGGCTAAGCGGCAGAGAGTTATAAACCGTGAGTCATATTTACTTGCTTCCGCGTCTGCATTCACAGTTGAAAAGCGAGGTTTTGGCGATGAGCCTGGGCCCCAGCCAAGCGTCGCTCAAGCAAACGGCATCTTAAGAATGAGCAAAAAACAATATCAACTCCCTGCAATATGGCAGAGCCTTAGCCGCTTTAGCCGTTGTCACTCATCATTCATGTCTTGCTACTACTGCTTTTGTTGAACGGCCACCGCACTTTGTTGAGGCCTTCCTTAAAAGAGGTTATCTTGGAGTTGACTTCTTCTTTGTCCTGTCCGGCTTCATCATTATGTACGCCCATATGAACGATGACCGCACAGGTCATGCCGCCACGAAATACATAAAAAAGCGGCTTCTACGAATATACATTCCGTATCTGCCCGTTTCTATTTGTATCATATTACTATATTTACTTCTTCCGTCTGCATCACAAGGTAATCGCGATTGGGGAATATTGACTTCCATCACGTTATTTCCGACAGACCGTGCTCCAGCTCTTTCAGTTGCTTGGTCATTGATTTACGAAATGATGTTTTACGCTATATTTATCGCATGGTATTTCTCCAAGCGGTTCGTAATATTCGTCAGCGCTTGGGTTGTTGCGATCTTTGGAGCATGGTCAATCGGATGGACGCCAGAATTTCCTGTCCTTCGAATTTTCCTCTCGCCTCAAAATCTCGAATTCGTTGCCGGTATGGCGTCAGCCTACGCCTACACCCGTGTTTCCGTGCGCTGGTCTCCTGCGTTAATTGGTGCCGGTGTGGCGAGCATCGCAGCTTATTTCCTTAAAGTAGAACCCAACTATGTGTGGTTCGGTATATCCTTAGCTCCGATTGTAATTGGAGTGGCGTTGCTGGAACGCCTAAAATCTCCAGCTCCCCTCGGCTGGCTTTTGACGTTAGGCAACGCCTCCTATGCCATTTACCTCGTCCACAATCCAATCATTTCCATCGCGATAAGGTTGTCTATGGGCCTCCACTCATGGATGCTATCTTTGATGCTCTGCGTGTTCGCAGGGACAGCCTTCGGCGTCGCCTATCATTTTCTGGTCGAAAGACCAGGAATGAGAATGACGACCAATCTGGCTTGGGGGCGCAGCCGCCCTACGCTCGCGACGCCGTCCGTGTGAAGTTGCGCCGGACCCAGACCCGCCGGCGCTGTCCGTATTGCCGGCGCCCGAGTCGCTCGGGAGCTTCGCTCCGCAGAAAAGGGCACGCACTGTGCGGGACCTCCGCCGGCTGGAAAATTTGAAGCGACGGCGCCATGGCCGAAGCCGTCGGCATTAGCCTGCGCGCCGTGCACTTGTGGTTGGCGCATCGGCTACAGCCACTAGCTAGTGCCCGTCCATAAACGGTTGTTTTATTGTGAGGGATAGCCGTTCGTAGAGGTCGCGAGAGCACGGTCGAGCTTTTTCTTTTGTGTGTCGGCTCGAAAGCCGCGATGAGGCGGCGCTGACGGAAAGGAGAGCGATGCGGGTTCGATCCGATGTCAGGTCGGTTGAGCGAGAGCTTTACCGGTGACGGAGTCGAACTGTCAGCCTGGCTTGAGCCGGACAAAAAGAGCAAGGTTGTAAGCGACGGCTGACGACCAGACGTATGCTCTGAAGTGGTCGAGCCCGCGCCAGATGCAACGCGCCAGACCGTAGGCGCGCTTCAAACACGAGATGTCCGATTCGATGCCGGCTCGGAAGTTGCGCAGCTTGCGATAGACCCAATTGCTCTTGACCATGTCCTTGATGCGTAGGCCGGCCTTCTTGTGGAAAGCCAAGTCGCGGACGCCAAGGGCCTTCGCCTGGCCTAGATTATCACGGCTGGCGAAACCGCCGTCGGCGGCGGCCTGTCTGGGCGCCTGGCCGTAGAAGGCGATGTGGCGCTTCAGCATGGGCAAGAACCGTTCGCTGTCGGCCGGATTGCCGGGCTCGATCACCAGGTCGAGGATCAAGCCGCTCCGGCCAGTGGTCAGGTTGAGCTTGTGGCCATATTGAACCTCGCGGCCGCCTTTGACGATGATGTCGGCGTGCGGCTCGAACAGGCTGACGATCTTCTCGTTGGCGGCGATCGCCTCGCCATGAAGAACGCGACGCTCGGTCTGGGCGAGGATCCGCTCGATCAGCGGACGATAGTGGCGGAACTCGGCTTGCCACAGCGCGGCATCTCTCGGGTCCGCCGTGCGCCCTAACTGCGTTGCGGCCTGATCGGCATAGGCCAGGGTCGCCCGGGTCAGTTTGATCAACTCACAATAAAGCTGGATCCGGGTCGGTCGATTGCGGGCATACTCGATTGCGCGCGCCCGCTTCTTCGCCGCGCGCCGATGGTTGCGCCACACGAGACCGCCGATCAAGGCGTCGGCCGCCTTCAACAGCCGCGCCATCACGCGGACCGCATCCCAGAGAAGACTGCTGTCGCTCGGCTCATGCATGAGCGCGGCGGTGACCGTGCTGTCCAGCCGAACGACCTTACCGGTTTCGACTTGCTCCTGCCGCGCGCTGACGAGCAGGATGCGATTGATCGCTTCCCACGTCTCGGCCCGGATGGCGCTGATTGTCCTGTGCAGCCCCGCCTTCTTCGGCGTCCACGACAGCGGCAACCGCGCAAAGGCGCGAAACGAGGCCGAGTCTTCCAGATGAAAAGCCAGCTCCTCATAGCTCAGCTGGCGATGCGGCTTGAGAAGCGCGCAGCGCAAGACCGACTCGGCCGGCAGACCTTCTCGCCCGGTCTCCTTGACGCCGTGTCGGCGCAGATCCTCGGCCGCCAGCCCGATCAGCTCGCAATGCTCGTCCAGCCACTGCGACATCGCCTTCAGCTCGCGGCCGATCTCGTGCTCAGCGAAGAAATCAAATAGGCTGGCCTGGACGGTGCGTTCTTGACGCATTGTCGGCTCCGGCGGTGACGGTTTCGCTTTTGGAATCAGTGGCTTGATCCCAAAGCTTACCCGAAACCGCCGGACCTTGCACTTGCAAAAACAGCAATTCCTTAAATAATTTCAGTGTCTTAGTGTTTATGGACGGGCACTAGCTAATCTAACCAGCCGCTTTCTCTGCAGCAGTTGGAGGGGTGGGAGAGGTGCCTTGCGCAAGATCCGCCTCGCTGTTAGTCAGGGGAGTGTTCCCCATGCTTCGAAGTTCGCCCCGTCGGCCATGTCGGTCCAACCCACAGGACCGCCATGGGTCGGGTCGGTGTTGAAGCAGATGTCACCCTTCTTGTGTTTAGCGTTCGTTGGTAAAACCTTGCTCAAGCAAATCAAGCGAGCGTCAGTAGTTTCATTGCCAGCATCCTCAACATTATTAGCCAGTATCCCGTACGGAAATATAACTCCAGTTCCAGCTGGGCCGGCATAACCTGGATAACCATTGTCCGTCGCTGCGTAACGCATGACAAATTCGTTCGAACCAACCCAGTGGTCCAGATCAAATGCGTTAATTGACGTGTTCCAGCGAGTGTACCATGTAGATGGAGATCCACAGGCGTTGTCGGAACTAAAGCCGAACAGGTAAGCTCCGCCTCCGGTCAAGCAAAGACTGGTGCCGTTCTGGCTGAACACCATGCCGCCGTTGATTTGCATATTGTTGCGAATTCCGGTGACAATCCCTGGCGCCCCAATTGGCCACATTCCGCCCGACGCCCCAATAAATATTGGCATGTTTCCGCTATTCGACGTCGGAAAAATGCCGTTGTTTGGATCAGCGCAATAGGGTTGTAGGGACCCGATATATCCGCCGTAGAACACGCTGTAGTTCTGGTTGACGCAATTGCCGATGGCACTCCAATTCCCATTGTCGTTCGTGTTAGCGTTAAAGCCGAAGTAATTACTGCCGAGTGTTCCGCCTTCCATCACATCAGCAAGGGTAGTGACATGCGTTATCTCGCCGAACGAGCTGCTTCCAGCCGTATTGTGACCCTGAACAACGCGTCCCAGCATCGCGCCGCTGTAGAGGTTGGCTGTGTCTACGCTACCGGTGCACACAAAATTAATGCAACCCATTTGAAGCCCAATAGGGAAGTTACTGAATGTATTATTGCTTGCCTGGGCGATGGTTTCGCGCTTCAGCGCATCCGGGATAACCCAAAGCTGCCCACCGCTATCGTTCGCCGTCGCATTAAGGTCGCCCGCCATGAACGCATTCGATATGCCGACGGTTTGCGGGAAGGTTTTCCCGTTCACTCCGCCGACTGTCGCGCCATACGGGAAATCCTTCGACCAAATCCAATCGCCTTCGCGCAATGGACGAGGACCTCCGCCGACAGTGATCGAGTTGCTTCCGAGAGTTGCCGTGACGCCCGTAAATTTCTGGGTCGCCGGAAGCTGCCAGATTGTCACATTATCAATGGTTTGACCCCCCTTGAAGGTCGTGCCTATCGCTGAGAATGCCCTTGCGCCGAATGCTCCCGCGGCGCCGGTGTAGGTTGTCGGCCCTCCCCCCGCTATTGAGTAAAACCGGATATACCAGCCAGCGACCTGGGAAGGAGGGCGGCTGGCGGCGCGTACGTTCGGCGCAGGCGACGGCGCAATGCAGTTGGTTCCATTGCACCCGCCGTTAAACGCTGCAATTATGTTGTAGGAGGTATGGTCAAGATCCCCCGCGAGGATCTGAATATCTCCGGCGGCGCTCAACGTACCGCTCGTGCGGAATCGGAGCGTAGTGTTGCCGACGACCATGGTTTCGTTGTTGACGAAATTGCTGGTGAGCGGCCCGGGTTCGACAAAATAAGCGTCGAAAGAACCAGCAGCGGTTTCCGATTGCGTATAAGAGGCCGGCGTCGCATCGCCCGTCGCGGCGCCCGTAAGCGCACTGAAAGAGATGCTCCCCACTGCAAAAACGGGATCGGTCCCGGCGACCGCCTTGACGTTGGGCTTATTGGTCGGCTTTCCCCACTGCCCTAAAGGATCGGCGGCGTTCGTGGTGATGGCGGACGCGAGGCTATGGGCGGTCGCCGAGAAATTGGCTCCGATCTTGATCTGGCCGGTTTCGGGTCTCCCGGTGACAAAGGTGAAGGTGTTGTTGCCGACGTTTATCTGATCGCTGGCGAGAAAGTTGTTCCGACCGTTTTGGAGAAAATATTGAGTGGAAAGGAAGAAATTCGACGCGATTGAGAAACCCGACGCAAGCGTCAAAGTCCCAGCCGGAGTTACGCTGGACACAAACGCGCCATGAGCCGCCAGCGGCTCATCCGCGCTTGGATGAAATCCCGCCCTCGTCGGAGTAACAAGGATCCCGTCGCCGACGGCCCAAGGAGTAAGGGGGACCACTCCAGCAGGATCGCCAAACTGACCAACGCTGGTGATTGTGTTCGCGCCACCGCCGCTAATTGCCTGGCCTCTGCCCAACGAGGTAATGCCGCATCCGCTTATTTCGCCAGCGCCCTGACCACCGTCGGCAGACGTGGAAGTGTCTGCCTGGATGACTCCGTCCACGCCAGCCGGAAACACCAACTGAACCGAAGGAAAAACGCCAGGGCTGGAAGACGATGCGCAGTGATAATGCGCGTTGCGCGATAATTCGAAGGACTTGGAAAAATAGTAGGTTGTCCAACGCTGCCCCGAGATCCCGGGGATGACGACATCGTAGCCTCCGGCGAAAGTGCCAGGACCTGGGCCGATCGCGTTCATCAACGCCGCGACTTTGGTCGAGTTGTCGAACCTGCCTGCCCGCATGCCGACTGAAGGGTCGGTGACGAGGAGCGGCCACGCTTGCGCGCCGCCCCCTCTGCCGCCGCCGACGCTGGCGAAGATGTGAGCGGTCGGATCGACAGTGCCGATCGTCACCCAGGCCTTGGTGCTGTCGAGCACCTGTAAGACCTCGGGCATCGTGCTTGGGCTGATGCGCATCTGCGCCAGCGGCCGCTGCTGGGCGGCCGCAGCGAAGGCGAGACTTGCGATGAAGAGGCCGATGATCGCGCGCTTCATTTGCCGTGGCCTCACGCGAAGTAGGTGTAAGCGACAGCGACCTCGTCGCTGGAATTGAGCGTGTAGATCGAGTCAGCCAGGCGATCGTCTGCCCGTAACGGAGAAGGCGGGTTGGGCCGACCGGCAGGGAGGTCATAGCATTGACCGTGAGCATGACGAAATCGCCTCTGGCACGTAAGTGAGGTCGGAGGTGTTCGGCGCGGTGACGGTCGGCGCGTCCATGAAGCGGTAGGACTGCAGGGCCGCGGCCCGCACGGCGCATCAGCTCAACAGGTTGATTATTATAGCTACTTGTCGATAAAACGCCTAAAAAAAGCGCCGTATTTGCGGCCATTACGGTCAAATATAAATTCTTTTCGTAAACTCAAGCTAGCGCGGCGCATAGAGAAACGGTCGACGAAAAATTCCGCCCAGGTGGATCGCGTCGTGACAGCGAAGGGCGATCGCATTGTCCCCAGGTCTCAGCCGGTCGCCTAGCGACGAGTCCCATTCGAAGCGATAATCGTTCCACCACCACAAATCCTTCTGTTTCCGCAGTGCGACCTCGCCTCCGTTGACATATAGTTCGCAAGAGTTGAACAAGCCTGGAAAATAGAGGTGTGGCGAAGCGGCTGCTTGCTCCGCGGAAAGGTTTACATTCGTACGGTACCATAGATCGCCGACAAAACTCTGCTGATCTGGTTGGCGCACGCCTTGTGCCTGGACATAGAGGTCCGTCCGGATCATCTCCCATTGATCGAGCGGATAGTCCTTTTTCGTGTTAACGTCGAATTCCTGTCCGTGGGCGTTCCAAAACGACAAATCGATCGGGCCGTCGAGAAACCCCCTCTCCATTCCATTTCTCAGGGGATCTCGATGAAAGGCCCATTCCAGCGGAAGCTTCGCGATCAGCATTCCCTTTTCGCCGTTGGCGAACGGGATCAGCTCGCGATATTGCTCAACCTCGCCCGGCCAAAAGGCGTAGCCATTTTCTATGCGGGTCGTCGTGAAGGCCTTATTCATCGCGGTCAGCTCGTTGCGCGCTCGCAGACCGCGCTCTCCAGCGTCGACCGCCGCGGCGAAATCGACATCCGTCGCCGCCGACCTGACCATCGACATATAGGATTGAAGCACCGTGTAGCCGAGATGCATAAAACGCATGCGTTCGAGGTAACGCTGTTCGTTTCGCGACAAATGGCCATCTCTGGCGTCCATTTGCTGGATCGACGCCTCGGCTTCGCGCAAATAGGTCCCCAATTTTTCGACGACATCTGGCGTATAAATCGCGGGAGCCACAAAATATTCGTGCTCGGTGACGATCGTGTCTTGCCAAGCCGTGAATATCGTATCCCAATATTTTTTCATTGGCCCGGCCGCCGGGCCAAAAAACCTTGCGTAGAAATCGTCGAGCAGGGCGTCGACGTCTTCCTTCGGATTCCACAACAGCCGCGCGCGCAAATATAGATTAATGAACGTCGTCGCCAAAGCGTTGCGGCTTTCGGTGCTGACGCCCAAAATGGCCGTGTCGCGATAATGTTTTACGTCCTCACGAAATGCCATCTGTGACGGATTGGGCAAATCCCGCCAGACAAGCATGGATTGGTCGTAATCATAGATGGTGAGCCGTCCCTGGGTCACCTTCGCCCATTTGTTCAATATTTCGCGAAACTCTTGTTTCTGCGGTGATCGCGGATCGTCCATGCCGTGGTTCGGATCGATGTCGATCGGCGCCAATTCCGTGAACAACATCGGATCTGTCGTTATGTCCCGCACGGGGGGCAGGGTCATATTCGAATAAGCGAGAAAACCTATCTTCGATCGGCTCGTCGGGTGTTTCTCGCGTAAAATGCGGGCTATATTGTTGTATAATTCAAGCATCGCGTCGGTTACCGACCAGGTCAAGAAATATTTATCCCATTGCAGATGCGTCAATCCCGGATCGAGTTCGTTTTCCGGCGAAAACAGCCCATCCTCAATCGACAAGGAAAAATTCTTCCCTGCCGCGTAGAGGCTTTCCACATTGGCGGCGATCTGGGTCGCAGTTTTCGGATCGGTCAGCGAGAAACTGAATTCATTTGTTCCCAGACCTTTGGTATAGGCAGCGAGGGCGTGCTTGTCTGGCGGCAGGTCGTTGCGACCGGTTAGCATATTTCTTTTCTGGAAGATTTCTTGGCCCGTCTCGTCGCCGAGCCAAGAGGTCCAATAGGAACGTATTTCGAATGGCGACGAATAGGCATAATCGAGGTCGCCGATCGTCAATTCTCGCTCGTCCGGCGCGCACTCGCCGAATTCGCCGGGCATGAACCATCTCACCCCCCACTGGCGAAGCAGTTCGGCCGCGGCGAAATAGTGCGCTTGGTCGTCATTGCCGGCGACATACACCCGATTGGCCTCGCGACGCAGCACAATCCCGTCGGTGCGCAAATAAGGGGCCTTCTTGACGACCGATGCGAGGGTCGCGCGCAAGTCGGGCTTCGCCGTGAGAGCCTCCTGTCCGACGATTAAGAGAGGGTGGCGACTTGCCAGCGCGGCTTCGATCGCGTCCGACGTTTCGGCGATGGGCGGTTTCACGCCCGTCATCATTTCAATATATTTGGCCAAGTCCTCGGCAGCCAGGCGCTCGTATGCGCCGGCGCCCGGCGCCCGCAGGATCACGGCGTCGCTTGCCTGGCCTTTCACGATGACAAGTTCGTTGACCGAGGGCGCTCCGGCCGTAGCCGAAAAGCTTGGGGGCACACAAAAAAGCAGATAAATCGGCAAACATGCGGTCGCCCTCAGCATCATTGCAAGATACGAGCGAGACGCCATCGACTTTCCCCTTCACGCAAAACCGCGGGAATCTTACGAGCTCCATGGCAATGCCGCCACCACAATTCGAGAAGCGAGAGCCAGGCCGTCGATTCGGCCTCGATCGCGATCGACCGGCGGCATCGGCGGCCCATGACCGATTCGATCGAAGCCGAGGCGCTGATGGCCTGTGTCGCCGCGAGCGGCGGGTCCATTCCATGATCGCGCGCCGAGCCCGGAGGATCGGCGCAGCTTCACGCGCGAGCGCGGCGCGCTGGCTCAAGGAACGCATAGGGGCCCGCTCAGCGGCCAAGGCATCCGGGATTATAATCCGCTTCGGCGAGATCGTTTCGAGGCGCTGCGAACCGGCGATGGTCACGCTTCGGATCCAAACACCCAGGACACAAGCACAATGCCGAAATGAACGAGCTGGACCGGAAACTAATCCGCGTTCATGCCCCGCGTCGGAAAATCCGGTCTCATTCGCGAGAGGCTGGGCTGCCAGTTGCGCAACAAAAAATGGGGCGGAGTATTAAGTTTGCGCCGACTAGCCTCTTGACGCGAGGTTCTCCGCACGACGGTGATGGTCCTCGGGCTTGACCCGAGGATGCTCGCCGGTCACAAGCGCTGCGCCCATATCGCGGCCGCGTTGCGACGCTGTCTTGCCGGGTTGCTCGGCGTGGAAAACATCGTGAGCGAGGACGCGGTAAAGCGCGCGTTCAAGGCGATCGACGAGAAAGAAGGCGCGACTTAGACGCGCGGCCCCACCGATGCAGCATTTTCGGCGGACTCCCGGGGCTCACTCGAGGGAATCTGCCAAAGTAGCGCTAGATCGCCCGCGAGGGTCTTGTTCGATCCGCACAAGATAGAAGCGTTTTTCGCGATTCTTCAGTGGAAGAAAGACAATGTGTGTGTCCTTTTTTGGGTTATTTTTCCATACCGCCAATCGGGCTTGTGGCAAAAAAATATTTCATGGTGCCAGAAATATGTTATCTAGTAATTTACTTCAGTATTTTTGCCTCTAGAGCCAGCGGTTTTATCAATGTTGGGGGGTTGGTACCATAACATTTCTAATTTCTGCTCGGCTCACTTAGCATGATCTACAATTTGTTGTACGTAAGTATGGTTTTGTGTAGTGTGATCTCGCGTGATCATCATGACTATAGGCGATTTTTTTACTTTATTTGGCTTTGTGTGCTATTTGTATTTGCTGGCTTCCGACTTAACGTTGGCTGTGATTGGGACGGATATAAAAATATCTTCGAACAGCTACGATATGTTGATATTTCTGACGCAGTTCAAGAACGTGAACCGCTATTTATGCTTGCGAATACGCTGCTACATCGTTACGATCTCGAATATCCTTATATAAATGTTATTTGCTCTTTTATTTTCTTTCTAGGCATGCACAGGCTCGCTAAACGTGAGCCTGATCCTTATGGTATACTCGTACTATCCTTCCCTGTCTTGATTCTTAACCTCCCAATGTCGGGCATCCGCCAAGCTGCCGCTATTGGGATCATGTGCTTCGCCTATAATGCCTTCAACGATGGGAGGCTTATACGCTTTGTGGTTTTTGTGATTGTAGCGTCTGGCCTTCACGCAAGTGCAGTGATTTTTTTGATTTTTGCTCCATTCGTGCATGGAGAACTGACGCGCCGCCGGATCGTAATTGCTGGGCTCATTACGTTGCCGATCACCGCGCGATTTATTCTTACTCTGGACTCCTTCCGCGAATATTCTGATAACTATGCTGCCGCTGGTAGTGTTGTTGCCGGCGGCGCGCCATTTCGAACCGGACTTCTGGCATTGACGGGTGCTTGGTTCTTGTGGCGGTTCCGGCGAGATTGGCAGATTCGATCCATTCATGACTACAAACTCGTTTGGTTTGGGTCAGTTATGATGGTGGCTACATTCCCGGTATCCTTCATCTCATCGGTGATCGGGGACCGCTTCGGATACTACCTAGTGCCAATCCAGCTGGTATTTCTAGCACGATTACCTTTCCTTGGGCCACGCAGCCGGATTCTACCAATGGTTCCTTACATTGCGGGCGCCGCATATCTTGTAGTGTGGACTCAAACCTCTAGCATATTTGAACAATGTTACATTCCGTATAACTTCTGGTGGTAGCTTTCTGAGAGTCCGTACGGGAAGATACCGAACGGTCAGAATTGTTTTCTGATTCAAGGAATATGGCCTGATTCGCTGGGGTTCGCCGGTGTGGACGAATGAATATCACGGACGCTGACCGCAGCAAGTTGCGCTATCCGAGCGACCTCGAGGAATTGACCCTACGGACCCTAGGCGTAGCGGAAACAGGTGGACGGACGCGCGGGAACGCGCACCCTCGACTGGCTCGGCCGCTGCCGTAGAATGGCCAAGGAAGGCTCAAACCGCAAGCCAGCGCAAAGCCGCTTCGGCTGGCCGCTGGGCCTGCAATTCCTCGAAACGCCAAGCGTCGCGCAGCATCTGGCGGATCGAGCCGAGACTGAGGACGGCGAGCGTTCGGCGCGCTTTACTTCCCGGCTTTGCGTTGAACGCACGATGTTTCTCACGGTGC
>Ga0206817_1209_pt1 | contig 14438 bp, 13 predicted proteins | sample Alteio_BWOrgCont_89_FD_152873 | JGI IMG/M metagenome (GOLD analysis project Ga0206817, IMG submission 152873) | Enriched cells from forest soil in Barre Woods Harvard Forest LTER site, Petersham, Massachusetts, United States -... | ecosystem: Environmental > Terrestrial > Soil > Temperate forest >...
GCACACGGGCAAAATTCTTGTCTTCATTGACTTCACGGGTGAGCTCAGGAATGACGATTTCGCGCAGAATATCAGATCCAAGTTGGCTTACATTCTTGGAGCCAGTCCCCGGTTGGCGAATGTGCTTTTGTAATGATAAATAATCCTGTTCCAGCATTACCTTTAGAGTGGACTTGACTACATAGGCCGTATTAGCTTTGGCATTTTCAAATACAACTGCTTTATCGGGCAAGATCCACACTTTATTGAAAGTATTAACAGGAATATTAGTGGTACCAAAGCGTTTGGCAGCCTCTTCGTAAATACGCTTCCAGAATTTCTTGCCAACCGTATCATCTGGATAAATGAGCGAGGCCGTGACTTGCTTGAGAATATAGTCTTCCCCTAAAAGATCGCGACCCATTTCTGTCATGCCAAAACTCTGCGGGATAATACGGTCTTTTTCGTAAGGCGAAAGATTAACCCACAAATCAGTCTCAGGAATGGTGAGGCTTGCTAAAAAATACTTGATGAGTTTGGTGAATTCTTGTTTTAAATCAGCATTAGAATCCCCGCGGTCTAGGATAAAATCAAATTGGAAAGGTTTATCGGGAAATACCTTGATGGCCTTTAACATCGGAGGATCAAGCGGTGGGCTTAAATGAATCATTACTCCTGGCGCAGGCAAAGCAAATTGATCAGCCAAGGCCAAGGGTTTAGCCCCAAGGCTATTGACCAAAAATGCGGCCAGTACCACTATACGGAAAAACGGGGCAAACATGTCAAATCCCTCGTGCTTATACTACTGCAAATTAAATAGCCTGCCTGCAGCAGAGAGCTGTAGGCCTATATAAGTATACAATACTTATTTAGGTGAAAACCAATGAGTAGACTATTCTTTATCGCTTAAGAATTCGGCTGGGGTGGGGCAGGAAAACTCGATGTATTGCTTGGTGATGGGATGACTAAAGCCAATGCTTTGGGCATGAAGGGCTAGCCTTGAAAAACTTTCTTTTCGCCCGTACTTTTCATCCCCTAAAATGGGATGCCCCAGATGCTTCATATGCACGCGCAATTGATGGGTACGGCCGGTTTTGGGATAGAGGGCTACAAGAGTGGATTTGGCAAAACGTTTTAACACCTGATATAAGGTCACCGCTTCCTTGCCTTCCCCTGCATCAGCCACCTGACGTTGATCATGGTATTTGGTGTGACGTTCCAGCGGCACCTCAATTACTCCTTGATCATATTGCACCTTGCCCTGCACCCGGGCCACATAGCGTTTCATGATGGTGTGTTTTTCAAACTGCCGTCCTAGACGGGCATGGGCCACATTGGTTTTAGCAATCAAAATTAAACCCGACGTATCACGATCCAGGCGGTGCACGATGCCAGGCCTCACCGGCCCATTAACATCGGAAAGCTCTTCGTAGTGAAACATCAGCCCATTGACCAAGGTGCCGCTCTGTGAGCCGCTCGCCGGATGCACGGTTAATCCTGAAGGCTTGTTAATCACCACAATATCGGCATCTTCATAAAAAATATCCAACTCCATTTTTTCAGCAGGGATATCCTTGGGAGCCAAGGTCTCTTCTTCAACCATGGCCTCGATCTGATCTCCGGTCGCCACCTTATATTTGGTCTTTTGCTGATTGCCATTAACGGTGACTTGTCCAGCCTCGATCATTTTCTTGATAAACATGCGCGAAGGCACCTCTGGGATGGCATTCGCCAAATACACATCCAAGCGCAGATCTTTGAATTCTTCTATGACGGTAAAGTTGTGTTTCATTTAAATACCTTTAAGCCTTTTTTGCCTGACAGCGCAGGATGGCCGCATAAATCAATCCTGCCATAAAAACACTCAGCGCCACATACTGAGCCAAAGTTAATCCCATTCCGGTGGGTACCGTATCGCCGCGATAGAACTCGACGATAAATCTCTCAATGGCAGCCAGCCATAAATAAAACACAAAAATAAAACCAGCCTTATGCGGCTTGGTTTGGGCATACTTTAGAATCAAAAAAATAACAAAAAGCCCTGCTGTTTCAAATAACTGGGTTGGATATAATCTGGCTTGATGCGTGGGGAAATACGGTCCCCACGCCACGGGCTTGCCATAACAGCAGCCATTTAAAAAACATCCCACCCGGCCAATGGATTGCCCTAAGGCAATATACGGCGCTGATAAATCCAAAATCGGTCGAATGGATAATTTCTTGCGACGGATATAAACAATTCCCGCCAGAAGGCCACCAATAAATGCACCCTGCCAAGCTAACCCCCCTTTTTGAATCATGGGGATTTCCCAAAGATCTTGGGAATAATACGACCATTCCAATATTACATAAAAAAAGCGGCCGCCCAAGATTCCGCCTAGCATGGTCCAAAATACTAAGTCATAGGCAAGGTCTTGAGAAATATTGTATCTCTTAGCATCAAGGCTGAGTAAATACGTACACACCAACACCGCAATGGCCAGCATCACGCCATAGCTGTAAATAGTAATTGGACCTATTGTAAATAAAATTGGATGCATATAATAATGACCTCCACACCTCCCGGGGGTGTGGAGGTTATTTTGCTGATGGGATGCATTTTAGCAGAATAAGACCAGCACCAATAGTAATCGCACTGTCTGCAACATTAAACACGGGCCAGACCCGAAAATCAATAAAATCAATCACATAGCCCAACATGATGCGATCAATCAAATTACCAATCGCTCCACCCAGAATAAAAGAAAAAGCCACAATATACAAGCGGCTTAAATTGGGACTATTGCGGTAGTAATAAATATTATAGACTAGAAGTCCGGTCAAAATCATGGGGATGATAATAAAAACTACCCCACAATCCCTAAAAAATCCAAAAGCAATACCCGTATTATGCACCAAGGTAAAACGCAAAATATGGGGAATCACATTGATGGATTCGTTGAGGTCCAAGAAATTTGTAAAAACATTCTTGGTCAAGCGGTCAAGAATGACTACCGCCAAAACGCCCGATAAAAAAATAATAATGTCCCATTGGGAACGCCGAGCATTTTGCATGGAGTTTTCCGTTTATCGCTTTTTGGATTCCAGCAATTCCTGACACTTCAAGCAGGTCTGCGCATGCGGAATGGCTTTAAGACGGGTGGCTGGGATGGCTTTTTTGCAGGTCACGCATAAACCAAAGGACCCCTCATCAATACGCTCTAAAGCTTCATTAACGTTATACAAAAGTTCACGGTCGTTAGCAGCTAGCCCCAAGGTAAATTCACGGTCATACATGTCGGTAGCCACATCAGCCATATGAAGGGCATGGCCAGAGACGTCGCCGCCACGGTCATTGCCGCTGCCAACATTCTCATCGGAAAGACCACGGATATCACCGGTAATTTGATCTTTGATTTTCAAAAGGAGTTTACGATAAGGTTCCAACTTCGGATTTATTTTCTTTTTTGCTTTGGGCATTACAACCCCTCCTTAAAAGTTTGTTCAACAATTCCCGCACAACGTCCGCAAAGGCTTGGGTGTGCTGCAGCATTTCCTACATCCACTCGCCAGTTCCAACACCGGCTGCACTTCACCCCGTCTGCTGGTAAAACTTCAATTTCAGTCTGGCCAAAATAATCACTTAATGGCGCTTTGACTGTTGATACCTGCTTTAATTCCACCTGGGAGACAATAAAGATTGAGGCCAAGGTGTCCTTAAAAGCATTGAAATACTGATAATCCCGGCTGCTGGCGGTTGATATGACCATCTTAGCCTGCAGGCCGCTGCCGATCTTTCCAGCCTTGCGCTGTTCATCCAAGGCCTTTAAAACAAAATCGCGCATTTCTAAAAGCGCCTTGTACTTCTCTTCCAGCTCTACTGAAAGCCACTTAGAGTGTACCACAGGCCAAGCTTGCGTGTGGATACTTACCCGTTCTTGACCTTGCTTTTTAGGGCTATAATCAAGCACTTCCTCGGCAGTAAAAGACAGTACCGGAGCTATAATTTTAGTTAAACTATCTAAGATATAATAAAGAGCGCTTTGAGCACTTAATCGATCACTTGAATATGAGGGGCAAGTATACAGCCGGTCTTTAAGGATGTCAAGATAAATGCTCGAGAGATCTTCATTGCAGAAGCTATAAGCTGTTTTAAAGACCTGGACAAAGTCATATTGCTCATAAGCCCCATCCATCACTTCAATGGTTTTGGCCAAACGGTTTAAGGCCCAGCGGTCTAACTCCAGCATTTGCTCATAAGGAACCAGGTGTTTATTAGGATCAAAGCCATGCAAATTGCCCAATAAATAGCGCAAGGTGTTACGGATCTTACGATAGGCATCCACCAAACGATCCACAATCTCTTTGGAGATCCGTACATCTTCGTTATACGAACTTGAGGCCACCCATAAACGCAGAATTTCCGCGCCATAGGTATCAATGATCTCCTGGGGCTTGACCACATTGCCTAAGGACTTCGACATCTTGCGCCCTGATCCATCCACCACAAAACCATGCGTCAATACCTGCTTGTAAGGAGCCTTCTTATCCATGGCAACCGATGGAATCAAGGATGATTGGAACCAGCCGCGATGCTGATCTGAACCTTCCAGATATAAATCCGCGGGCAATGGACTTTTGATCATTTCATGAAATACGGCTTGATGCGAGACACCGGAATCAAACCACACATCCAGAATATCCTGGGCCTTTTGAAAATCATGGCCGCCGCAATCCGGGCATTTAAAACCCGCAGGAACCAAATCTTTGACATCTTTTTCAAACCAAATATCCGAGCCATGGGCCTTGGCCAATTGTGCCACGTGATCAATCACTTCCACAAAAAGTTTTTGTTCACCCTTACAGCCTTGGCACGACAAGGCAGGAATCGGCACGCCCCATAAACGCTGACGGGAAAGACACCAATCAGGACGGGTGTTAATCATGCTTAAGATACGCTCACGACCAGCAGCAGGGATCCATTCCACTTGATCTTCAATCACCTCTCTCAACTGACTGCGCAAATTCGCATGATCAATGCTTAAAAACCATTGCTCGGTGGCACGGAAAATAATAGGATTTTTGCAGCGCCAGCAATGGGGATAACTATGTTGGATATTTTCTTGATGAAATAACAGACCACGTTCTTTTAAATTCGCAATGATCTGCTCATTGGCTTTAAACACATGTTGGCCGGCAAAAGGCGCACCCTCAGAGGTAAACACACCCTTAGAATTGACTGGCATCAGCACCGGCAAATTGTAACGCAAACCAGTTTGAAAGTCTTCCTGACCATGACCTGGAGCCGTGTGCACAATACCTGTACCATCTTCCTTGGTGACATAATCTGCGCAGACCACTGGACATGGACGATTGGCTAAAAATGGATGTTGATAAAGCAGTTCTTTTAATTCCGCGCCTTTGAACTCCGCGCGAATTTCGAAATGGGGTTGTTTGATCTTATCAAAAATTTTAGGAATCAAATTCTTTTCTAAAATCAATAAATCATTAGCCCCATATCCGACTAGCGCATACACAAAATCTGGATTCACTGCACCAGCCACGTTGGCGAGCAAGGTCCACGGGGTAGTTGTCCAAATCAATAAAGAAATAGGCTGCTCGACCTTAACACCTAAAATTTCTGGATTAATCACCGGAAATTTTACAAATACCGTCGGAGAGGTATGATCTTCGTATTCCACTTCCGCTTCAGCCAAGGCGGTCTCGCAAGAAAAACACCAGTTCACGGGCTTAAGGCTGCGGTACACAAAACCTTTTTTAGTCAATTCCCCTAATGATTTTAAAATCCAATATTCATAATGCGGACTTAGGGTCAAATACGGATCGTCCCATTGACCAAAAATCCCTAAACGTTTGAATTCATCACGCTGAATCCCTACAAATTTCATGGCATAATCATGAGCTTTTTTACGAAATACCAGGGTGTCAAAATCAGACTTATTGGCCTTCATGTCCTTGAGCAATTGATGCTCAATGGGCAGGCCATGGCAATCCCAGCCGGGAATATAGAGCGCGTCAAAGCCCTTCATGGTCCGGTACTTGACAATCATGTCTTTGAGGATTTTATTTAGCGCATGGCCAATATGAATATGACCATTGGCATAGGGAGGCCCGTCGTGCAAAATAAAGGTCTTTTGACCTTTTGATTTTTCACGGATACGCTTATAAAGCTCGTCTTTTTGCCACCGCGCTAAAATCTGTGGCTCTTTTTGAGCTAAGCCCGCCTTCATGGCAAAGGCGGTGTCAGGCAGATTTAAAGTCTTTTGATAATCAGCTTTATTTGATGTATTTTCCAATGATAACCTCTAATTCTTTTTTCTTTTTCTCCGACACAATGGCCAGATTGGTAATGATCGCATATTTCAGCGCATCCGCAGCACTAAAACTATTTAATTTTCCTACCTCCACAATGGCCATCTTGAGAATGGCTTTGGCATTGACTACATTCTTATTGAGGTAACTTAAAATCATATCCACGGTGACCGAATCATGTGAGGGATGCCAGCAATCATAGTCCGTCACTGCGGCCAAGGTGGCATAGGAAATTTCTGCTTCGCGGGCAAGTTTAGCCTCGGTTAAATTGGTCATCCCAATAATATCTGCTCCCCAGCTGCGATACAGCTTGGATTCAGCCTTGGTAGAAAATTGCGGGCCTTCCATATTCACATAGGTGCCGCCGCGATGCGCCTTAATTTTAAGTTTCTTGGCACTTTTATCGATGATATCTGCAATCTCTTTTGAAATCGGATCCGCAAAAGCCACATGCGCTACAATCCCGTCGGTAAAAAAAGTATCGTGACGGCCACGGCGGGTACGATCAATGAATTGATCAGGGATGACAAAATCCATCGGCTTATATTTTTCTTTTAAACTGCCACAGGCAGATACAGACATGATGGCTTGCACGCCTAATTTTTTCATGCCGTAAATATTAGCCCGAAAATTAATTTCAGAGGGGCTGATGCGATGGCCGCGGCCATGGCGCGGCAAAAACACTACCGGCACGCCTTCTAATTCACCCGTAATAAATTTATCCGAAGGCTCACCAAAAGGAGTTTTCACTGCCACTTCTTTAACCTTGGTTATCCCTTCAATTTGATACAATCCACTGCCGCCAATAATCCCGACTGTTGCCATTATCTTCTCCCTATTTCGCTAATTCTTTCGAACGCTTCTTGGCTGCTAAGAGCGCGTCCTTCATGAGCTTATCAAATTTTCGGCTAAAGAACACATCCATCGCTGCTTGCGTGGTACCACCTTTAGAGGTGACCTTGGCACGCAGGGTGGCTGCATCAAATTCACTTTTCTCAAGCAAATGGGCGCTGCCCATTAAGGTTTTATAAACCAATTGCTTCGCTTCTGCTTCTTTAAAACCTAATTGACGCGCCGCGGCCATCCACTGCTCCACAAACAAAAATACATAAGCCGGGCCACTGCCTGAAACAGCGGTGATGGCATCCATCATGGATTCTTTCACAATTACCGTCTGGCCAATGCTCTGCAAAATCTTTTGAGCCATCTTTACATCAGTAGTAGTAGCATATTTACCTGCACAAATACCGGTAATCCCTTCACCGATCATGGCTGGCATATTGGGCATGCAGCGGATCACCGCAATTTTACGGGCAGCAAAATGCTTTTCAAAAAACTTGGTGGTCAAACCCGCGGCAATTGAAATGATTGGCTTGCCCCAAGTGCAGGTTTTGATCTGATCAAGCGCCGCTGTCATATCCTGAGGTTTAACTGCCAAAATTAAAACACCCGCTTCTTTGACTGTCACATTGATATCAGCAACGGTCAGACGGTATTTCTTTTTAAGATAGGTCACTCGTTCTTGATTGGCTTCAGTAAGAAAAACTTGATGAGATTGATGAAGCCCTTTAATCAAGGCTTCTCCCATATTCCCGCCGCCAATGATTCCAATTTTCTTCATCTTATTCCTTAAATATGGCGCTGCCTACTCGCACAAGGTTCGAACCTTCTTCAATGGCTATTTTGTAATCGCTGCTCATGCCCATGGATAAAATTCCCATCTCCACTTGAGCATGGCCAGAAAACTGCTTCTTTATTTTCTCACGAATACCACGTAAATCCGCAAAGGCCGTTCGGATAATCCCTTGATCCTCCGTGTAAGGCGCCATGCACATCAAGCCCTTAATCTTCACATGCGGCAATTTAGAAACGGCTTCAATTAATTGGCTCGCCTCAAGCGGCTCTGCCCCGAATTTCTGTTCTTCATGTGCCGTATTAAACTGTACTAAAATCTCGACGGTCTTATTTAATTTAACGGCTTGTTTCTCAATCTCGGCTGCTAATTTCAGGCTATCCACCGACTGAATCAAAGAACAAACCCTAATAGCATCCTTGGCCTTATTCGATTGCAAATGACCAATGATATGTGTTTTAATCTGCGGATTCTTGGCTAACAGGGAAGGAAACTTACTTTCAGCTTCCTGCACCCGATTTTCTGCAATATGGGTGATGCCTGCATCAATGGCTTGTTGAATGATCTCCGGGGCAATCGTTTTAGTTACCGCCACTAATACTACTTCCTTAGGATCACGATTGGCTTTACGGCATGCCTGATCAATACTTTCACGTATCTTTTGGATATTTTCCTGGACCATAGAATAGAGAAGGTTATCACAAAACAAGGGTGCGGTCAACGGAGAGCTAAAGGAGCTTTGAATAAATCTTCAAGGGAAGATGGTGGGCTATGACATCAAAATCTTTGTCTTTATGAAACAATTGCGCTTTACGCTCTATCACCACCGCTGCAATATATGCATCTATGGTCTTAGAAATTGTCTTACCACGACGTGCACATTCTCTGCATATCTGAGCTGCCAACACAAAGGTTTCTTGACCTTGGGGTGCTAAAACAGGAAAATGGTTTAAAGCCTCCTGAACGCTCAAAAAAATCTTTTCATCTTTAATACCACGAAGAATTTCAGTCAGCGAAATATCAACGATGGCTAAACCGGAATCCTGTTCAATGAGATGTTTTAATTTTTGGGCTTGGAGAGTGGCAGGGTGGTCAAAAAAATCAATCCAAACAGATGTATCAACAACAATCAAGAAGCGCTCCTTGAACCTTCTAAATCACCTTCCCAGCAATTTGTCCCCATAAACTTTAAGATACCCTTGCGCCCCAACTTATGCACAAATTCTTCTAAAGCCACATGAATCAATTCTTTTTTTGTCTTAAGAGCAGACATAGTCATGGCACGCTTCACTAATTTATCATCTAAATCCACATTAGTTCTCGACATGATTTATCCTCCTATACACAAAATATACACCTTCTTTGTGTATGTGTCAATACCGGATGATTTTAAGGCTGGCCGATCACTTCCACAACCTTGGCAATTAGGTCTTGGAGTTTGAGGGGTTTAAGCAGGTAATCTTTGATGCGATGACGCCGTAAAAGAGCTTCGGTTTCAGCATAGGCTGAGAGCACAATCACCGGAATATCAACATGTTCAGGTGTTTTATTTTTTTCCATCAGGAAGGTATATCCATTCATTTCCGGCATCTGAACATCCAATACAATTAAATCTGGTACCTTCTCTTTCAACCGCTCCAAAGCTTCGGCACCATTGAAGGCTGTCTGCACTTGAAAACCACGTTCTTCCAGACGGCGTTTGGCAATTTCCACCACAATATTTTCATCATCTACCACTAAAATAGATTTAGGCATATTTTTTAAGAATTCGCCGGGCCAATGATTTCTTTGACTATGTCCAACAACTCTTGCAATTTAAGCGGTTTTAATAGATAACCTTTAACCCCATGGCGTTTAAATAATGGGCCGGTTTCAGCAGAGCCGGTTAACATCACAACCGGAATGTCTTTAAATTCCTCTACCTTATTTTTCTCAAGGATAAAGGAATAACCATCCATATCAGGCATCTGCACATCCAAAATAATCATATCTGGCAATTTGATATCCAGGCAGTTTAAAGCATCCTGGCCATTTTCGCCCGTCAGGACATAGTAACCCTGCTCTTCTAATTTGCGTTTAGAAAGTTCCCGGCTCAAACGGTCATCATCTACCACTAAAATCGTTTTGGACACGATTTCCTGTTCCTTTTCTAGGCAAAAGTTTTTTACGATTAAAGTTATTTTAACTGAACAGGATCGTCTGTAAAAGGAATTTCCAAATTATATATCTCTTCAATGACAAAATCCAAAGTCCGCATGTAGGCATCTAACATAGGCTTAATCTCATCGATGGGGACGTCCTTAAAAAATCGATCCATCTTCATGGTGCGCAAATGATATAAAGCACTATTGATATGGCGATGGGGAAATTGTCCGTGTAAATACTGCAGATAAAGCGGCATTTGAAAGGATTTAACATGGTCACGGATCAACTCACGGCTTAAAGGCAGCCCCTCAAGGGCAAAGATATCTTTAGGCATAGGATCGACACTGCCAGTTTTATAATCTAAAATAAGAATACTGCCATCCTTCATCTCATCCACCCGATCAAAACGATAGCTCATCCGTAATTTCTTACCATTTAAATCAATGACATCTTCAAATTTACGCTCAACAAATAACACCTGGGCCACTTGCTGTTCACAGCGTCGGGATTCAACATCTAAGAAGCGCTCCAGCCGGGTCTTCAGCACGGTTTCCATCAAAAAGATATCACTGCGACGTTGGCGTCCAAAGTATGCATCAAAACGGGATTGATAAATTTTCTGAAAATAATTCTTGAAAGTCTCATCCAAGACTGGTTTTTTACCCATAAAGCCACTAAAGACATCTTTTAATAAATCATGAATAAAGGTACCCACATGCCGGCTTTCCGGATCTTCCAGTAGATCATCCTTCAAACGTAGATTCAGCACATAACGGCAATAAAACTCATAAGGATTTTGAAGATAAGTATTAATACTTGAAGCGGAAAACTTAAAATCTTTTAGAAAATCAATCATGGCTGGAGTTTTAGGCACACTACGCTGCTTGGTTTCCACCGAGACTTCAAAATCTGCTCGGACAATATTCACCACCCCTAAAGATTCCTGACGCTGTTCTTGTTCCCAAATCAGTTCTTCAATAAAACGGCTTCTGACCTTGTCATTGTGCTGTTGATAAATCAAATGCACCTTCTCTGCCGCTGAAATCAGCCGCATAAAGCCATAACGTTGGATCTCTTCTTCTAATTCCAAGCGATCGAGATTAAGTTTGACCATCACCTCTCGAGGGATTAATGGCTCGTAGATGTTCAAACTCGGCAAAAGACCTTCATTCACATCAACCACAATCACATTCTTAAAATTCAAGGCCCTGGTTTCAAAAAGACCCAGCACCTGTAAACCGCGCAACGGCGAACCATTAAAGGCCACGATCTGGCTGGATAAACGTTCCTCGAGGATTTTAAATAAATCAGTGGGTTTAAAAAGCTCGGTGGCAAATGCAGAATTTCTTAATTCATCACTCATCTGCTGCATGCGCCAGGCAATCTGAGCATTAAAAGGATAGCGGTCCATGGAGCTATGGTTTCTCATAAATTCAACAAAGCCCTCCAGGGCAACGGCGAGTTTGCCCATCGAATCAATACCGTCAAAATTACCAAAGAAAAGCTGATGAATTTGTCCCAAGATTTGTTTTAATTGCGTTGGCGAAGCGCTGATATCCATGGCCTTCAAAGAAACAGCGGCTGCCTCAAAAATTTGTTGGTGATTTTCGATTTCTTTTGGATCCAAAAACAATCGTCCTGAAATATCTGTCAGAATATTTCCTTTGAGCACTTCTTCAATCTTATGCACCAAAACCCGCACCACTCCTGGAACTGGCCCTAGATTCAAATTTTTGATCAAAGGATGCTGCAAAAGCTTTAAATAATCCGGCGTATGATATAAAGCCTTTCGACGGCGTTCTTGGGCTGCCATGATAAAGGACAATAAAATATACAAGGCACTGCGCTTTAAGGGATAGCCCATGGAAATATTAAATTCATCTACCTGTGTGCCGATCGCGGTTAACAAGGTTGATAAAAAAGCTGCATCGGGCAAGACAATCACGGTCGACTCCGGATCAGTGATTTTCTCTAGAATTTCGTTAACCAGGCCTGCCTGGGCGTGACTGTTAAAAGCCTCATAGATCTTTAAATCAAATTTAGTGGGCTTAACTTCTTTGCCTTCTGTAATAGGCGTACCAAAGGTTTTGGCAATGCGTGAAAGTGCCGGCCAACGCCTTTCATCACCCTGCATGAAAAGCACCGCCTTCCCACGGTCATAGACATTCTTAAACACGGCATTCTCGGTGCGATGCAGATAGAAAAAGTTACAGAACAAAATCTCATCAAAGCATGATAAATCACAAGCTTCAACCCGCCTGGCTGCTTGTCGGTATTGAAAACCGCGCGGGGCTAATTGCCGACGCTCTAACTCTTCATGATAGGTCCCACGCAAGATACTTAGATGCATCAATAATTTATTAATGTCTTGGGGGACGCTAAAGCCTATTTGGGCATGTTCTTGAATGATCTTAAGCGCATCAAGGGGAACATCTTCCAAATCCAGCTGCTCGATGAAATTAAAAATCTCCCGCGCCCAAGGCAAGAATTGGGCAAAACTCTCCCGGCCTTCGCACACCCAAGGACAGACCTTCATAGCCAATTGATAGAGATAAAAGCAATGGTCAAGATCATTTCCTGCCAAAGGTTTGTCATCTCCATAGGCCACATAGCTCATCCATTCATCAATGGTGAAAAAACGTGGCGGCACAAAAGGTTTACCAATGCGACGGGCCAGATCCCGCTTAATGAATAACGAAGGCCTGCGCCCACCGAACACCAGTGCTAAGCGTGATAAATCGCCTTTATGCTCAACGTGGTATCTATACACATACTCAATCACGTACGGCAGGAACTCTTCAGTAAATGGAACTGTAACTATTTTGCTCATACTTTCTTTCACGCTCAAATCATGTCAAATACAGCACGTGGCCCGTAACCTTATGCTTCGGATAAAATTGCCGCATCAACTCAACATATGCTTGAATCTGCTTTTGATGCTGCTCTTGCTCTGCGCGTGACAATTTGTAATCCACCACCCATACTTCGTCTTTCAACACCATCAATCGATCCATGCGCTTGGTATCGCCATAAAGATTTACAAATTCCTTCTCACAAAAAACCTGCACGCCATCAGGCAGATAGAAAAAGGAACGCACATCCGCTCTATTAATAAATGCTTCCAGCTCAGCAATTTCAATGCTCATCATGGGAAATAATCGCAGGGCCTTATCAATGGCTTCTTTGAATAGTCTTTGAGCGTTTGCTTCATTAAGCACGCCCAAATGCATGAGAATGGCGTGATAAAATTCTCCCCGACGAGCTAAAAGCGTTGAAACAGCCGGTTCATTTAAGAATTCTTCGGCAAGACCCTGCCATGTTTCCCCCATAAATGGTTTAATCTTCTGATGCCTCTCCATGGACTCATGGCTTATGGGCTTATCTAAAGGAGTGCCTACAGCGATGCATTCTTCAGGAATCAAAAATTTGGCAGGGTTAATGGTATTCCCCACTCGAGAAGGCACATAGACATAAAGTTCTTCAATAGCCCTGGTCATTGCCACGTACACACTATTTAACTCTACCAAGAATGCCTTTTTATACTCTTGTTCATAGCGCTGCTGTAATTCGGGGCAAAACTGCCGATAACTTTCTTTAATCCGCACTAAGCTCATTCCTTCATCTTGAATATCCATGATGTAGGCCTGAGCCCCATCTCGGCCGCCGCTTCCCACATGAATATCCATTTCTAAAAACGGAATAATCACTACCGGAAATTCCAATCCTTTAGCTTTGTGCACTGTCAGGATTTTAACGGCATTGATCTGCGCCATCGGCACAAAACGCTCTTCACCCTCCAGATTTTCATAAAAGGTCAAAAAAGAAGACAAATCACAATTATCCTTTTCTTGTTTCTTGATTAACTCCAGCCAATGCATGAAAAATCCATGGTACTGCGGGAAACTCCTTTCAGCTCCCAGACGGCAGATAATGCCAGAGGCTAATTCATATAAAGGACTTATTCCCACCTGACGGAAGAAATCTTCAAAGAATTTCTCCCAAACTTCCGGGAAGGCTGTTTGAAATTCTTTATAAAAATAAATTTCCTTCATAGCTTTTGATCGACGGGCACAGTCAAAAAGAAAATTTCTCAAAGTCTCGGCTGAAAGGCCGGTGGCTTGAACAATCAATTCCCCTAAACAAAATTGGGCAAAGGCATTGTTATCAATGGGAGATGATAAAAAAGCCAACAGATGCATCAATTCCGTAATCAGCGAATTATTTTTAAGATCACTGCTGCGTTCGGAAGAAGCAAAAATACCTTCCTGCAAAAGCCATTGAGTAATTTCCTCAAGCTCCTGGTTGCCGCGGGTCAAAATGGCAATATCCCGCAAAGCAAAGCGGCTTTGTAAGTTCTTAATTAATACAA
>Ga0206817_1211_pt1 | contig 14346 bp, 10 predicted proteins | sample Alteio_BWOrgCont_89_FD_152873 | JGI IMG/M metagenome (GOLD analysis project Ga0206817, IMG submission 152873) | Enriched cells from forest soil in Barre Woods Harvard Forest LTER site, Petersham, Massachusetts, United States -... | ecosystem: Environmental > Terrestrial > Soil > Temperate forest >...
GTAGCTCTCGATTATTGTTGAGGCTTTCTCACTTTTTTGCCACTTCGGTTGGCTCGTTAATGACGCCGCCGTTGTCGGCCCATGCATCGAGTCCGGCGATGTATCGGAAGGGGCGGAGCGAGGCTTCTATTTTGAATCAGCGCGGGACTTTGAAACGAAACTGCGGTCTTAACCACTACTAGCTCACGGGCTCACTTCTGAAAAGGGGAGTAACGGATGAGCGTCTACGTTGTTTTCTTCGGCGGATACCACGCCTCTCAACACGACATGGAACTGTGGAAGGCCAGCGCAGAAAAACTGTGCGACGGCGTAAAGTTTGACGCATTCCCCTACCCGGACCCCGCAGCCTCCGACGATATAAGCGCCGTCAAAGGTTTCGAGAAGCAGTTCGACGGGGTGATCAAGAAGATCGAAGGCTTCAGCGCTGATACGTTATTCATCGTCGGCCATTCGAGCGGCTGCGCGATTGCGAACGAGCTGAACTCGCGTCTCAAAGGTGACCATAGTAAGATCACGCTAGTCGACCTCGACGGGTTTGCGCCTTCCGCCGACCAAATCAAGAAGTCGAGCGTTCAAGCCTGGTCTGCTGAGGGAGCTGGCGGCAATGGTAAATCCTTGCGCTGGGCCGCGGGACACCACATGTACCCAGCACCCCTCGCCACGAAGAAGTGGTCGCTTCATTTCTCCCTGGTCAACACCGCTGCTACCGACGCCATCACTGAGAAGAATTACAAGGACAAGGGCTATGCCGGATGCATTGCGAACCTGTATTGGTTACCGTAAAGCGCATAGGCGTCATCGCGGTTGCCCAGAACACGGGCTTGTAGAAAGCCCAGGACCCGAGGCCTATTTTCCTTATACAGTCCCCGGACGCTTACTCAGCGTCCGCCACGTTAATTTCTAGCGTTGCACCCGGGGTTCGAGTTGCGGATCAGTGCACAATCGGTGGTCTGACGACACGCCTGTGAATGCACAGTCGAGGGATTCGACGTTACTGTAATCGCCTGAGACCTTTGATTGTGCAGCCCGGATCGACTCCCCGCGCACACCCTATTCGGGCAGGGCATATTGGCCGTCGATATGGAAGTGGCCACTGACACCCGGAACTCCGGTATCAGGCTGGCCGCCACCGATACTGATGATGTAATCCCCCTGGGCGATGATCGGATTGCCGTCTTCCGTCACCACGCCCAGATCGCGCGGCTTCAAATCGAAGTGGACCTTCTGGCTCGCGCCGGGCTCGAGATGAATGCGCTCGAATCCACGCAGTGCGACGCGGGGCGCACCCTTGACCTGCGGAAACTTGAGATAGAGCTGCACGACCTCGTCTCCCGTAAGCTTGCCGGTATTGGTGACTGTGACATCAGCGCCTACAGGCTGTCCAGCAGCTATGGTCTGATCTGGCACCCTGAGGTCGCTATAGTTGAACTTCGTATAGCTGAGCCCGTAGCCAAACGGATACAGCGGTTTGCCCGTGAAGTACCTGTAGGTACGGTTCGCCATGCCGTAGTCTTCAAAATTGGGTAACTGGTCGACGCTCGCGTAGAAGGTCACGGGAAGGTGGCCGGCGGGATTGTTTTTCCCACTCAGAGTCTCCGCCACTGCCGCGCCGCCCTCCTCGCCGGGGTACCACGCTTCAACGATCGCATTGGCGTGTTGGTTGATCCAGTTGGCCGCCAAAGCGCTGCCATTCATCAGAACTACAGCGAGGGGTTTGCCGGTAGCGGCAACAGCTTCCACCAGGTCCTCTTCTGGCTGCGGCAAGTCGACACTGGTGCGATCTCCTCCGAGGAAACCTGGTTCGCTGACCGGCATCTCTTCGCCCTCAAGCTGACTTGTGATTCCGACGACGGCGATGACGACATCGGCATTCTTCGCGATGGCGATGGCCTCAGGCGAAGGCGCGTTGTTCGCCTTGGCCCAGATCAGCTCCGCATGCGGCACGCCGTTCCTCGTACCGTAGGAGATTTCGAGCGCGACCTTGCGACCCTTTTCGAGGTGGACGCGGCCCACGCCCGATGAGAGTCCTCGCGTGCCACCGCCGAATGCCGTTGCCACCTGCTTGCCGTCGACCGTAAGCCTTCCAAACCCTTCGCAGCGAATGCCCATTAAAAAGTCGCCTGACTCCGCGGGTGTCAGGAATCCGGACCATTGCACGCCGAAGTTCTTCTTCACCGCAATTTCTTTCGGAAGATCGCTCTCTGTGAGCTTGACGTTGGGCTCGGTACGGCTGACGATCGGCGCGGGCTTGGCTCCCTCAGCCGGCTGCCCCATCCGCATGCCTTCGTTGTAATCGGCCTTGAGTCCGGGCTTGCCATCGGAATTCGTCAGAAGAGTATCCGGCACTGCAGTTCCATCCGAGCGAAGAAACTGCGTTCCAGGGACGAAGGTGATCGTTGCGTTGGGAAATTCGGCGTGGAGTCCATCGAGGATGGAAACAATATGCGTGGGCTGTCCGGCATAGTTTCCAATGAGCGGCCTGGTCTGGTCGGCAAGTGGCCCGATAACGGCGATTTTCCGGATCCCCGGTTTCAGCGGAAGCAGGCCATCATTCTTGAGCAGGACCATGGACTCTTTTGCCAGCTTGCGTGCCTCTGCACGATGCTCAGAGCTATCGAGTTCCCTCTCATCGATCTTTGCATACGGAACCATGTTGGGAGGATCGAACATGCCGAGCTTGATTCGCGCAGTGAACAGGCGAATCAGCGCAGTATCGAGAACACTCTCGGGCAAATATCCCTGCTGAACAGCATCTATATAGGCTTTTTCAACTGGCTCGCCGAATCGAGAAGTGAAGGTGACACACTCGTTATCCATGCCGCGAAGCACGGAGATCGCGGCGCCTTGCGCCTGTGTCGGACGGTAGCGATGATTCGCGGCCACGTCTCTGACTGCATCGCAGTCTGAAACCACATATCCCTGGAAACCCCACTTGCCGCGCAACTGGTCCTCGAGCAGGTACTGGTTAGCGCATGCCGGCTCGCCGTTGATCGCGTTGTATGCGCACATTACGGATCCAGCTTTGCCTTCGATGACGGCCGCACGGAATGCGGGCTCGTATGTATCCACCTCGTCGTGCTTGCTTACGTCCACGTCCGCAAAGTGGCGCGTTGGCTCCGGTCCGCTGTGCACAGCGAAGTGCTTCGGCGTTGCAATTGCGAGGTAATATTTGGGGTCATCGCCCTGCAATCCGGTCACGTAGGCAACTCCCAGCCGGCCTGTCAGGAACGGGTCCTCGCCATAGGTTTCCTGTCCACGGCCCCAGCGCGGGTCACGGAAGATGTTGAGATTGGGAGACCAGAAATCCAGACCACCCATAATGCCGGTGTGCCCCTCGCGCGCGTTTTGCACGTGCTTGATGCGTCCCTCAACACCAATCTGCGCTGCCATGGTGTGAATCCCCGGCGCGTCGAACGTGGCGGCAAGACCGATCGGCTCCGGGTATTCGGTTACGCCGTCGTTGATGACCCCATGGAGGGCTTCGCTCCACCATTGATAGGCAGGAATCTTGAGCCGCGGAACTGCCGCAGAGTTGTTCTGCATCTGCGAAGCTTTCTCCGCAAGCGTCATCCGGTGTATCAGGTCAGTGGCCCGCTGCTCGGGTGAAAGCTGGGGATTCATGTAGGGGAGATTCGCGGAGTCCTGGGCAACTACATTTTGCAGGGCTGAACTAAAGAAGAGCGCTCCAGTGCACGCTAGGATACACTCGACAACTCGCAACGCGCGGCTTTTCATACTATTTCTCCATGTTGATGACTCATGTTGCGAACCACCTCACGATGAGCATGGTGTCATTGGCATCCGAAGTTGCGTGCGTCCTGGGTATCCCCGGTTCCGGTGTACTGAGCGTGCTTTGGGTACGCACACAGCGGACGACTGCGACCGGGGAATGCTTGCCCCGTGGCGATGACGCTCTCAGGTGCTTCGCCGTTCTCGACCCAATCGACAACTGCGCTGAGCATGTCGAAATGGTCGAGTGAGGGACCGCCGCCGCAGTGTGCCATGCCGGGGACGAGGAAGAAGCGGCTCCATTCGGCCACCTTGTCGGGACCACCGTTGTTTTCAGAAAGCGATTTGTAATATCCGAGCGTGTCGAGTGAAGAGAACCACGGATCGCTGTCGCCGTGAAAGAAGATGAGCTTGCCGCCGTTCAGCGAGAAGGTGGAGAGATTCGTGGATGCGGGTTCGACGAGCGGATCGGAGGCACGCGACGCTGCCTTGTCTACGTCGAGTTCAGTTGCGGTGGTGTACGGTCCGAAGAGGCCGTTCTTTCCCAATGCGAGCAGACCCGACACGCCACCCTGCATCGTTATGCCCGCGTCATAGAGGAATCCAGGATAGACTTGGCTGCCATAAGTGTTCTTCGGTCCTGCGAAGGCTTTCTTGATCGCGCTGATCTTTTCGGGCGCGATACACGCCCCGGTTTGGGCAGGTTTGCAGGCGATGACCTCAGGATCGAAATCGCAGCTGAGAGGATCGGAGATCATGCCGTCAGCGACACCATCTTTCGCATCGCACCGCTTCATAAGCGCGCCCATAAAAAGTTTGCGATCGTCATCGGTGAGGAACTTGTCGACCTGCGGCTTGCCGGATGCGTCTTTGGGAGCGGCCTGATTGTAGGCGACCGGAATCCATTGAGCGATCGCAAGATTGGAGAGCCCGGTACGCATCGCCGGATCGCCCGAGACAATCCCGTTGAACACGGTGGGATAGCGCTGCGAGAGGATCATCCCTTCGCGCCCGCCAGTAGAACAGCCGATGAAGTAGGAGTACGCCGCCGGCTTTGCGTAGTAGTGCGCGATGATTTGTTTTGCCACTCGGGCGACTTGAGCATTGGCAAGGAAAGCGAAGTCGAGATAGGCCTGCTGGTCACGCATGAATGAGAAGTCGAAAGGTCCGGTCTTTGCTTTGTGTCCTGTGTCGGTGCTGGCTACCGCGAATCCGCGGGTGAGAGCCGGTTTGTCGCCGGAGTAGTTCGCACCGGTGGGATAGGTAACGAAGCCGTTACCGCCACCGCCGCCCTGCATCATGAAGTCGCCGTTCCAGGCATCGGGTTGCGGTAGCGCCACAGCGAAGCCTATGCCGAACTCCTGGCCGTCAATGCCCTTGCGGCGATTGATCACACCATCAACGCGGCAGTGCGCGGGCAGTGGGCCGATTGAGGGATCGCCGAGGTACGGCGGCGGAACCGTTGTGCCCGCGGCGACGAGTTCGGACTTGGTGATCTCGACGGCTTGCAGCTTGAAATACGGGAGATCGGCGCAAGCGTCTGCTAATTGAGCGCGGGCGGCCAGAGGAACACCTAGCAGGACCACAAGCAAAATTGAGAGTTTCGACTGCGTCATAGCTGGCTTTCTTTACCTCGAGACAGCTGCGAGTGATGCGCACATACTTTCAAATTGTGAGTGCTTTGGACCGGCACTTCATTGAATGCTTGTTTGAACTTCCTTGCCATCGTAGTCAATTTCCGCATTTGGAGTGCTGGTGGCATCCGCGCCCGCGCCACGTCCTTCGCCGACCAGCACGACGCGGAATTTGCGGTGTTCGATGATCCCGGGAAACGCGCCTTGGCGCGCGCCAATGGTGAGAATCGAACTGCGATCGTCCCAGCGGAGTGGTATTATCGAATGCTCACCCTGCAGGTATTCATAGCCATCGCCGGCATCCTCATAGAGCTCGAATTTGCCGTCGGAGCCTCGATAAATACGAAGCTCGAGGGGTCCTCCGGGATCCTGCGTGGCGTACTCGATTTGCGGGCCTAAGGGAAGAATGGAACCTGCGCGCACGAAGAGCGGCATGCGATCGAGAGGCGCATCGGCTTCGATTTCCTCGCCGCCAGTGAGCGATTTGCCGGTCCAGAAGTCGTACCATGCGGCGGCTGCCGGCAAGTAGACGCTGCGCTTGGTGGCGTCAGCTTTGAGTACTGGGTTGACCAGGATGGCCGGGCCGAACATGAATTGATCGCCCAGGTTCCAGGTCTTCGGATCTGTGCGCCAGTCCATAACGAGCGGACGCTGGATCGTGTAGTCCTCGCTCGTTACCTTCCAGGCCAGCGAATAGATATATGGCATCAGCCGGTAACGGAGCTTGTCGTAGCTGACCAGGACAGGTTCAACCCTGTCGAAAATCCACAATTCGTTATGCGGACGATGCCCATGCGTACGAAAGATCGGACAGAACGTGCCGTACTCGAACCAGCGCGCATAGAGCTCCTGGAATGCGGGATCTGACAGCGGATTCTCGTGAGGCGGCCAGTAGCCGCCGATGTCGGTGGTCCAATATGGATATCCAGAAAGGGCGAAATTGAGACCGGCGGGAACCTGGTGGCTCAAGCCCCAGTAGGTACCATAGACGTCTCCCGACCAGACGGTAGCGCCCACGCGCTGCTGGCCAAGAAAAGCCGACCGTGTGAGCAGAAAGACCCGCTTGCTCTTGTTCTGCGCCTTCCAGTTATCCTGTACACCCAGGGTGTGCAAGAGCGGGAAAACGTTCGTGAACTCTGCGCCGTTGCCGATGGCGAGTTGGCGGCTGCTGAGGATCGCGTCACCCATGTGCGGCCAGTACTCTTCCGGCTCCGCGCTGTCGAGCCAGAATGCGTCCCATCCCTGCGTCAGCAGTTTGCCTGGCAGGCGCTCCCAGTAGATGTCGCGCGCCTCGGGATTCGTCGCGTCATAGACGTGCGCGCCAGATACAAGCTCGTTCTTGGCATCGAGAACCTTGTAGGTTTCCGATTCGGGATCGAGCAGGCCCCAGACAGAGATCATGGTGTGCACGTTCTCTTTGTGCAGGGCGTCCAGATCCTGCGATACATCGTGATAGTTGGAATTGAAGATCGGATCGCCCTCGGTCTTCCACCAGAACCAGTCCTGCACCATCGCATCGAGCGGGATGTGCTCCTGGCGGTAGCGTCCCGCAATCTCGCGGATCTCATCGAGAGAGACGTAGCGGTCCTTCGATTGGAAAAAGCCGTAGGCCCACTTGGGCAGCAACGGCGCGTGGCCTGTCATGCTGCGGTACTCGTGGAGAACGGTATCGATCTCCGGGCCGTAAAGGAAGTAGTAATCGATCGACTTCCCGGCGATGGAACTCAACTTCATCTCGAGCGGAAAGCGATTGTCGAACCAGGTAAGCGCCGCCGTGTTCCACATCAGGCCATAGCCCTTGCTCGAAATCAGCAGCGGGATCGCGACATCGGTGTTGTTTTGTCCCAGTTCCACCGTGGCGCCCCGATAGTTGAACATGCCGCTCTGGTGCTGGCCCAGCCCGTAGAGCGCTTCCGTAATAGAAGGAGAAAAGCGATCCGTGACGCGGTATGTGTGGTCGCCATTGAGTTCTACGGGCTCATAGGTACGCGGCATGCTTGGGCCTTCGTTCAGCAGTCCCTCCCCTCTGGTCGTCCTAAAGGAGAGGCTGCCACGCTCGATGTCAATGATCACCTCAAGCTGTGCGGTTTTCATGCTGGCCGCTTTCGAGTCTTGTGCGAAGGTAAACGGCACTCCGGGGCAGGATTGCTGCGCGTCGAGCATCCACGGGCGCGGGGTTGCGGACGCGGACGGTTCGGGCGTGGCGACGACGTGAATCACCGAATCGGTACACGCGGTCACCGTAAGAACTTCTCTCCCCGCAGTAGCGCGGAAGCCGTGGCTTGTCTGCTCGATTTGCGCAGGTGGAGGGCCAGGCGCCTTCTGGCCGGACATTTGCGCCGCGTTGTGCGAGGCGGCAGAGGCGAGCAACACAATCGGCATAATCGCCGAAGAACTACGAAACAGACTGTAAACTGCCGAATTCCTGACCATGTACGATTTCAAATTCTTTCTGCCGAGAACTTGTGTATGGCGCGACCGAAGTCGCAGGCGCGGCTTCGACTCCGGTTTGCCCAATGTTTGTGGTATACGTTTACCAGAAGTCTCGACTATACGAAATTGAGCTGCGGCGAACAAGAGGTAAATCGGTTTATTCCCTATTGGCCCATGGACTATTCGAATCGCCCTGTCCTCTCCAATCAGCGGCATGGATTCGCAATGGGGAACAACAAGCTGGACACCAAAACGTCATTTCACGGCGCGATGGCCGACCCGGCTGCGTTTGCAAAGCGCGTCCACCTTCTCTGGATCGGCGTGGAAACGAATGACCCTGAACGAATGAAGTCCGGACTTGAGGGTCTGAACGCCGCCCTCGATGAAGGCAAAGTCCAGCACATTTTTTACGAGTCACCCGGTACGGATCACGAATGGCAGACGTGGCGCCGCGATCTGAAAGACTTTGCGCCGCGGTTGTTCCGGCCGGTCGGTCAACAACCCGCTCGTGGCGCACGGACACTAGACTAGTCATCCGCCCACGATGTCGGCCACCCGTGGATCGGTCATATCCGCCGACCAGCCCAGGCGACTATTGTCTTGATCGGTGTAGGTGCTCTTTAGAGAAACCAGGTCCCCGCCCATTAGAAATATGTTCAAGGGATGGCCTGATCAGAATGAGCGCAGGGGATCTCAAGCGCATCGCGTTGTTAAGTGAAGTACTTGTTGGCCGGCAAGCCGGGGATTACCTACACACAAGCCCGCGCCATACGCGAAGATGCCACTACGGACGAGAACGTACTCCCGCCAGGCATCGCGATTTCTTATTATTCAGACTCAATCTTTACTTCACCGGCTTCGCGGGCATCTCCGCAGCTTTAACCTCAGCAGGCATGGCCACCACCGGTTTGCCCTTTATCGGAACCGGTTTTGCCCCATAGGAGCGGTCTATTTTGCGGTTTTCGCGCGACTTCGTTGAAGTATGGCGATGCACATCGGACTTTTTGGTCAAGGTCATAAAACCTCCATTCGCTGACGGTTCCTGTTTTGACTTCATATTCGTTCTGCACGAGCGGCGACCCCTTCCCACCGCAAGACACCTCTCCGTCCTCTGTAACAGAGAAGTCCAAGATCACATAATGACTATCTAGTCTCAGTCACCACAGAGACCATCGTTGCCGATCATACCGATAGCGAGGCAGGATGCACCAGCGTAATCGGCTGCGAGTCAGGCGTATCCTATGACTCCCCGATCCCCTTCGATCACGATGCCGGCTACACGGATAACGATGACGAGATCGCGCAGATTGCGAAGTTCGCCGGTTTGGGGAACATAGAACGAGTAGATTCTCTGCCGTTTCATCAGATGGGCCGATACAAATGGAAGGAACTCAAACTTAACTACAGCCCTCAACGACGTTCAACCGCCAAGTCACGAAGCGGTTGAACACACTTGTGCGATCTTTCGTGACGAAGGGCTCAAAGCATTCTGAGTTAGGAGCCCGCACTGACGACGGGGATTCAACATCCCGTCTTCTACACATGAATTCAGTGCTTGTGCAAAGATCTGATTGCAGACGCTCTTCGCAAATCCTTCAACGATGTCATGCGAGACCCGTTAAATTCGCCATCAAGGGAACCACTCCGTTTCCGCGCAGCAGCTGTCAGTTCTAACAGGTGACATCCCGCTGCCAACGCGCTAGACTAGCGGCGCAATTAGGCTGAAGAAGAGCCCGAGGGCGGGACTAGGCTCGGTGTCCGTCTGTGATCAACGTCACAGACGCTATATGTATTCTTGCCCATAGCTAGTAAGGGCGCGTTCGCAATCGGCTGCCGCGAGCAAAGTAGGATAAGTGGTTGCCCAGACCTCCTTTGGTGAGACAGATGAGACGACTGCTCCTCTGTATGGCGCTCCTCATATCGCTGCTATTTTTCTGGAAGGCCGTGCGTGTGAACGCTGCCGGTGGCGACAAGCAACAGGTGGCCACCAGCCAGAAGGCACCGATCAAGCCGGAAGATTTCTTGGGCTCGGAGACTTGCCAGGCCTGCCATGAAGACATAAGCCACAAGTTCGCAGACAATCCTCATACTCGCCTCGCATTGCTGCACGGCGGCAAGGGAGTCACCTGCGAGAGCTGTCACGGACCCGGTAAGGAGCATGTGGAGGGAGGCGGCGATCCAACGAAGATATTCCGGTTCAGCCATGTCAGCTCGAGGGAGGCAGATAAAAGGTGCCTGGAGTGCCACGAAGGGAATCATCCCAACTTCGAGCGCACCGCGCATGGTGATGCAGGAATAGGCTGCACGAGTTGTCATAGCATTCACAAATTCAAGAGTGATGCGAGTCTCCTCAAGGTCTCGCAGCCGAAGCTTTGCTACACCTGCCACAGCGATGTGAAGCCGGCTTTTGCACAACCTTTTCATCACAAGGTGGACGAGGGGCTCATGAACTGCAGCGATTGCCACGATCCTCACGGCACATTCAAAGAAAAGGGCCTGCACAGCAGCGTCGCCGGCGATGCGGTCTGCGTGAAGTGTCACACGGAGACTGCTGGACCCTTTGTGTATGAGCATCCACCGATCAGGACAGAAGGCTGCACCTCATGCCATTTCCCGCACGGATCGCCGAACCCCCGCCTGCTTACGCGCAACAATGTGAATTCACTTTGCCTGCAGTGCCATACGGCTTCGATGAACTTCACCGCGCCTGGCGTCCCGTCATTTCATAACCAGGCGAATCAGTACCAGGCATGCACAGTCTGCCATGTACAGATTCATGGCTCGAACGCTGACAGTTCGTACTTCAAGTAGGGGTGGTCACACATGACGAGCAAATTCTCCTTCATATCACCCATGATGAAGATTCTGTGTGGTGTTTATGAGATTTCGCTTGGAGCGTTATTACTTGCTGTGTGTATCACCGTTGTTGACGCTGCAAAGGCCCAAGAGCCTCCACCTGTACAGCAGCAGCCTCCACCTGCACAGGAGCCTCCACAGCCATCGCCTCCAAAAGAAACAATCATAGGTGGTTACGTGATCCATCAGTCGATTGATCTCGGCGGTCATATTGTGGAGCACTCCGGCAGCGACCCGATGTACGCTACGCTGATCAACATGCAATCCGGGCCGCGCATTCTCGATCAATCACTCACGATGCGTGCCGTCGATCCGGCGCACGCGGTCTTCTTCGATCAGCTCTCATCCACCAGCTTCGGTTATGGTGGTGACCCGATTAACGTCACGTATATGAACATGTCGAAAGGCCGAATATATGACTTCCGCGGAAGCTATCGCCGATATCGTCAATATTTCGATTACAATCTGCTGGCGAATCCGTTGATTCCGTCAAACTCGGATCCTTTTGTTCCGGTTCTCAGTTCGCCGCACCTTTTTAACACCGCGCGACGGCTTACCGATCTCAACCTTACTCTTGCTCCACTATCAAAGGTCAGCGTTCGCTTTGGATATAACCACAACATTAATCAAGGGCCTTCGTATAGCACGGTGCATGTGAGCACCGATGCGCTGCTTTACCAAAACTGGCGTAATTCAACGGATGCATGGATTGGAGGCGTGGATTGGAAGCCCGACCCCAGGACGACTTTCAGTTACGATCAGTTCTTTACTCACTACAAGGGCAACACGAGCTGGGCTCTTGCGGGTTTGAATTATGTGCTGCCGAATGGCACACCGGTCTCGCTTGGAATCAATCAATCTTCGGTGTGGGGTACTCCGTGTTCCTCCCCATTTAATCCTGACGGAACTGTGAGTCCAACCTGCAACGCTTTTCTGGGATATACACGTTCCGCGCCAACTCGGACTCTTTTCCCAACCGAGCAGGTCCGCTTCCAGACCTCGGCAATTCATAACTTTACGCTGAATGGGCGTTTGCTCTATAACGGTTCAACCAGCAATCTCGACAACTACTATGAAAATTTCAACGGTCTGAACTCGAAGTCCGCTGTGCGCCAGACCATCATCACCGGCTCTGCCGAGGCGCGGCGTGTGAATGTCAATGGAGACATCGCGGCAGTCTGGCAGATCACTCCCAAGGTCTCTGTGTCAGACCTTTTCACTTTCTGGTATTTCCGCATACCGGGTACCAACATGTTCACTGAGACAGATTATGCCGGAACATCGACGCTGCTGCCTCCAGGAGCCTCGACGACATCAACCACGACCGATCACCAGGCACTCAACCAGGAAACGAAGGCCAATACATTTGTTATGGCGTGGGACGTGACATCAAAAGCACGGATCTCGGTTGGCTATCGGTATCGAAGCCGCACCATTACGGATTCTGGAGGAGACTTCATCCCGATCCATGAAAATTGGGGGTTATTTGGCGCAGCCCTTCGACCTGCCCCATCGTTGCGCGTTAACGTCAACTTTGACGGCATGTATGCAGACAGGGCGTTTACCCGCATCAGCCCTCGGCAGAGTCAGCACTATGTTGTCCGCAGCACCTATCAACCGCATCCGTGGCTCTCCGTTTCCGGAGCCGTGAACATCTACGAGGCTCGCAATAATGTTCAAACTGTGAATCATCTCGAACACAATCGAGATTTTTCCTTTGGCGCATCGATTGTTCCAAGTGAGAAATGGTCAATGAATTTGAACTACGGCTATAACAGTGTCTTTTCCTCGACGATCGAGTGCTTCCCGTCCACTCCACCGCCGCCTCAGGCTTTGCCTGCGCAGCCGGTCTGCGTCTCAGAAGGTACACCGTACCAAACCAACGGCTACTACAACGCGCCGACACAGTTCGGCTCTATTGGGTTTACATTCGCGCCAGTAAAGATTGTTCACTTCGATGCCGGATATCGCATGAGCGCGGTGAACGGCAATTCCGAAATGATCAATGTCCGACAGGTGCCGGGGTCTCTGCAGTCGCAGTTCCAGTCACCCTATGGGAGTGTGGCTGTGCAGATCTGGCCCAACTGGACATGGAAGGGAGACTACAACTACTACGGATATGGTGAGGGAACGCCTATCGGGCCAACATTGCCGCGAAGTTTTCGGGGAAATGTATACACGCTGAGCGTAAATTATTCCTTCTAAGAGGTATAGCTTGCGCTATGATTCAACTGCTTATCAGGAGGACGACTAACTATGCTGAAACAAATAACTCTGGTTTGTATCATGAGCCTGCTTGCTATCAGCAGCACGAGTTTTGCTCAGAGCCCCGGTGCAGATATCTACAAGTCCAAATGCCAGTCCTGCCATGCTGCTGACGGTAGCGGTAACACGCCCGCGGGCAAATCCATGAAGGCACGGCCGTTTAACTCTCCGGAAGTCATGAAGATGTCAGACGACGATCTCATCCAGGTCACAAGGGATGGGCGTGGCAAGATGCCAGCCTATGCTGGCAAGCTTACAGACGATCAGATCAAGGCTGTGGTTGCACATATCCGTACACTACAGGGAAAGTGAAGCAACTGGAGTCACGAACGAATTTATTCGGACGATTCAATGAGTGAGAATCGGCTTCGACCGTTGGTCTTTTTTGCGCACAACTCCGTAAGTCGGATCGGGGTCGGACTTACCACTGCGTCTGCTCTGACTCTGATCGGATTCTGGGTTGTGGATGTGGTTGGCCACGGTGGCTCAACCAACCCGTATGTCGGGATTATCTTCGACCTTTGCCTGCCGGCTCTATTTATCCTTGGGCTGATTCTGATTCCAATAGGCATGTGGTGGAAGAGGAGGCAGCTAAAGAAGACGGATCAGATTCCAAGTGAATATCCGAGGGTTGACCTCAGTAATCCTGTTTTTCGTCGTTCTCTAGGCTATGTTGCTCTGGCCACGTTTATCAATTTTGTCATTGTGGGCGCCGCAAGCTATAGAGGGGTTGCGCAGATGGACAAGCCATCGTTCTGCGGTCAGGCCTGTCATGTCATGGCGCCGCAGTGGAACGCCTATCATATCGCTCCTCATGCCAACGTAGCCTGTACCGAATGCCATGTTACTTCAGGGCTGGGTGGTTATGTGCATGCCAAGCTGAACGGAACGAGACAACTGATGGCTGTAGTCTTCGGCAACTATTCCCGGCCTATCGTTGCTGGGGGCAAAGTGCCCGCCGCGGAAGAAAGCTGTTTGCACTGTCACAATCCGAACAAGCTCATTGGCGACAAGCTTGTCGTGAAGACCTCTTATGGCGATGATGAAAAGAACTCAGTCACGTATTCTCTCGTGCTGCTTCATGTTGGAGGCCGGGACTTGTCGGGCAGATTGAGCGGCATCCATGGCGCACATCTTGGCCATATCGAGTTCATCGCTACAGACAGCACTAATAAGACCATCCCCTGGGTGGCAAAGGTAAATGATGACGGCTCCACTGTGGAGTATTTGTCGTCCGATGCAAAGACACCTGCAACAGGTCAAAAACGTGTGATGGATTGCATTGATTGTCACAACCGTCCGGCGCATTCGTTTGATACACCAGAGGGTGCATTGAACGAGGCGATGGTCCACGGTCGACTGAACCCTTCTTTGCCTTTCATACGCAAGCAGGGTCTTGCGCTCATTAAAGCGGAGTACGCATCACAGG
>Ga0206817_1212_pt1 | contig 14338 bp, 10 predicted proteins | sample Alteio_BWOrgCont_89_FD_152873 | JGI IMG/M metagenome (GOLD analysis project Ga0206817, IMG submission 152873) | Enriched cells from forest soil in Barre Woods Harvard Forest LTER site, Petersham, Massachusetts, United States -... | ecosystem: Environmental > Terrestrial > Soil > Temperate forest >...
GCTCAATTCTCTAACTCAGGTGTGAATTGGGACGGGTTAAGCAGCTTCTCTACCGCAGGTATCAACTGGAGCGCGTTAAGTTTCTTGAGTAATACCGGTACGGCCAATCACATTAATATCATTCCAATTAATTCCAGTCTTGCTTAACACCCCAAAATCATTCCAATTAATTCCTGTCTTACTCAATACGTTAAAGTCATTCCAATTAATTCCTGTATGAGTTAAGACTTGCATGTCATTCCAATTGATGCCATTGCGGGTTAAGATATTCATGTCATACCAGTTAATGCCATTGCGAGTCATCACGCTTAAATCATACCAATTAATAGCCGTATGACCCATGAGGTACAAATCATTCCAGTTCATACCAAGATGGGTCAAGACGTTAAGATCGTTCCAATTAATTCCATTGCGAGTCATCACTTGTAAATCATACCAGTTGATTCCTGTACGAGTGACGACATTCAAGTCGTTCCAATTAAGACCGGTTTTGGACAAGACACTTAAATCATACCAATTAATGCCAGTCGCGGTTAAGACCTTCATGTCACTCCAATTAATGCCATTGCGGGTAAGCACATTCATATCATACCAATTGACACCTGTGTCGGACATGACTTGTAGATCATACCAATTAACACCAGCCTTACTTAACACCCCAAAATCTTGCCAATTGACACCCGTATTACTTAAGAAGCTTAGCGCTGTCCAATTGATACCTGCCGATGAGAAATTGCTTAAGCCCGCCCAATTCACACCTGAAGTTGAGAACGCGGCTAGACCATACCAGTTCACACTGGCTCTTGTCATCACTGATAAATCATACCAGTTAATACTGGCCTTGCTCATCACCCCAAAATCGAGCCAGTTAATACCTACCTTGCTTAATACACCAAAATCATTCCAATTAATACCGGTTTTGCTTAACACTCCAAAATCCTGCCAATTAATACCCGTACGGGTCAACATATTCAAATCATTCCAATTGATACCCGTCTTAGTTAATACTCCAAAATCACTCCAATTAATACCGGTCTTACTCCATACTCCAAAATCTTGCCAATTGATACCGGTACGGGTCAGCACATTCATATCATACCAATTCACTCCAGCCTTGCTCAATATGCCAAAATCATTCCAGTTAACTCCTGCACGGCTCATCACATTGAAATCAAGCCAATTAAGACCAGTGTGGGTTAAGACATTGAGATCATTCCAATTAATCCCATTACGGCTCAACACATTTAAGTCGTACCAGTTAATACCATTCTTGCTCATTACCCCAAAATCTTGCCAGTTAACGCCGATCCTGCTCAGCACATTAAAATCTTGCCAGTTAACACCGGTTTTGGTCAAAACTCCTAAATCGCTCCAATTGACACCTATCTTGGACAACACAGTGAAGTCTTGCCAGTTAACACCGATCCTGCTCATCACATTAAAGTCTTGCCAGTTAAGACCAGTCTTGGTTAGAACTCCTAAATCGCTCCAATTTAAACCTGTCTTGGTCATTACGGCCAAATCGCTCCAGTTAATGCCTGCTTCAGACAAAGTATTCACATAGCTGCCTAAATCAACCCAGTTAATTCCTGTCTTACTTAACACTGCAAAGTCATACCAATTAATGGAAGCTTTGCTCTCTACACCGAAATCATTCCAGTTAATCCCAGCTTTAGTCAGAACCCCAAAATCTAGCCAATTAACGCTTGATTGACTCAGGACCACTAAACCAGCCCAATTAACACCTGATGTGGTCAAAGAATTAAGACCGCTCCAATTAACCCCGGCCTTGCTCATCACTCCAAAATCCTGCCAATTAATACCTGATTGAGATAGTGTAGTCAGGCCAATCCAGTTAAGACCTGCCTTGCTCATCACCGCTAAATCACTCCAGTTAATACCAGCCTCGGAGAGAGTATTTACATAACTACCTAAATCAACCCAGTTAATGCCTGTCTTACTTAACACCGCAAAGTCATACCAATTAATAGAAGCACGGCCCATCACTCCAAAATCATTCCAGTTAATGCCAGCGGTACTCAATACGCCTAAGTCTTGCCAATTAATATTACCACTGTCACTTAAGGCCACCATCCCAGCCCAATTAACACCAGCCTTAGTCAATACTGTAAAATCATTCCAGTTGACCCCTGCCTTGGTTAGTGCTGCAAAGTCTTGCCAATTGACACCGATATCACTGATCACCGTCATGCCGATCCAGTTAATACCGGTCTTGGTCATCACGGCTAAATCACTCCAGTTAATTCCTGCTTCAGACAAAGTATTCACATAGCTGCCTAAATCGATCCAGTTAATACCGGTCTTGCTTAACACGGCAAAATCATTCCAGTTAATGGTCGCTTTACCCATTACCCCTAAATCATTCCAGTTAATTCCGGCCTTAGTCAATACTGCAAAATCTAACCAATTAACTCCGGTTTGAGACAAAGCTGTCATTCCCATCCAGTTAATGTTTGTCTTAGTCAAAATATTCAAATCATTCCAGTTAACACCCGCTTTGGTCAAAACCCCGAGATCCTGCCAATTGATACCCGTTTCAGAAAGCACCACAAAATCATTCCAATTGATGGCGGTTTTACTTAACACACCTAAATCATTCCAATTAACCCCAGCCTTAGTCAAGGCTCCAAAATCTTGCCAATTAATGCCGGTGCGGCTTAACACATTTAAATCGTTCCAATTAATACCTGTTTCACTAAGGACTTGGATATCACTCCAATTAATCCCAGCCTTAGTTAAAACCCCAAAATCATTCCAATTAACACCCGTTCTACTTAATACATTAAAATCTTGCCAATTAATTCCTGATTTTCCAAGCACACCAATATCATTCCAATTGATACCTGAGGTGCTTAAAACATTAAAGTCAGACCAATTAATGCCTGCGGTGCTTAAGATATTAACATCACTCCAATTGATGCTAGAATCAGCAAATACATTCAGATCATCCCAGTTGACACCCGCGTTAGTCATGACGGTCAGATCATACCAATTAATGCCGGTAGTGCCTGCTCCCCAATTGATGCCAACACCGGACATGATGGCCATGTCATACCAATTTACCCCTGATTTACTTTGAACAGCAAAATCCTGCCAATTAATCCCAGCCTTGCTAAGCACTGTCAAATCACACCAATTCACCCCATCACTGAAAAGTTTTTGAACATCACCCCAGTTAATCCCTTGTTTGGAAAGGACATTAAAATCACTCCAATTAATACCCACATTGGTAAGCACGGTTAAATCAGTCCAATTAACTCCCTTGAGAGACATAGCAGCAATATCGTGCCAGTTAACACCAGCATTGCCTTGCACCGCAAAATCTTGCCAGTTAACACCGGTTTGTTCTAAAGAAGTAAAAATGGAGCTGACATTAGATTTGAGCACCGCAATGTCCGTCCAATTAATGGTATTAGTACTGGCTTTAATCACACCAATATCCTGCCAGTTAATTGTATCTGTCTTGGACTTGATTACTCCGATATCTTGCCAGTTGATGGTATTACCAAAAGAGTCTTGAATAACAGTACCGCTGCCAGATATAGTTAAAGGTACACTGCCAGTACATCCACCGCCGCATCCTGCTGCATTTGAGGTAATAGTAATGGTAGCTGTATAAGCTTGGGCATAGACCGAACCAGAATTACTTCCCTGAGCGACAGGACTCCATTTGCTTGTTGAAATACAAGTATTGGGCGGCGTTCCAGCTGGAGGTTGTACTGTAAAATCACTCGTTGTTAAAGTAGTATTGACTGAACCATCTGCATTGTAGATTATCATAGAACAGGTATCACCAGCGCTATCAAAAGCAGCATGGGCATTATCTTGAGCGACCCACGTATACAAATAATAGCCCGGGCTAGTTGTTGAATTATTCCAAATGGCATAGGCTACAGGTCCTGTACCGGGATTGATAGTAAATGGACTTGATATAGCTGAAGTTAAAGTACCTGAAGTAGCCTGAAGTGTATAGAGTTGGCCGGCATTATTGATGAATAAACCGCTAAATTGAGCTAAACCATTGACCACGGTCACGGTGGTTGTACCACCCATCAATTGACCGGCTCCAGGATTACTTAAGATGGTAAGTGTTACTTGATCAGTATTATCATTGGCTACGATATTGCCATAAGCATCTTCAACAGCTACCACCGGCTGACGGTTGAATACGACAGAGTGATTGGTATCTGAAGGACTTGCCGTGAATACTAGTTTGGCCGGCGTGCCATAGGATAAGGTTGCGGTTGAATTAGAAGCCGCATATGGTGAATTATTCTGCGCACCGCCGTCATAGATATCGCTGCCAATGGAAGAATCAGCCTCGCCGCTTTCAGAACCACCAGCGAACTGAGCATAGCTGTCAGAAGCAAAGGCTCCGCCAATGAAAAATGCCATGAAGGCAAAAACTTTCCATAGATAAGAGACTTTTTTCATTTTTAAACGTTGGTTTTCGTTAGACATGCAATAATTTCTGTTACTTTTAAATCTTAACTCGCTGTTCTTGCTAAACGTCCGCCCTGAAATACGCCACAGCTTGGATCATAACGCTGCATACACCCTTGTGAATCTGGATCCTTGGCCGCATAGGTACGTGCTGATGTGGCATACACAATTGAATTAGGTGATTGAAAATCTCCCCCGCGATAACCAATACCAATGGTACTATCAACGCCCAGTGAATTATTAGCATCCATGCCAGGCCAATCGGCGTTGGTGGCAAACCCTTGCGGAGTTAAATTACCGGTCCCATTGCTGCCTTGAAAATTAAGCCCTTCAGGACGACCGACGGTGACAACCGGTTCAGCCAAATTTCCAGAGAGCTCCATATTGCCATAAAATCCAGCCCCGCTACTTGCTCGTAGATTGGTTGAAGTAGCCACACTGGCTGCAAAAATACCCACACGCACAGGACCACTTTGTCCCTGCGCAATACCGCCACTGCGTCCGTCGCCAGAAGTCCATGCCACTGAACCAGAGTTAATATTGGCCGTATCATTTAAAGTTTCAGCCCCATTTTCATCCGCATTAGGCGTAATATCACCCGCTGTTGGACTGGTTAATGATGTCGTACCCCAAACATATTCACCGGGTGTCGGAGAGTTATCAGCACCTCGGGCAGCTTTTTCATATTCGAGTTCGCTCATAGGACGAAGAGCCGCCCATTCTGCGTAAGCTGCCACATCCGGCCATGAGACAAAACTCACAGGACGGGCTGGTCTTAAGGTCATCGCTTGCGATGCTGGGATCGCCGCATTCCATGAAATGGTGTTACGATTAACCACCCCTTCTGAACCCTTACCCCCGGCATGCGTGCCGCTGGAGGTGATATCGCGATAAGGACGAGCAGCCACGGGCAAGGTGTTAAAGAAAGCTACCCACTGACCTTCGGTGATTTGATATTTCATCAGATAAAAAGCGTTGTACCCTTTAGGAAAGGCAGATGTAATTAAGAATGAATACCCACTGGGGTATTCATCGCCACGAGCGCCGGTGGATTGATAATAATAGCTTCCGCTGGTGTTACTAGTGGTTTGAATCGCATTCTCATTTTGGATATACCAAGGAACTGTCACAGAGCTGCCTTGAGTAAAGGCAAATTCACTAGAGCCACTAGCACTACCGTCCCCAGCATAAAAAGCACCTTGTGGAATGTACACCATTTCAATACCAAAAATTTTATGTAAGGTGTTCGGTGCTTGGGCCACTGCTTGCGAAACTCCATCCAAGGCATAATTCCACACAAATTGGATTCCAGTCAAATTAATGCTCCCAGTGGCTTGACCTGAACGTTGCACAAATAATCCTTTTTCATCGGAAGGGACGAAAATTTCAAATTGTCCTTGATCTTGGGTTGGTATAGAAAATCCTGCTGGATTAACACCACTTCCGGCCATAGAGGCATGATGCCAGGTGGCTCCACCATCGGTTGAATATTTCATAAACACCCACACCGCATCATAATTGGTGCCATTGCGCCAGCTATTATCCTGAGTCAAATTAAATGAAAAAGTAATGGTGTTCGCCGCTGTATTGACACTAGCTTCATCAAGACCACTTAATTGCAAATTATTGGCCCAGGCGCTTGAGGCGGCCATCATGATTAATCCAACCAATATCAAAATTTTTTTCACTTAAAAATTTCCTTAAACGTTATTACGGTCCGTCGTAAGTCCGTACCCCACGCCCGCCATATGTATTTAATGCTGCTGTATCTGTACGGGCCGCTTCCGTGCGATCTGAGGTTCTTAAAAGATTAGCGCTATCAGCCCATGAACCACCGCGAAAACCTGAACCAAGAGCTCCATCCACCCCGTTCGCGGGAGTTGTTTGATCCAAACCAGGCCAGCCAGCGATGGTGGCATTACCTTCGTAACCGGTGGTGGTATTCAAAACTCCATTACCTTCAGTTCCAGTAAATGCTAAACCCATTGCATTACCAATGGTTACAACGCGTTCTTTCAAATTACCATCGAGATCCATTGCACCATAAAATGAAGCACCTGAAGAAACCCTGGTGGCACCAGTGGCGGCTGCAAAAATTCCGCCACGCAAAGGTCCTTGAGTAAACCCGGCCCCTTGGGCTGAATCGCCACCTGTAAAGGTGGTGTTACCATAATTAACATTCGCATTGGTGGGTGCTGTAATTGTTTCTGTTCCATCTTCGGTAGTACCGCTAATGGTAGTGGCTGCATTGATGTTTTGATTACCCCACACATATTCACCAGGATTAGGAACCATCGGACCACGAGCCACCTTCTCATATTCTAATTCCGTCATGGGACGTAAGGCCGCCCAGTCTAAAAAGGAAGCTAAATCCATCCAGCTGATATAACTTAACGCCCGCGCAGGACGCTGGGTTGAGCATAACAACGGGCTACCTGAACAGCTGATGGTATTACGGAAAAGCACACTTTGTGAATTTTTATGATTGGTATCTGCTAAATCACGGTTGAGGCGAGCAGCCGCGGGGATTGAATTAATAAACTGCACCCATTGACCTTCATTGATTTGATACTTCATGGCATAAAAGGCGTTATATCCTTTAGGGAAGGCAGCTGGAACAGTAAATGAGGAAGCGGTAGCGTATTCACCGGCATTGCCACCTGAAACATACTGAAACCCTGCAGAACTCGCATTGGTCACCGGGATTGGATTTTCACTGCTGATATTCCATGGAGTATTATCCGAGCTACCGCTATTTAAGGAAGCAGTGCTGGCATTATAATCACCAGCATAGAAAGAACCCTGGGGAATAAAAACCATTTCAATGCCAAAAACATTGGCATAAATTTGATCAGAATTAGAGAACCCGCAGCTTTGATAGTTCACGGTTAGTTGCACATTTTGGGTGTTAATATTGCCAACAAAACCTGTACTTGATGGCTGCAAAAATGCACCTGTCCCATCAGCTGGAACATACATTTGTAAATTAGTTCCTGAACCCACTGAAGTTCCCGCGGGATTCATTCCGGTTGCTGATACTTGGCACAAAACCGCATTAGTCGGCGAGACTTGGGCATTGTTCAAACGCACCGTAAGCCAGGCCGCGTCATAATTGATTTTATTACGCCAGGAATTCTGCCAGCTGACATTAAAGCTCACCACCACTGTTTGGGCGTTAGGATCCCTGGTCCCTAAGGTTACATTACTAACAGAGAGATCATTCGCAAAACTTGGGGTCACGCCAAACAAAATTCCTAAACCAACAGCCACTAAAATTTTTCCGAAATGTTCGGTCATAAAAAATGATTCTAACGGGTTAAATTGAAATTACCGTCGCTCTTATCTAATGGGGAATCAATCTTGCTACGCAAAGTTAATTTGGCTGTGATTATTTTTTCTTTCACCCGGGCGGCATCATCAGCATCAGGCTTCAGATACAAATACCATTGATAATGCTTCAAAGCAGTTTCTTGATCACCTAAATACTCACCGCTGACAAAGGCCAGATTATAATGAGTGTCAGGATCATTAGGGACTAAATCAACCGCTTGGTAATATTCCACTACCGCGCGCTGATATTCACCACGTTCAAAATAAATATTACCCATGTTGTAATGGGCCTTAGCTAACTCTTGACGGAAATTCTCATCGGTGGGATCCATATCGCCGCCCTTAGAAAGCATCTCATTGGTCTTAGCTTCTAATTCTTGGGTGGTTTGTTGGCTTTGCTCAGCAATAACTTCCTTCTTTGAAGTCTCATCTTGCTGGGCAGCCAATTTATCTTCCAAATCTTGCATGCGTTTTTGATAATCAGCATCTTTATCAGCTAAAAGACCACGGATATCCTGAATTTCTTGTGTATATTTTTTATTAAGCTGTTCCACCCGACGGATTTCTTGGACAAACTCAGCACGTTCAGCTTGGGATTCATCACTGCCGCTGCTGACAGTTTGCTGCGGAGGCATTCCAGCAGTATCATCCTGAGCATAGACGGGAACCGTTTTCAATAGAGCCAATGAAAAAACGATCGCTGCCAAAACTTGCCAATGCCTTACCAAGGACGGGATCGCCCTTGACATATATTTTTTACTTAAAGGTGTGCATAGTTTACCCATAATTGGTCTCCGTCCTTGGAATTATTTGGATGCTGCCGCGTCCGTCGCTGGCACTGCCGGCGGCGTTAATTGAATACTATCGTTATAAGTTTTTGGTCCCTTGATAGTACCTTCGATCTTTTCATAATCATCTGTGCCCTTGACAATATGAGGAGTAATTAAAATAACGATTTCGGTATTGGTCATGGAATCAGAAGTGCGACTGAAAGCAGCTCCTAAGAAAGGAATATCCATCAAGCCCGGAATACCTTTTTTGGTATGAACTTTATCTTGATTACGAAGACCAGCCATGATAATGGTTTGACCATCTTTGACCATCACAGAAGTTTCTACTTCGGTCTTATTCACTTGAGGAATGGTACTTCCTTCAGCAGATTTGATGGTAGCCACCACTTCTGAGATTTCGGGGGTTAACTTCATGGTCACCATGCCATCATCATTGATGGTCGGAACCACACTTAATTTCAAGCCCACATCCACGAATCTCACGTCATCAGAGGTAATCGCATTATCCCCTGTACCATTGGTTGTTGCTACTATATAGGGAACAGTGTCACCAATATGGATCTTGGCTTCCTCATTATTAGTGACCAGAATTTGAGGACTAGAAAGAATTTTAGTATCGGAAACCTGCTGTTCAGCGCGGATAGCTGCGGTAAACTCATTGGCATTAAAGTTACCCACCGCCACCCGGCCAAAGGTGTTGGCCAAATTATCCGTAGCAGTACCAGCAGCAACCTGAGAATTTAAAGAACTCTCATCAAGCATGGAGCTGGAAAGATTAAAGACTGTCTTATTGTCATGGGTAATGGGACCCGTGATATCCACTCCCATATCATAGGTAGGATTAAGCACTACTTGGAGAACTCGAGCTTCAATCAAGACCTCTTTAGTAGGTACGTCTAAACTACGGATAACCTTTTCGACTTCATCGCGACGGCCAGGGAAAACCCGCACTAAAATCTGATTAGAACGCTCATCAGCGGTGATTGAACCAACCGCCTTGGCATCAATACGGGAACGCAACTTTTCAGCCACCACATCTGCCTTAGCATACTTCAGATCAAAAACCATGGTATCCAAGGGTTGTTCAATCTGAGCAATGGCCTTCTTCATTAATTCAATAGACGCAGGCGTATCCACCAACACCACGGAACCAGTGTCTTCATCAATAATAATCTTACCGCGATTGCTACGCATATTGTCCAACGCAGCTAACACATAACTTGGTTTGGCATATTGTAAGTGAATAATACTGACTTCCGTTTGATCATTAAATTGCTTACCATACATAGCCTCATATTCACTAGCCGCCATCACCTGAACAATATCATCATCAATGTGGTAGGCCAATTTATTAGACATAATCACAATATCCAAAGCATCCTTGATATCCACATCATGCAAAAGCACAGTGGTACGGCCTTCCACCGACGGTGAAATGATGATATTAAAATCACCCTTTTGCGCCAGGAATTTGACCACATCCACGATGTTCATATCACGAACATCCAGGGTGATCTTGCGGCTCATACGATCATCCAAGGAATCTTTAGGTTCGGTCATCAAGATGGGCTTGATTTCCTGGGCACCTTGATCATCATCGCTTTGGGCGCGGACTATGGTTAAATATGCGATTGAGCCGGCAAGGCCAATCAGAAAAATAATCAGAAACTTGAGTTTAGGGGTGGGTTTCATAGCTTGATTGTTGTCTCCTCATTTTCGTGACTGAAGACCACTCTATCCGTATAGATGGTCTTAACAGTTACGCCTCCTTCTAATTGTTCACCTTGCATAAGAAAGAATGTTTTATGACTGGTTTTATCCTCAATCATCACTGATGCCGTTTCTGGCAAATCTAACCAAGAAATACCAACAAGCTTGTATTTAGCCATCTCTACATCCAACCCCGCAGCGGCAGGTTTTGCTGCTGCCTTTGGAACATACGGTCTGAAAATATTGCGCTCATTAATGGATTGCAAATAATAATCAGCACTGGGGGCAGACAAGGATGAGTCTGACGGCATTGAAGTATCAGCTTTTGATTCAGGAGAAAACGAAACCGGTTGGTTAAGCAAGGAAAATCCAGAACGAATTTCAAGCACGAGCAGGACAATACATATAATGATTCCCAAAAATAACAAAATGTTTAATGCGGTAATACTAAATGATAGCTTTAATTTTTTCTTTGGCAATGAGGAAGGAGAAGTCTTAGAACCAGCGACGGACGGCGCTGATTTCTGCATCATCTTGAGCAACTTTTCTTCTGCGGATTCTTTAGCCATAAACGTTTATAACAAATTTTCTCGTCGACAAATTGGTTTTATATATAGTACTGCCGCCAACAATTCGGATATTTTTTCTTTGATCCTTATCATATTAACATACGAGATACTGGTTTCAAGGGATTATTAAAATATTTTCCTCACTTTTAAAATCAAAAGCGACAAAATTCCCGTCGAGAAACCACTAAAGCGGCAAAGCGCGCGAAATAAAAAAACAAAACCATAGAAAATGCCTTCAAAAAAAATAATTTGTCATGATTACGGATGATAAAATCTCAAAAATCAAAAATGGCAACAAAACAAAGGACATGCATTGCCCAAAACTTATCAGATGAAAAACGCTTCCCAAAACAGCTAGCAATAACAACGCACTTAACGGCATTTCCACCATATCTTTCCAAAACGTATACCCATCTCCTTTGATCATTTGGGGATGGTCATGATACATCTTGGCCCGCCAAAACCCATGCCTATACTGCTCCTTAAGATATTTGACCACGTGAGCTGTATGGTAATGATCCACCAGGGCTTTGCGGTCAAAATAAATACGCCAGCCTGCCGCAATGATCTTATAACTTAGATCGTTATCTTCACCACTGGCATTGCGGTATACCGTATTAAACCCACCCACCCCTTCAAAAACCTCTTTTTTGACGCAAAAGTTATAGCTTCCAAAAGAATTAGGAAAATCCGGCATCAAATGCTGATGCCGCCAGATGATTTCGGCATGAATGCAGCGCGAAAGCCAGTTTTGAGGATTGGCAATACCATAACTTCCTGCCACCACCCCGACCTCTGCTTGCGCAAAACCCGCCATCAAACGGGAAATCCAATCTTCATGGGGAATACAATCCGAATCCGTAAAGGCCAGATATTGGCCTCGGGCCAGTCGGGCCCCATGATTGCGCGCGGCCGCAGGACCAGCATTTTCCTGACGCAGATACTTCACCGCACCAAAAGAATGGGCTATTTCAGCGGTATTATCAATGGAACCATCGTCAACCACGATGATTTCAAAAGGCTGAAAACAATTTTGCTTGAGTAAAGCTTCAATGGTGCGACCTAGACTAGCCGAAGCGTTATAGGCAGGAACAATAATACTTACCGAAACAGGACTCATGCTTTCTTTTTCAATTCCTTTAGTTCAAATTCTAAAATAGCAATTTTTTGAGCCATCACATCGTTGCGCTCATTTTGCTGGCATAAAAACACTGTCAAAAGAAGACTTAAGAACACAAACATACTTAAAACTGCAAAGAAAATAAAGTTGCTAGGCAATTCAAAACCTAAAAAATGCGCTAAGGCAAAGAGTAGTTGATCAAAAATGGCTAAAAAAATAGCTCCCGCTGAAATTAATAACCAGCCAATGGCATATTTAAATGTCAAACGGTGGCGACGCACCAGATCAATCACCAGACCAAAAATCAACAAGGAAACTAGCAGCGATACCAAATGTATTTTCATAAACTTTTCCCCTGACGGATCATATGCACCAGGATAGCTAGCGTCACCTTGGCCATGTAATATAGAGTCTTTAAATATTTTATAGAACTATTGCCCGCTTCCCTAGCCCGCATCACCACTGGCAATTCCACAATGCGTCCTCCGGCCTGGCGAGTGACCACAATGGCCTCAGGTTCTGGAAAATCATGCGGATAATATTCAGAAAACAAGGCAATTAACTTTTTACCGTAAGCCCGAAAACCTGACGTAGGATCAGAAATCTTGACTCCCGTTAAAATATTAATCAAATGCACAAAAAAATTGATCCCAATCCTGCGGCTAAAGGAAGATTGAAATCCGGCTTTTTGGATGAAGCGACTGCCCACCACCATATCGGCACGACCCTCCACAATAGGAGCAATCAACTGACCCACAAAGGAAGCATCATGTTGACCATCGCCATCGATCTGCACCGCAATATCATACCCATGTGCTTTAGCGTATTTAAAACCGGTTTGAACCGCGGCTCCGATACCCAAATTAAAAGGCAAGGATACCACCATCCCACCAGCTTGGGCCGCTTCTTGGGCGGTATCATCCGCAGAGCCATCATTGATTACCAAGACATCGACATGAGGCGCAAGCCTGTGAATTTCACTGACCGTGCGGCCAATATTACCACATTCATTAAAAGCAGGAACAATGGCTAAAACTTTAAGAGAATCACTCATGACCAAAAATTTTCTAAACGATTGGATAAACTAAAATCTAAAACCACATCCCCTTCAGTAATCACTACCCCACCTTTAAGTGACGGATTCAATTCAAAATTCAAAACCGCCTGAGGCATGCGGCGTTTTTGAATGGTTTGAAAATATCCTTTTAACTCATCATTGATGACTGAGGCTGAAGTGATGGTAATGACCTTAATTTCTTCTGTCACCTTAGACGTCTCAAATTTTTCTAAAGCCGCATGTATCAGCTCTTTTTCCAATAATTTCTTTAGCACCACAATCACGATCACCGCAAAAATAATCTGCCCAAGAAGTACCCATAAAAGAGTCTGCATCTTTAAACTCCCTGCTGCTGTGCTCGCATAATTAAAGCAGCAGCTAGATTAATCAGCCCATCCTTGGGTGCATCGGAAATAATTTTATTAGGGGTAACGCCATCAAAGCTGAACACTTGGCCGTCGGGCAAATACCCTCGGGAAATAACCATACCCATTTGAGAACCATCATCCAGAGAAAAAATGTGTTTTAATAGCATTTGGCCGGCAGTATTAACACCTAAAACATACGCACGATGTTTAAATTGCAGAATCCCACTAAGCAACTCTGCCGCTGACCCGGTACCACCATCGACCAAAATCACCATTGGACAAGTGATGGATAAATTAACGGTCAAGGCCGGCACTGTTATATCATACCGAGGTTTATTGCGTTCTTGAAAGTAGGCTATTTCATCATCCGCCTTTAAAAAAAATGCGGCCGTCTCCATAGCACCACCCATTTGACCACCTGGGTTTCCTCGTAGATCAATCACCAACCCTTTCAGAAACTGATCAGGGATGGATTTTAAAAAAACATAGGCCTCATTGGCTGTCATTTCGTTAAAATGAGTGATTTCTAGACAATAAACTCCGTCGATAGGAGTATTATGCAAAAATACGGTCTGTTTGAAGTACTCTTGACTTACGACCGTGACCTGTTTTTGGGCCTTGGTGTCAGCGCTTAAACATAAAAGATTGACCTTGGCATTAACTAGAGGCGTCAATTTGCTGACAATCATCTCTTGCGTCATAGGCTGAACGCTGTGGCCATCAATCTGCAAAATAATATCCTCTTCGCGCAAGCCTTGCATGTAGGCATCAGAATGAGGTTCTATGCGTGTAATAACATACCCTAAAGAATCTTTCTTACCTTCAATTCCTAAATCCACCTTTTGAGCCAGCACATCGTGATTAAAAGCCTTGGTCGATTTAGGAGGCCAAAATGAAGTGAATTTATCATCCTTTGACCGTAAGGCATC
>Ga0206817_1168_pt1 | contig 14076 bp, 8 predicted proteins | sample Alteio_BWOrgCont_89_FD_152873 | JGI IMG/M metagenome (GOLD analysis project Ga0206817, IMG submission 152873) | Enriched cells from forest soil in Barre Woods Harvard Forest LTER site, Petersham, Massachusetts, United States -... | ecosystem: Environmental > Terrestrial > Soil > Temperate forest > O...
GAGGGAGCGCTGGATCGCGCGACCAAAGCGAGAGGGCGGTTCACCGCGAAGCCCTCGAATTACAGGGTGAATGACGGAGCGAGCGCCGGCTAGCGCGAGCAAAGTCAGAGGGCGGGAGCAGTTTTACCGCGAAGCCCTCGAATTACAGGGGCGTAAGCTCAACGGTTAAACTGTCGGTCTCCAAAACCGAACTTCTCGGTTCGAATCCGAGCGCCCCTGCCAGGAGATTGATGCAGTTCGCAGCCCGCTGCATAATGGGTTGCCGCGGAACAGTCTGAAGACTGTCCGCGTAGAAGAAGGAAGCAGCGTTATGGCGAAGGCAGCATTGGCGACGAATGAAGAGCGTTCCCCGCAAAAGAGCACCACGACCAATCAGGTGACGGCGTTCTGGACGCGCACTGTCGATTTCCTGAAGGATGTACGCGGTGAGATGCGTAAAGTTGTCACGCCCTCGCGTGCCGAGGTGCAGTCGACGACCACGGTTGTCATTGTGACAGTCTTCGTCTTCGCAGCGTTTTTCTATGTTATTGATTCGGTGCTGGGCAACGCACTGAAGTGGCTGCTGCATTGGCTGGGTGGCACGCAATAAGCGTGGAGTGGTATGGCGGCGCGAACGCTGGGAAAGCGCGAACAAAGCCAGAGGGTTATGACGAAAGCCAAAGGCGTGAAGTCGGAATCCTCGGATAAAGAAGGTATATGGCAGAAGAAATTCAAAACGAGACACCCGAGAGCGGCGCGCCTGAGCAGTTAGGACCCCCAGCCAGCGAGCGTTTCAAGTGGTATATCATCCACGCCTACTCGGGTTTTGAGCGCAAGGTGCGCGAGTCGCTTGAGAGCCGCGTGCAGGCCTTTGGTCTGCAGAACAAGATCGGCCGCGTGATGATTCCGACCGAGCCGGTCACGGAAATCGTCAACGGCAAGAAGCGCACGGTCGAGCGCGTGTCTCTCCCCGGCTACGTGCTGGTTGAGATGGATCTCGATAACGATCTGTGGCACGTGATTAAGAACACGCCGCGCGTCACGGGTTTTCTCGGCACAGGTGACAAGCCAGTGGCCTTGAGCGAAGAGGAAGTCAGCTCGATTCTCTTCCGCACGGATGTCTCGAAAGACAAGCCGCGCCTCAAGATCAAGTTCGAGAAGAACGAATCCGTACGGATCACCGAAGGGCCGTTCGCAAACTTCAACGGCATCGTGGATGAAGTGAATGAAGACCGCGAGACACTCAAGGTGATGGTAACCATCTTTGGCCGCTCCACCCCTGTCGAGCTCGAGTTCGGCAAGGTAGAGAAGGTCGTTTAAGGTAGGCGAGGGCTTTAGCCCTCGTAATCGCAGAAGCCGGTGAAACGGGGCTTTAGCCCCTGAGGTACATCAGCTTCGAGCGAAGATTTTGCAGTACAAGAATTTGGTTGGCAGCGATAGCCACGAGCTAGCGGCTGCTTTAAGGAAAGGTTTTTAGCAATGCCTCCGACAACGAAAAAAGTACAGACACAGGTAAAGCTCCAGATTGAAGCCGGTAAGGCCACGCCTGCACCGCCGGTCGGTCCGGCCCTCGGCCAGGCGCAGGTCAACATCATGGAGTTCTGCAAGCAGTTCAATGCACGCACGCAGAACAAGGAGATGGCAGGCCTGATCATCCCGGTCGTCATCACGGTCTACGTCGACCGTACCTTCACCTTCATCACCAAGACGCCTCCGGCCGCCGTTCTGCTTAAGAAGGCAGCCAACCTGGCCAAGGGTTCTGGCACGCCGAACAAGAACAAGGTGGGCAAGGTGACCGAAGCCCAGGTTCTCGACATCGCCAAGCAGAAGATGCCCGACCTGAATGCCGTGTCGGTTGAAGCTGCTGTCAAGAGCATCAAAGGCACCGCCCGCTCGATGGGGATTGAAGTCACGGCGTAAGCCGGCCGGCCACGTTTCTGTGGAAAAAGCGGGAAATGTGTGGCATAATCAAAAATGCGTCTTAAGCGCCAGCTGAGATGCAGTCAACAACACCACGGCCAGCAGGCGGTAGCGACTGTGCGGTGGGAGACGAGGATACATGGGCAAGAAAATCAGCAAGAATATTGCGAAGGCGCGCGCTGCGGTTGAAAAGCGCCCCTATTCGCTCCAGGATGCGGTTCCGCTCCTGCAGAAAGTCAAGTTTGCAAAGTTCGATGAGACGGTCGATCTGACGATGCGTCTTGGTGTCGATCCCAAGCATGCCGACCAAATGGTGCGCGGCACTGTGGTTCTGCCGCATGGCCTTGGCAAGTCCAAAAAGGTTGCCGTTGTCACGACAGGCGATCGTCAGCGCGAAGCCGAAGCGGCGGGCGCAGACATTGTCGGCGGCGAAGAGCTGGTGGAGAAGATTCAAAAGGAAAGCTGGACTGATTTTGACGCCCTGATCGCGACGCCCGACATGATGAAGTCGGTTGGCCGCCTCGGTAAGGTGCTAGGTCCTCGTGGCCTGATGCCGAATCCCAAGACGGGCACCGTGACCAACGATGTTGCAGCGGCTGTCAAGGAAATCAAGGCTGGTAAGGTCGAGTTCCGCACGGACAAGACGGCGCTGGTTCACGTTCCGGTTGGCAAGCTCTCGTTCCCCCCGGAGAAGCTGGTCGACAACGCGCTCACGGTCATTACGAGCGTGATGCGCGCCAAGCCTTCCGCGGCCAAGGGCAAATACGTCAAGGGCATTACTCTCAGCTCGACGATGGGTCCCGGAATTTCGCTCGATCAGTCTGTTGCCGATCAGGCAGCCAAGGCGTAGGCCGACACGTTACAGGTTTTCCGGCCAGCCTGCTTAAGCGCAATGCGCTGCAGGTGGTGGCCAGTAAGGATTTAAAACAATGCCATTTACCAGAGCAAAGAAGGCAGAGAAGGTCACGCAGCTGGCGCACGAGCTTGAAGGCTCAACCAGCGCGATTGTCGGAACCTTTGCCAAGCTCACCGTCGCGCAGGATTTTGAGCTGCGCAAGACCGTTCGCGCCGCTGGCGGCCGTTACCGCGTGCTCAAGAACAAACTCGCCGCTCGCGCCGCTCAGGGATCGAAGATTGAAGCGGCTCTCCAGGGCCTGAAGGGCGTTTCGTCCGTTGCCTATACCAGTGGCGACCCGGTCGCTCTGGCCAAGGCGCTCTCAACCTGGGTAGGCGAGAACGCAGAGTTTACCTTTAAGCTCGGCATCATCGACGGCAAGGTCATCACCGTCGAAGAAGTTAAGCAGCTGGCGACTATGCCTGGCAAGGAAGAGATCTTCGCGAAGCTCCTCTACCTTATCAATGCACCGGCGCAGCGTCTGGCCACCGTTATCAACGCGACGGGCCGCGATTTGGCCGTGGTGATTAATCAGGCAGTCGAGCAGAACAAGTTTTCCGGCGCGCAGGTTGCGGTAACAGAATCAGCCGTAGCAGTAGTTGAGCAAGCCCCTGCCGTAGAGCAGGAGCAAGTTCAGGCGCAGGTTGCGGAGCAGCCTCCAGCAGTGGAAGCGGCAGCAGCGGCCGAGCCGGCTCCTGTAGTCGAAGCAGCGCTCGCGGTCGAAGAGGACGCGCAGGAAGTTTCAGGCGGAGAAGCGACCGCCAGCTAACAGCTATGGCTGTTGGCTAAGAGTTGAGAAGCATTCGCCGTAAGCAGGCTTGAGGGGTGCTGGGTCTGGGCACAACGGAAACCTCAGGACGGGCAAGCGGCAACCGGGGCGGCGACGCTTCGGAGAGAAAAACAAATTTAGTTTTACGTGGAGAACATCATGGCGGATTTGCAGCAGTTGGAAGATCAGATTGTCGGGCTTAGCCTGCTGGACGCAGCGGCCCTGGTAAAGAAGCTCGAAGAGCGTCTTGGCGTTTCGGCAGCAGCAGCGGCTCCGGTCGTTGTGGCTGGTGGCGCGGGTGCGGGTGCGGCAGCTCCTGCAGCTGTGGAGCAGACTGAGTTCACCATTATCCTCAAGGATGCGGGCGCGAACAAGATCAACACCATCAAGGCCGTACGCGAAGTTACCTCGCTGGGTCTGAAGGAAGCCAAGGACCTGGTCGACGGTGCTCCGAAGCCTCTGAAGGAAAATATCAGCAAGGAAGATGCCGAAGCCATCAAGAAGAAGTTTGAAGGCGTTGCAACCGTCGAAGTTAAGTAATCACGGTTGTCAATAAGGCAAGTTGCATGCCAAAGCGGAACGCGCTATTATAAATAGTGCGCGTTCCGCTTGGCTTTCTTTTGTGTAGAGGGCTGAATCGGGCTCGCGACTTTCTGCGTTTTCTAGATGCGATGAAGTTATAAGTCGCAGTGAATCAGGTGGTTGCGGTTTTTCCCTTGATTGCAGGGTGAACGCAAAGAAAATTTTCCGGCACATATCGATTGCCGGCATATCTGTGAGCATGCGGCGGACTCGCAGATGTGAAACCAGGAATCGGCTGTAGGGCGGCATACACGCAGTTTGCGAAGCGGCGGGAAACGAACATTCTGTTTTTAACAAGTGCACAATCCGGTTGTGGCGCTCGTAAGACACCTTGTCTTTACGAGCTTTTGGCATTTGTCTCGTTTCTTTTCTTTCCCCGTTTTGCCCTGTCTCGCCTTATTCCGGTACCCCGCCTCATGCTGCTCTAGCAGCTTTTTGCCCAGCACTTCGCTCTGACGTTTGTTTGTACCGCGAGGTTGTCTGGATTTGCAAGGCCTGAGATGTGGAAAGCTCCGCACGAAGGTTTCAAGTCTGCGCGTTTCGTATAGAGCGCTGCAGACTGCAGAAAAAATCATGCTGCTTCCGGGCGAGGACGGAGCGGCAGGACAAGAAACAGCCCCGGCATGTTGCGTGACTCGGACAGCATGTCTTTTTACCTCGCGTTTTACGAGCCCCAGGAGTGAAGCATGTCGAACGAGAACCGCGCCCTACGCAGCCGTCTCGATTTTTCAAAGATTCCTACATCCATCCAGATCCCTAACCTGATTGAAGTGCAGCGGCGTTCTTACGAGCGTTTTTTGCAGATGGACAAGTTGCCCTCCGAGCGTGAAGACAATGGACTGCAGTCCGTCTTTACCTCGGTTTTCCCCATCACCGATTTTCGCAACATCTCGCAGCTTGATTTCGTCGATTTCTCGATCGGCAACTGGGAGTGCAAGTGCGGACACCTGAAAGGCCTGCACCACCTGCGCACCGCTTGCGTCACCTGCGGAGCGATGGTCATTACCGACCCGTTTCATCCGGGCGATGTGCTCTGCCACAAGTGCGGCACCTACAACAAAAACACGCCTGACTTCTGCAATAAGTGCGGCGACCCGGTCAGCCTGCAGCTCAAGTACGACCAGGCCGAGTGCGAAGAGCGCGGCATGACTTTCTCGGCTCCGCTCAAGGTCACCGTGCGCCTCACGATTTACGACAAGGACGCAGAGACCGGCGCGAAGACCATCCGCGACATCAAGGAGCAGGAAGTTTTCTTCGGCGACATTCCGCTGATGACGCAGAACGGCACCTTCATCGTCAACGGCACCGAGCGCGTGATCGTTTCGCAGCTCCACCGTTCGCCTGGCGTCTTCTTCGAGACTGCGAACAATCGCACCTACTTCCTGGGCAAAATTATTCCGTATCGCGGCTCCTGGGTTGAGTTCGAATACGACCAGAAGAACACGCTCTACGTACGCATCGACCGCAAGCGCAAGTTCCTCGGCACCATCTTCCTCCGCGCACTTGGTCTGAAGTCCGACGAAGAGATCCTCAAGACCTTCTACACCGTCGACAAGATTGCGGTGAAGGATGGCAAGCTCTTCTGGACGCTCGATGAGAGCGCCGAGAAGCCGACGCATCTGCTTGGCGCCAAGCCCGCGCACGCCGTTGTCGTCAAGGGCGAAGAGATCGCGCACTCGGGCCGCAAGGTCACGCCTTCAATCCTCAAGGCACTGCGCGCGCACAAAGTCTCTGAGGTCGAAATTGAAGCCGCCGAACTCGACAACGCTGTGACCGCAGCCGACGTGATCGATACGACGACCGGCGAAGTCTTCCTCGAAGCCAATCAGGAGCTCACGCCCGACAAGTTGCACAAGATCGCGCAGAGCGGCGTCACCTCCATCGAGCTCTTCTTCCCCGAGCGCGATGACGTGGGCAACATCATCACCAACACGCTCCGTCGTGATTCCGTGCGCAAGCCGGAAGAGGCGCTGATCGAGATCTACCGCAAGCTGCGTCCGGGCGATCCGCCGACTCTTGACACTGCGACTGCGCTCTTCGAAGGCATGTTCTTCGATCCGCGCAAGTATGATTTCTCGCGCGTGGGCCGTCTCAAGTTCAACATCAAGCTGTATGAGAACCAGGACGCCACACAGCTCGACAAGCGCACGCTGACGCCGGAAGATTTCTACGGAACCATCCGCTACCTGCTCAAACTGCGCAAGAACATCGGTGTCGTCGACGATATCGATCACCTTGGCAACCGCCGCGTCCGCGCGGTCGGCGAGCTGATGGAGAACCAGTTCCGCATCGGCCTCGTGCGTATGGAGCGCGCCATCAAGGAAAAGATGAGCGTCTACCAGGAGATGTCGACGGCCATGCCGCACGATCTCATCAACGCCAAGCCGGTCATGGCGGCCATCCGCGAGTTCTTCGGCTCCTCGCAGCTCTCGCAGTTCATGGACCAGACCAACCCGCTGTCGGAGATCACGCACAAGCGCCGTCTCTCCGCCCTTGGGCCTGGCGGTCTGTCGCGTGAGCGTGCCGGCTTCGAAGTCCGCGACGTGCACCCGACCCACTACGGCCGCATCTGCCCGATTGAGACGCCGGAAGGTCCGAACATCGGCCTCATCAGCTCGCTCTCGTGCTTTGCGCGCATCAACGAATACGGCTTCATCGAGTCGCCGTATCGCCGCGTGCGCGATCACCGCGTGCTCGACTATGTTCAGGTCACCAACGCCGGCGAGAGCGGCCTGCGTGTCGGCGATCACCTCGAAAAGTCCGAGGCGCTCAAGCTGAACAACCAGCTCAAGAAAGATAAGAAGCGCGCGATTGACTTCGAGCCTTTCTCCTTCTACCTGTCGGCATGGGAAGAAGACCGTCATACCATCGCGCAGGCAAACATCGAGCTCGACGAGCACGGCAACATCGTCGAAGAGCTGGTGAACGCCCGCCGTCAGGGCAACTTTGTTCTCGTCGACCGGTCGGACGTCGACTATGTTGACGTAAGCCCGAAGCAACTCGTCTCGGTGGCAGCATCGCTCGTGCCTTTCCTCGAACACGACGACGCGAACCGCGCGCTGATGGGCGCCACCATGCAACGTCAGTCAGTGCCGCTGCTTGTCTCCGAAGCGCCGCTGGTCGGAACCGGTATGGAAGGCGTCACCGCACGCGACTCGGGAGCTGTCATCCTGGCTCGTCGTAACGGTGTGGTCGACTCGGTCGACTCTGAGCGCATCATCATCCGCGTAGAAGGCGAGCACCATCCCACGCAGTTGTCGCGTGAGGTTGGTTCGGACATCTACCAGCTGACGAAGTTCAAGCGTTCGAACCAGAACACCTGCATTAACCAGAAGCCGATCGTCCGTCAGGGAGATCGTGTGGCCAAGGGTCAGGTCATTGCTGACGGTCCTTGCACGGAGCAGGGCGAGCTTGGTCTCGGACGCAACGTGCTCGTGGCCTTCATGCCGTGGCGCGGTTACAACTTCGAGGACGCGATCCTTATCTCGGAAAAGCTCGTTCGTGAGGACTACTACACCTCAGTCCACATCGAAGAGTTCGAGATCGAGGCGCGTGACACGAAGCTGGGACCGGAAGAGATCACACGTGACATCCCCAACGTCTCAGAGAGCGCGCTGCGCGATCTGGACGAGAGCGGCGTCATCCGCATCGGCGCGAAGATCAAGCACAACGACATTCTCGTCGGCAAAGTGACGCCCAAGGGCGAAACGCAATTGACGCCTGAAGAGAAGCTGCTGCGCGCCATCTTCGGTGAAAAAGCCGGCGACGTCCGCGATGCCTCGCTCACCTGCCCTCCGGGTATCGAAGGCGAGCAGGTAGCCAAGCTTGAAAAGAACCTCGCCGATGAGATCCGTATTCTCACCGACGAGCGCCTCAAGCGTCTCGAAGCAATTCTCGGTGGCAAGGAAGTTCTGGCCGACCTGCACGACGAGCGCACCAACAAGCGCCTCCTCGTAAAGGGAGCGATCCTCGATCGCGACACGATCGAGCTGATCTCGACCAAGAACCTCAAGCGCATCCGTTATAACGACAAGGACCCGCGCGTGAACGAGCAGATCGACGAGATCGAGGAAATGACCTCGCGTCAGATTGATGTGCTGCGCAAGATCACGAACGAGAAGATCAGCAAGCTGCAGAAGGGCGACGAACTGGCTCCCGGCGTTATCAAGCTGGTCAAGGTCTACATCGCCATGAAGCGCAAGCTCTCGGTCGGTGACAAGATGGCCGGACGCCACGGTAACAAGGGCGTCATCGCGCGCATCCTGCCCGAGGAAGACATGCCGTATCTGCCCGATGGCAAGCCGGTCGAGATTGTTCTCAATCCGCTGGGCGTGCCTTCGCGTATGAACGTCGGTCAGATTCTCGAAACGCACCTTGGCTGGGCTGCGCACGAACTCGGCGAGCAGGTTGCCGAAATCGTGAAGCAGAACCAGGACGCCAATGCGATCCGCGAAGTCTTCAAGGAGCGCTTCGGTGGCACCGCCGCACTGCGTCAGCTTCTTGAGCTCGACGACGAGCAGGTCAGACGTGTCGGTCTTGGCATGCAGAAGGGCATCTGGTTTGGCACGGCAGTCTTCGACGGCGCGCGCGAAACCGAGATCAAGGCGCTGCTTGCCGCGGCGGGACTTCCCAGCTCAGGCAAGACGCCGCTCTTCGACGGCATGACCGGTGAAGAGTTCGAACAGCCGGCAACCGTGGGCTACATCTACATGCTCAAGCTCTCGCACCTGGTGGACGACAAGATCCACGCTCGCTCGATCGGGCCGTACTCGCTCATCACGCAGCAGCCGCTGGGTGGTAAGGCGCAGTTCGGTGGACAGCGCTTCGGAGAAATGGAAGTGTGGGCGCTCGAAGCATACGGCGCAGCCTACATTCTTCAGGAGCTGCTCACCGCCAAGTCCGACGACGTCTATGGCCGCACCAAGATCTACGAGGCCATCGTCAAGGGCGAGGCAGCCATTGAGCCCGGCGTGCCGGAATCGTTTAACGTGTTGATCCGCGAGCTGCAAGCGCTCTGCCTTGATGTCGAACTCATCAAGCAGGTTGGCGACGATGCAAAGAAGCAGCCGCTGCCAACATTCGCAGCCGCCGACTAAGCGGCAAAACGGCAGGCGAGGGCCTCAACCTTCGCCTGACTGAACGCAGGATTTGAGGGGCGTTTCGCCCCTGAGATTTGAGGATCATGGGATCTGTCATGCCGGGAGCGACAGGCCACCCCAAATAGAAGTACCCGGAACTCAAGGAGGGTCACCTTGTACCGTTCCAGCCCGTTTGAATTAACCAGCCCGATCACGGATTTCGATGCTATCCGCATCTCGCTCGCTTCGCCCGAGAAGATTCGCAGCTGGTCACATGGCGAAGTCACCAAGCCGGAAACCATCAACTACCGCACCTTCAAGCCGGAGCGCGACGGTCTGTTCTGCGCCCGCATCTTTGGGCCGGTCACTGACTGGGAGTGTCTCTGCGGCAAGTACAAGCGCATGAAGCACCGCGGCGTTATCTGCGACAAGTGCGGCGTTGAAGTCACACTGTCCAAGGTTCGCCGTGAGCGCCTCGGCCACATCGAGCTGGCCTCGCCCTGCTCGCACGTCTGGTTCTTCAAGGGCCTGCCGTCGCGTATCGGCCACCTGCTCGACATCTCGCTGCGCGACCTCGAAAGCGTGCTCTACTTCGAGAGCTACGTCGTCGTCGATCCGGGCGACTCGCCCACGCGCGAGCGCGAGATCATCAAGGACGAGAACCGCTTCCGCGAGCTCGACCAGCAGTACCGCCCCACCGGCTTCAAAGGCATGATGGGTGCCGAGGCGATCAAGGAACTGCTCAAGCGCGTCAATGTTGACGAGTTGGCAGTCGAGCTGCGCGAGCGCATGAAGGTTGAGACCTCGCTCCAGAAGCGCCTCAAGTATTCCAAGCGCCTCAAAGTTGTCGAAGCCTTCCGCAAGTCGGGCAACAAGCCGCAGTGGATGATTCTCGACGTGATCCCGGTCATTCCGCCGGAGCTGCGTCCCCTCGTTCCTCTGGACGGCGGCCGTTTTGCGACCTCTGACCTGAATGATCTCTATCGCCGCGTCATCAACCGCAACAACCGCCTCAAGAAGCTCATGGATCTCCATGCGCCTGAGGTCATCGTGCGCAACGAAAAGCGCATGCTGCAGGAAGCGGTTGACGCTCTGTTCGACAACGGTCGTCGCGGCCGCGTACTCCGCGGTGCCAACAACCGTCCGCTCAAGTCGCTCTCCGACACGCTCAAGGGCAAGCAGGGCCGCTTCCGCCAGAACCTGCTCGGCAAGCGCGTCGACTACTCTGGCCGTTCGGTCATCGTCGTTGGTCCGGAACTCAAGCTTCACCAGTGCGGTCTGCCGAAGAAGATGGCGCTTGAGCTCTTCAAGCCCTTCATCTATCACCGTCTGGAACAGACAGGTCACTGCACCACCATCAAGCAGGCAAAAGAAATGGTGGAATTGCAGGAACCCATCGTCTGGGACATCCTCGAAGAGGTGATTAAAGATCACCCGGTGCTCTTGAACCGCGCCCCAACCCTGCACCGTCTCGGCATCCAGGCATTCGAGCCCGTGCTTGTCGAAGGCAAGGCCATTAAGATTCACCCGCTCGTCTGTACCGCTTTTAATGCGGACTTCGACGGTGACCAGATGGCCGTGCACATTCCTCTGTCGCCCGAAGCGCAGGTAGAAGCCAGCGTGCTCATGCTCGCTTCGCACAACATCCTGTCGCCCGCGTCAGGTCAGCCTATCACCGTGCCCACACAGGACATGGTGCTCGGTCTCTATTACCTGACCAAGGCCAAGAAGGGCGCCAAGGGTGAAGGCCGCGTCTTCGCCAACACCGACGAAGTGCTCATGGCTCTCGAAGCCAAGGAACTCGAAACCCTCTCGCCGATCCGTCTGCGCTACACCGGTCCTGTCCTCGACATGACCACCGCGTATGACGATCAGGATCTGACGCACACCGAGCCGGTGCAGTACGACAAGCAGTACATCACCACCACTGTCGGTCGCGCCATCCTGAACGACGCTCTTGCCGAAGGCATGCCGTACGTCAACGGCCTGCTCAAGAAGAAGGGCATCGGCCAGCTGGTCAACTACTGCTATCTGAACCTCGGCCTTGAAGTCACGGTCAAGATGCTCGATCGCATCAAGGAGCTGGGCTTCCAGTACGCGACACGCTCCGGCCTCTCCGTCGGCCTCGATGACATGGTCATCCCGGAGACGAAGTACGGTGTCGTGCGTGAAGCGGAAAAGCAGCGCTTTGCCGTGCAGCAGCAGTACCTTGACGGTGCCATCACCAACGGTGAGCGCAACAACAAGGTCATTCAGCTCTGGTCGACGGTCACCGAGCGGGTCGCCGACGAGATGTTCAACAACATGAAGAACGCCGACAAGGAAGGAGCCATGAATCCGATCTACATCATGGCCGATTCCGGCGCTCGTGGTTCGAAGCAGCAGATTCGTCAGCTCTCCGGTATGCGTGGCTTGATGGCCAAGCCATCCGGCGAAATCATCGAGACCCCCATCACGGCCAACTTCCGTGAAGGCCTCACCGTGCTCGAATACTTCATCTCGACACACGGCGCGCGTAAGGGTCTGGCTGACACCGCACTCAAGACCGCTGACTCCGGCTACCTCACCCGCCGCCTCGTCGACGTGGCGCAGGACGTCATCGTCAGCGAGCACACCTGCGGAACAGTCGAAGGCATCTACGTTACCCCGATCGTCGAGTCCGGCGAGATCATCGAGCCATTGCGTGACCGCATCATCGGTCGTGTCTCGCTCGAAAAGCTCAAGGACTTCGAAGGCAACATCATCGTCGACATCAACCAGGAGATCAACGAGGATCTCGCCTCGCAAATTCAGGCAGCCGGCATCGAGCGCGTCAAGATTCGCTCCGTGCTCACCTGCGAATCGAAGCGTGGCGTCTGCATCCTCTGCTATGGCCGCAACCTCGGCTCGGGCAAGATGGTTGAGCTCGGTGAAGCGGTCGGCGTCATCGCCGCGCAGTCCATCGGTGAGCCGGGAACCCAGCTTACCATGCGTACCTTCCACATCGGCGGTACGGCATCGCGTGTATCGGAACAGTCCAAGCTCGACGCCAAGAACAACGGCGCGGTGCGCTTCATTAATATGGTGACAGTCCGCTCGAAGCAGGGCGACCTGGTTTCCATGAACCGCTCCGGTTCGATTGCGGTTGTCGATGATCGTGGTCGTGAGAAAGAGCGCTACCAGATCGTTTACGGCGCAAAGCTGAAGGTCGAAGACGGTGCAAAGGTTCAGCTGGGCCAGGCATTGGCCGAGTGGGACCCGTACACCTTCGCCATCCTGACGGAGATTGGCGGCACCATCCAGTTCAAGGACTTGCAGGAAGGCATCACCCTGCACGAAGAAGTGGATGAGGTCACCGGCCTCTCGCGTCTCGTCGTCGGCGATTCGCCCGATGAGAAGCGTCAGCCTGCGATCATCATCAAGGGAGCCAAGGGCAACAAGCGTTACCTGATGCCTTCACGCGCTCACCTTATGATTCAGGACGGTGACGAAGTCTTCCCCGGCGATATCCTTGCCAAGATCCCGCGCGAAACCACGCGCACCAAGGACATCACCGGCGGTCTGCCCCGCGTCGTCGAACTCTTCGAAGCCCGCAAGCCGCGCGAAACCGCCATCATCAGCGAAATCGATGGTGTGGTGAAGTTCGGTGAAGTTTCGAAGGGTCAGCGCAAGATCTATGTCACCGCTGACAACGGCGAGGAGAAGGAATACTCGGTGCCACGCGGCATCCACGTCAACGTGCAGGAAGGTGAACGCCTGCGCGCCGGTGAGCCGCTCATGGATGGACCGCTCAACCCGCACGACATTCTTGCCGTGCTCGGTGAGAAGGAGCTGCAGGCCTACCTGGTCAACGAAATCCAGGAAGTCTACCGTCTCCAGGGCGTGGCCATCTCGGATAAGCACATCGAGACCATCGTCCGTCAGATGCTCCGCTGGGTGAAGATCGAGGAAGTGGGCGACACTAACTTCCTGCTCGAACAGCAGGTGGACAAGTTCCGCTTCCGTCTGGAAAACGAGCGAGTGATCTCGAATGGTGGACGTCCGGCCATTGGCCGTCCGCTGCTGCTCGGCATCACCAAGGCGTCGCTGTCGACCGAGAGCTTCATCTCGGCAGCCAGCTTCCAGGAGACCACGCGCGTACTCACCGAGGCGTCCATCAACGGCGCCGTCGACAACCTGCGCGGCCTCAAGGAAAACGTCATCGTCGGCCGTCTCATCCCCGCCGGAACCGGCATGGAATACTACCGCAACATCCAGCTCTCACCGGAGCTGGAAGAAGCGGCAGCCAAGGTCCAAGCGGAAGTGCAGACCGCCTTCGAGGAAGCCGAACGCGAACTCGAAATGATGCGCCAGGAAGGCGAAGCCGAGGAAATGGCCGCCGAATAACCTGCGCACCAGCACAAAAACAATGTCTCCGGCGGCGGACCAGCCGTCAGGGGCAAACGAAAACGCCCCAGTTTTTTACTGGGGCGTTTTCATTTTCGCACGACCGAACCCGTCGGTTCGTGACCGAAATCGAGACAGAAGCTCGTCAGTGTCAACTCCCCGCCCTCTTTCCGTCTCGCTCCATCAAGCCTTCGATAGCGAGATGCTGGGGCGAGGTGTACTTCGCATCGATTGGATGTTGAACGCATGCAGCGAAGTCACCGAAGACATTCTGCTTGTTCTGAAGGTTTCCGGCGTGGTGCCAACTCTCGCCGTATTCTGAACCTCAAAACTTCTTCGTTTCACTGAGGGCGCACATTCAACACTCCAGGCAAATGAATCAGACCAGGGAACAAAGAATTTTCTGTCAGGCCCTCTGCCTGAAAGAAATCCTCGCGCCACACTGTTTTCCGGCTCGCTGTATCAACTCGATCATGTCATGAAACCTG
>Ga0206817_1198_pt2 | contig 13992 bp, 12 predicted proteins | sample Alteio_BWOrgCont_89_FD_152873 | JGI IMG/M metagenome (GOLD analysis project Ga0206817, IMG submission 152873) | Enriched cells from forest soil in Barre Woods Harvard Forest LTER site, Petersham, Massachusetts, United States -... | ecosystem: Environmental > Terrestrial > Soil > Temperate forest >...
TGCCCGATGGGCGGATGATCTATTCGGTGGCAGAGCGGACCTCGAACGCCTGCAATTACTGGGAAATTCGAATTGACAACCAGACGGGCAAAGTAGTCGAAAACCCCCGGCGGATCACCAATTGGAACGGCTTCTGCATGGATGTCGAGAGTGTGACGGCAGATAACAAGCGGCTTGCTTTCTTGGAATGGGCGTCTCAGTTCAGTGTCTACGTTGCTGAACTCGGAGCCAACGGAACCCGCATCAGCAACCCCAGGCGGGTCACTCTAACAAGAAACAAGACCTTTCCCGCGGCATGGACCGCCGACGGCAAGGCAGTCGTTTTCTACAACAGGCGAGGCAACGAGCGTTGGGGCATCTACAGACAGTTTCTGGACAAGGACACGGCCGAACCCATTATCTCATCGCTTCCCGGATACTCTATGTATATGGACCCCAAGGATCTCATCCTGCCCCGGACCAGCCCGGATGGTGCCTTGGTTCTCTACACCATAAAGGAGAAACAGAGCGACCTTTCAGTGGTGACTAAGCTCATGCGCATTCCAACATCGGGTGGTCCTGCCGAGTTGGTCATGACGGGCGATCTTTATGAGCCGCCTTCTTGCGCGATCTCCCCGGCTACTTTGTGTGCGATAGCCGAGCAGAGTCAGGATCTCAAGCAACTCGTCTTCACTGCCTTCGACCCGCTGAACGGTCGAGGCCGGGAGCTCACCAGGTTTGATCTTGAGCCCAATGGTAACTACGTTTGGGCACTTTCTCCCGACGGTACCCGCATTGCCCTCCTTAATAAGGTCGAGGGACCTATCCACATCCTTTCTTTGGTTGGAAAGCGTCAGCGCGAGGTCAAAGTGACGGGTTCGCCCAGTTTAGATTCTCTAGCTTGGGCGGCGGATGGAACGGGCTTTTTCGTTTCTAGCCCTGTACAGCAAGGTTCAGTCCTGCTGCACGTGGATTTACGCGGTTATTCGCAAATTCTGTAGAAGCAGGAAGGAAGCCCTGAAACCTTTGCCATTCCATCTCCGGATGGACGCCATCTGGCCATCAGCAATTCGACCCTCGATGGCAACATTTGGATGATGGAAAACTTTTAAAAAAGATCCGAGGTAAGTGATTGTCGATGGGGGTTTTGTTAGACGCTCTAAGGGCTTGGCGAGACAAAATTTCGGACTCCTTTCCTCCGAGGCTCGGCTAATGACTCGACCAACTCTACCTGCTTGCAACGGAGCCGACACTGCATCTGTTTGACAGGCGTTGTATTTCTGTATACCGTTGGCGGCGTGTCACCCGAGAGAACCCGCCAATTGTCCAACCCCGTTGTTCCCGGGCTAGTCATCGAGCGGACGCGAGATGTTCTGGCTTTTACGATGGACAATGCCGAACACGGCAACCAGGTCACCGGACCTATGTTCGACGCGATGCTGGCCACGCTTCAGGAAGAAGCATCTCGTCCCAGCGCACGCGTGTTACGTGTTCGAGCCCGTGGCAAGGTCTTCTGCACGGGGCGGGAGCGAGCGGGCCGGAACGTCGAGACGATCCGCAGCGAAGCCGCTCGAATCATCGAGGTTAAACGTTTGCTGCGCACTTCGCCGCTGATCAGCGTCGCGGAAGTGCAGGGCGACGCCTTTGGCTTTGGCTTCGGGCTCGCGATCCTGTGTGACTTCGTTCTGGTCGCTGCGCATGCCAGCCTGAGGTTTCCCGAGATGCGTTCCGGCCTTCCTCCCGCCGCCATTATGGCCTATCTGGGCGAGTACGCGTTGCCGCGCTTTACCTTTCCGCTGGTGCTCTTCGGAGATCCGATTGCCCCGGCGGATGCTTTGCAAATCGGACTCATTTCACAAGTTTGCCCCGCAGATCGGTTGACTGGGGAGGCGGATGCGTTGATTGAGCGCATTCTTCAGCTGGATCCGACTGCGACGCGGCGCTGCAAGGAATTTTTCCAGACCGCCCAACAGAACAACTTTAACCAGAATTGCCGCTTGGCGATCGATGCGTTGACCGTGGGCGTGATGACAGTGCTCGCCAGGGAGAAATGAACTGGCTGCCAAGGCGAACGCGGGCGCACGTCTTGATCGGCTTCCGATTTCCTCGTTCCACCGTCGGATCCTGTGGCTGATCGGCATCGGAATGTTTTTCGATGGCTTTGACATCTACGTAGCCGGCGCTGTCCTCGGTGCGACGCTCAAGAGCGGCTTTTCCACCATGGGTCAGAACGCCGAGTTCATCTCCGTTACATTTCTGGGAATGATGTTGGGAGCATTCTTCACCGGATTCCTCGGCGACCGGTACGGACGACGCTTCACCTATCAAGCGAACCTCGCCATCTTCGGTCTCGCATCTATCGCGGCTGCCTTCGCGCCTTCCATGCGGGTGCTGATCTTGCTTCGCTTCGTCATGGGAGCGGGGCTGGGTGCCGAGAACGTGGTTGGGTACGCGACTATGACTGAGTTCGTCCCCCCGCAGACCCGGGGGAAATGGCTGGGCATCGTATCGGTTTTCGTAGTGAGCGGCTTGCCGGTCACTGGACTGCTTGGAACACTCATCATCCCGCATTTCGGCTGGCGCGTAATGTTCGTGCTCGGCGGGTTGGGAGCGATGGTCGTGTGGTATTTGCGAAAAGCGTTGCCGGAGTCACCCCGCTGGTTGGAATCAATCGGCCGAAGCGAAGAAGCGGACGCCATTCTTCGGACTATCGAAAGCGAGGTGTCGCTCCATCATGCTCCGCTTCGGGAGCCGGTGTCCTCGCCACCTGCGATCCATTCGCGCGGCCTCAGTTCGCTTCTCAGCCCTGTCCTCTTGCCACGCATGATTGTAGGCGCTACGACTCTGATCGTGGTCAACACATTGATCTTTGGGTTCGTTACCTGGCTGCCGACCTTCTTTGTTCAGGAGGGACGCAGCATTGCATCGTCGCTGAGCCATTCGCTCATCATCTCTCTAGGTGCGCCGCTCGGGACAGCGCTCGGCGCGTTCACTGCTGACTCGTGGGGGCGCAAGCCGACCATCATAGGCGCTTCCCTGCTGACGATCGTCATCGGCAGCGTCTATCCCTTTGTTGAGGATCCTGCGGAGTTGCTGGTGGTGGGTTTCTTGCTGATGATCCCCATTTACGTCCTGGTTGCGGTTCTTTTTGCCATCTATATCCCAGAGCTTTTCCCAACTGAAGTTCGCATGCGAGCCTCGGGAATCTGCAACACCTTCGGGCGCGGTGCGACGATTCTTACGCCTTTTGTCGTGGTCGCTCTGTTCAGGTCCTACGAAGTCAAGGGCGTTCTTGGTTTCCTGATCGTCCTTTTGATCGTGCAGATCTTCGTCGTCCTCAAGTTTGGAGTCGAACCGAAAAAGCGACGGCTTGAGGAAATCGATCCGGAGGCGATGGTTTCTTCCCACTCCGCTAAGGGGTGATCTTGATAAACCGTCCTGCCGTGAGGGCGACTCGAGGAGTCCTCCGCGCGCTCAAAAAGCCCGGAATCGGCTCCGCCGGCATAGCGGACGCAAGTCACTCTGAATCGTACAGGTTTGTCATACGAGAATATGTGCCAATATGGATGGCCGAAAAATAGAACAAGTTCATTTTGTTGTTGCGCGGCGGATTTTCTGGTCTATACTTCCGCTCCGCGGGGAACTCACAGATGAAATGTTCCGCAGAACGGGGTCGAATTAACAGAAACGTTTAATCCGACTCCCGGGCTGGCAGCCTTCAGGAGGTAGCGAATGGCGTCCGGGATCAATTCGATGAAGTCGGTAATCTGTTTTTCCGCAGTTCTGGCATTGCTGTTGAGTGTTCTTTGCCCCATCCGTCTCCGAAGCCAAGTGGTCGGAGGAACCATTTCCGGCAGGATTACCGACGTCTCCGGCGCAGCTATTCCCAACGCAAAGGTCTCCCTCAAGAATATCGCGACCGGCGTGGCCACTACGATCGCCACGAATCCACAGGGCATCTACAACGCCCCAAACTTGTTGCCGGGAGACTATGAAGCCAGAATCTCGGCACCGGGATTCCAGACCGCCATCCAGAACGGCGTAACGCTGACAGTCGGCTCGCAGCAAGCACTGAACTTCACGATGAAGGTAGGAACTATCAACGAAACGGTGGAAGTCACTGCGGTGTCGCCGGACCTGCAACTGTCGTCCTCCACGATCAGCGGGGTCGAGGATTCAAAAACTATCGTCGAATTGCCCCTGAATGGACGGTCTTGGACGGACTTGGCGACTCTGCAGCCAGGGGTATCGACCATACGTGACATCGCACCCGTCTCCAGCACCGACCGGCTGGGCCGTGGACTGGGAGTCGAGTTGTCGATCAGCGGCGGTCGCCCACAGCAGAACAATTACCTTCTGAATGGGATCAGCATCAACGACTACACCAACCAGGCTCCAGGCAGCATCTTGGGCGGCAACCTGGGGGCAGATGCAGTCGCGGAGTTCAACGTTTTGACAGTCAATCAACCCGCCGAGTATGGGCGGACGTCGGGCGGCGTGATCAGCGCCATCAACCGTTCCGGCACCAACCACTTCCATGGAAGCGCCTATGAGTTCCTGCGCAACAGCGCGCTCGATGCGCGGAACTTCTTTGACGGGCCCACGATTGCCCCCTTCCGGCGTAACCAATTCGGCGCGTCCGCGGGAGGCCCCATCCAGAAGGACAAGACATTCATTTTCGGTGACTACGAAGGGCTAAGACAATCGCTCGGTTTAAGCATGGTCGACACCGTACCCTCGGTCGCTGCCCGCAACGGGCAATTGGTCGGCGGCAATGTTACCGTGAATGCATTTGTAAAACCCTATCTGGGTTTCTACCCGCTGCCCAACGGCCCGGTCTCCGGAGACGTAGGAATCTACAGCTTTGCTGGATCCGCGATTACCAGCGAAAACTACTTTACGACCCGAGTTGATCATAAGATCTCGGACCAAGACAGCCTGGCGGGCGTTTATATGTTCGACAATGCTCCGTCCACGCAGAACGACGAATTTAACAACAAACTTCTCTTCGCTCGGACCCGGCGGCAGTTGGTTAGCCTGGAAGAGAACCACGTCTTCCGATCTTCCCTGATGAATTCCTTCCGGCTGGGCTATCACCGCGAGTTCGCCGCCGCTCCGTCGGGTAGCCAGGCCATTAACCCACTCGCGGCGGACGTCAGTCTTGGATACGTGCCGGGAGACACAGTAGGGTTTATCGGTGTACCGGGATTGACATTTTTCACTGGGGGGCTGAGTACCCAGGCGCCTGCGGAGTACAACTGGAATTCCTGGCAAATCTATGACAGTGTGTTTCTCACCAAGGGAATTCACAGCCTGAAATTCGGCGCAAACGTGGAACGGATCGAAGACAATCAATCCACCCCTTCACAACCGGGTGGAGACTTCGAGTTTAATTCGCTTTCAGACTTTCTTCAGAACATCCCCCAGTCTCTGATTGCCGATGCGCCCGGCACTGAGTCGCCACGAAGGCTTCGAGAAACGCTCTTTGGCGCTTACCTGCAGGATGATGTGCGCTTGCGACCCAATGTGACCCTTAACTTGGGATTGCGCTATGAGATGGCTACCGTGCCTTATGAGATTAACGGCAAGCTCGCCAGCCTGCCAAGTCTGACCGCCCCCGCCGTAATCGTGCGTTCGCCTTTGTTCGCGAACCCTTCACTTCGTGATCTTGAACCCCGGATCGGCTTTTCCTGGGACCCCTCGGGCGATGGCAAGACCGCCGTCCGCGGTGGCTTCGGAATGTTTGATGTACAGATTTTTCCCGCGAACCTGCGGCACACGGTTGACGGGACGGTGCCATTTTACCAGTCGGTGAATGGCTCGAATCTGACACCTGGATCGTTCGGTCCCGTTTCTTCGAACCCGAACGCAGCGTACAACACACTTTCCGCCAGTGCCACGTCGCAACGTGCGGCGTACATCGATCAGAACCCCAAACGCAATTATGTAATGCAGTGGAACTTCAACATCCAACGGGCGCTTGCGGCCAAGACGACCGGGATGATCGCGTATGTAGGATCGCGGGCAGTGCATAACCTGTTGCAGACGGATGATTCCTCGATTGTGTTGCCCATGACACTGACTAAGGAGGGATATCTCTGGCCCCTGCAGCCCCTCCCTCCCGCCTCGCCACTCGCGACGATCAACCCCAACTTTGGTCGCGTGCCCGCGACGCTTTGGAATTCTGACGGCAACTACAATGCCATGCAAGTCCAGGTTCAACAGAGATTGAGCCATGGCGTCTCCGGGCAAGTCTCTTACACTTGGGGGAGAACCATTGACAGCGCTTCAGGCTCTACCGATGGTGATCAATTTCGAAATGGCCTTTCCAGCCTGCCCTTTTTCAGCTCCGCGATTCGACGCGGACCTTCAGACTTCAACCAGGCACAAAATCTTGTCTTCAGTTACACCTGGGACCTCCCGAACCCTAAAGGGCTTTCTAGCTTGCTGAGCTGGGCCGCGAGTGGCTGGGAGTTCGGCGGAATTTTCCAGGCAAGTACCGGCATGCCTTTTACCGCAACCATTGCGCCGGATCCGCTTGGAATCAACAGCACCGACCCGTTCGATTTTCCAGATATTGTGCATGGATGCAACCCGGTCCATGGGGGTATCCAATACCTGAACCTGAATTGCTTTGCGCTCCCGGCTCAAACTCCAGACCTCGCCGGACGGTGCCAGCCCTTTGGCCTCCTGGCCGGTACGCCTATCGTCGGCACTTGCGCGAACCTCCTCGGCAATGCCGGACGCAATACCATCGTGGGCCCAGGGTTGGTCAACTTCGATCTATCCCTGTTTAAGAACAACCGGATCGAACGAATCTCTGATGCGTTCAACATTCAGTTTCGAGTAGAAGCTTTCAACGTCCTCAATCGCGCAAATTTCAATCCGCCGACAACCAACAACCAGATCTTTAATGGGGATGGAACTCCCGTGGGGCCAACCTCAGGCCTGCTGGACTCCACCTCAACGACTTCGAGGCAGATTCAGCTTGCTCTGAAGGTGATTTGGTAGCTGCTGGATGCGGAATTCAGTCGGCCGTGCATCGTTAGCTGTTCGCCGTATTTTGTTTTGGTGGCTTCTACGTCTGGCGGAGAGGGGGGATTCGAACCCCCGATACAGGTGTTAGCCCGTATAACGGTTTAGCAAATGAATCGTTCTCGCCGCCCTCACTCGTTTTCAAGTGCTTACATTCGTAGCCGAAGCTTGCAAGTTGGAGTTGATGAGCAAGCCAACGAAAAAGGTGCGGGAAGAAGATGCGCGAAGCAGCGGCCGGGTTCCAGGAAATGGGAACGCTCCGATGTGATGGTTGCGGCGAGGAGTTTTTAATAGGTCACCATCCGGCATTCGTGGATAAGTGGCTCGCTGAGAAACAAGCACACTGGCTCGAAAGGGTCCTTGCGGAAGAGCACGAGCGCGACAAGAAACATCCCGAGCAAATCGAACTACCGGACTGATCTGCACGAGCCGGCCCGAAGGTCTGTAGACGCTCACATCCATTGCCCATCTTTATCACTTCGTACAAGAACTCGTGGTCGGGATGCCAGCGTCTTTCTTCTCCGTTTCGTAGGGAGACGGGGTGCTGGGTTTTTAGGCAGCATGAAAGAGGCTCTAGGCCTACTACCGCGTCAATTCCCCATCGGTCAAAGCTGATCAAGTACGATTTCTTCGACGTCTTCAATGTGCCGCCGCATCGCCGCCTTTGCACCTTCAGCATCGTGGCGCTTAATCGCAGCCAAGATCCGCCGGTGGCCGGCGAGCGACTTTTCCGGACGACCTTTCACTTGCAAGGAGCGTTCCCGCGTGTCACGCAGCAGATCCATGAGAATGTCGAGCACCTTCAGCACGACACTGTTACCGGAAGCCAGAGCAACGTTGTAGTGGAATTCCGCATCCTCAGCCACCGCGGCTTCTCCGTGCCCACGCTTTGCCTCTTGCCGCTGCAGAATCTCTTCCATCTCGGAGATTTCGTCGGCGGAAGCGTGCGTGGCGGCACGCGCTGCCAGCGGCGGTTCGAGCATCTTGCGAAAATCCAGAAGCTCGCTGATCCGTTCCTGCCGGCGCTTCAGCGCGTTGGCAAAAGGATTGGCCAGCGGCTCGGCTGAAGTTTCGCGAACGATCGTCCCCGCCCCCTGACGCGGCTCAACCAAGCCCCTCAGTTCCAGGCCTCGAATCGCATCTCGAACGGAACTGCGGCTCACTCTCAGCATTTCCGCCAGTTCACGTTCCGAGGGCAGCTTGTCGCCGGGCCGCAACTTGTTCAGAATCAGACGTTCGATCTGCTGGGCGACTTCCTCGTAGACCTTGTTCCTTCGGATTACTTCAAAGTCGGATTTGACCGGAATCTCCTCGTCGGTTCAAAAACGGCCCTGATCATACACCATCCCGTTCTGCGCCGACAGTGTGAAACAATTTTCATACGCACTGCGGGGACTGTCAATGTGAGTAATTTTTCAAACCTTGCTTCAGCCGCTGAGATTCGGATCCACCTGTATTCCCCACCGCTTCAGTAACGACTCCGGAATGTAGCAGCGATCTTTATTTCGCTCACACCACTGCTTGAGCTTCTCCGACGTTGCACAAGTCTGCTCGTTCAACCCGAGCCTCTGAACCTGCGCCTCGAACGCTGTAGGAACATCTGGGGTGGCCTCCATCGGTTTTCCCAGTTCAGATTTCCGTGTCTCCGAGCCGCATGCAACATGACGAGTGATTTGACCACGGCTAGAAATGATACTCCGTCGGCTTGAGTCTGCGGGCACAGTCACCTCAGAAGCGGATAGCTACTGATTGATCGTTGATTGTTGTGTCTCTCCTGGCCAAAGTATGAGGAGAGGAACGGCCACCAACGCGACAGCATTGGCGACAACTGTCGAAACCAAGCCATTACGCAAGTTTGCGCCGTCTGTTCGCCAGCGACGACATTGGGTAGAGCAGTTGAGCGAAACAACGATGAAAGCGCTCGAAAGCGATTCTTGGTTCAGACCGATTGGAGCCAGTTTGCCTTTGACTCTGACGGCAACCGCTTGAACCCGTACGAAGATGTGCTGACCCGTGAAACCGTCGCTAAGCTTCAGTATGAAGTGGAGATACGTCACCGGCGGTTTCGTGTTTTCCTCACCCGTAGTGGAACAGGGGATCGTATACCTCGCCTCGGACAAAGTGTACGCCCTTGACGCCCGCACCGGCACGATGTTGTGGAACGATCCCGTTGTCAGTACCTCTCCCGCAGTGGTGGATGGGGTAGCTTATGTCAGTTCAGACAACGATGGCACCTACACGCGTTGAACGCGAAGACTGGTACTGAGTTGTGGGAATACGCAGGCAAAGTTACCTCCCCGCCTACAATTGCCGCCGGGGTGGTTTATTTCGGTTCGTATGACCAGAACGTGTACGCTCTGAAGGCTTCGACCGGTGCTCCTCTATGGAGTTATTCAACTGGTGACTTGATCAGTTCTCCGCCCGCTGTGGCCAATGGGGTGGTTTTTGTCGGCTCGGATGACCACAACGTATACGCTCTGGACGCGAGGACCCGCACCAAACTGTGGAGTTACACGACAGACGGGGAGATATTTACCTCCGCGCCCGCTGTAGCGAATGGCGTGGTATATGTCGGCTCAACTGACAGCAATGTATACGCTCTGAACGCTAGCACCGGTAATCTCCTCTGGAAATACACAGCCGGCCGCGGGCTCCAAGCCTCTATCGCGGTAGCGCATGGAGTGGTGTATGTTGCCTCTGCCGACACCTACTTGTACGCGCTTGACGCCGCCACTGGTGCCAAGCTGTGGGACTACCTTACCGGCGGTTTCTATACCTCGTCGCCTACGGCGGCGAATGGCGCGATTTATATAGGCTCGGCCGACTATGGCAGCATGGATGCGATCGACGGCAGTACCGGCTCTCTTCTATGGAGTTACACTACTGGCACTAATCACTTCCAATATGCTTCGCCAGTAGTTGCCAACGGAGTCGTGTACATTGCCTCAGACGACGGCACCATTTACGCATTCGGCCTGCAGTGAAGCATAGTCGGGGGAGGCAAGGGCAGTTTCCAAACGTCGCGGCCTGGGTATGCTTCGCCCCCGCTTCAGCCTCAAGTTCTTCGACCCGGGTTGTCGGGCGCGGAGGGTCTGAGGCAGGGCAACTGTCGAAATCAGGTCAGCATGACCGGACTCCGGTCACAACGAAGCATGAAAAGAGGCTCTGCGCCAACCCCCTGTTTGCAGTGAGTTACGGCTCTTTTCAAGGGAGGCCATTTCGCTCATTGAGGGGTTTTGAGCGTAATCGAGATTTTGCCCAACTGACATGAGATGGAGTCGGGCGATACCAGATGAGTGCCCTTCAGAGACCTCTTCAGACCTTCCGGCCACGATCTACGGTGAACTGAAGGATTTTACTGACCAGGGAGGTTATTGTTTACGATGGAGAATAAGTGTCGGCGGGGGAGATCGCGGTAGCGCGGCTTTGGCTTGCGCGACTTTCAGAGCGGCTGACTATGAGCGCCAGTTCCGACACTTGCCCGGCTAGACACAGCCGGTCTCGCGTCTCAAGGCGTCAGCTTGAATACCACCCCGCACCCCGGCCCACCACAGCCGCCCAGCACACCGCCTTCTATTGCGGTCCCGTAGAGGTTGCCTTTCTCATCTCGAACCAAAGTTGCCTCTGGATACGCGCCGTCCGTTCCTCCAGTGAAGCTATACAGCACGGTCTCTTTCCCGTGCTGGTCGAGCTTGAAGATCGCTCCAAAATTGTTGGCTCCGCCCTCAGGGGTGGCCCCATAGAAATTGCCCGCTGCATCCATGACCAGCCCTGCCTCTGGGCTTCCCCCGTCTTCTCCGCCCTTAAACCCATAGAGAATGGATTCCTTCCCACTTCGATTCAAGCGGAACACTGTCCCCCAACCGCCGGGACCACCGATGGCGCACACGCCGTAGAGATTTCCTGACCGATCCCGAATCACGGCGGCATGGGGAAGTCCGCCATCATTCTCATGGAAGCGGTGCAGTATCGTCTCCTTACCAGACTGATCCAGTTTGTACACCGTTCCACAGCCGGTGCCATTGCAGCCTGACCCTCCGCCCTCACGGCTTGTACCGTAAAGCGTTCCTGCGCTGCCTAAGATCACGCCCGCTTCCGGATCGGCTCCGTCTGTTCCGCCTTTGAATTCGTGGAGCACAGTTTCCTTGCGATTCGCGTCTATCTCGAATACCATCCCACAGCCCGAACCTCCGCAGCCGCTTCCGCCACTTTCTGCAGTGCCATAGAGGCCGCCTGTGGCATCGCGGACCACACCGGCGAAGGGCAACTGCCCGTCTGTTCCTTTGCCAAATCTGTGCAGCACGGTTCGTTTTCCGCCCGTGTCCAGCCAAAACACGGTTCCGCAGCCGGAACCTTCGCATCCACTCCCACCGCCACGCAGGGTGGTGCCATACAGATTTCCGGCTGCATCGCGCGCAAGAGTGCCCGTTGGAAATGCGCCGTCCGTCCCGCCTCTGAACGTGGAGAGCACTGTTTCGCTGCCTGCCGGAGTGAGCTTGAACATCACTCCGCAACCGGGCTCAGTCCCAAAACCGCAGTTTAGGTCGCCGCCGTACTCGGCGGTCCCATAGAGGTTGCCTGCCTTGTCGCGCACAACGCTTGCCACCGGACCAGCACCATCGGCTCCCCCTTGGAATGTATAAAGCACCTGATAATGTGGCTGGTCTGCACCCAAAGGGCTGTCGTTGGGACCTGCGAGGGCACCTGCGGGAATCAGCGCCGCAGTGCACAAAGCTAGGAAAGCGTGGGGCAGTATCCGGCGTTTCATAAGACCCTCCTGTGCAAGGCTTTGTAGCCCTGCTCTTTTGAGGAGCTAGTCAGGTTAGAACGGAGAACAATTGCCGGTTGTCATTGTGTGGTCAAAAGATTGTCACATTTCGGATCGCGGGACCAAAAGCTTACCGGGTCTTGCAGCAATTTCGCTTACAGGAGTCTCATCTGAAATGGCACAAGCACAACGCAAGGCGATCCGAACTGCAGCGGTGCTGCTGAAAAAGAATCGAGAGTTGTCGAACGAACCCTCAGCTGACGTTGGAAGTTCTGTGCAATCCAACCTGCAAACGCATACCCCAGAAGTCCGCCTGCGGCTGCGCCACAGACGAAGCATGCGAGGAAGACGAGCACAATGGCTGCCAGAGCGGTGTGGTAGCGGGCATTGACCAAGGCGTTGAGTTCGCCTGGAATTTTGGGGTCCAAGGCAAAAATACTCAAGCTACTTACTGCGCAGAGTTCGCTGAGCCTTCCCGTCTCCATATCGATAGTCCGGGTGATCCTAGCGCGAGTAGGCCCAGCGTGGTTGTTTCGGGAGTGGGTATGGTAGCAGTTGCGTCCGCCTCTGACCCGATTGCATGCCGGGCCCTTGGTCTTACCCGCGATGATCGGCTTGTTCGGGATTGTCTCGTAGGCGTAACCGGTGAGTGTGGCTTTGATGACTGATCGGCTCGTTATCTGAACCGTGAGTCGCGCCCAACCGTAGTGTGTTTTTCCAGCGATCTTAAACCGCAAGCCAACGTAGTCATTCGTGACGTTGACCCAGTTCCCTAGGTACTGCTTGACCCCGCCAATCGAGTCGGCCTTGACGAATATTCCTCCGGCAAAATAATCCTTGGAGCCGATGACGGCTCCAGCCTGGAGAGCAGACAGAAAGTAACTGTTAGTCGGGCGTTCGAAGTCCGTTGCCCGCAGCGGGTTTTCCAGTAAGGAAGGCAATGAAGCCGCCCGAATTGGTTGACCAGTCCGTAACCTTGAGGGTGAAGTCCGTTTTTCCATCGTGATTGAGGTCGAGCTCGTAGATGCCTTCCGAGCAGAAAATGATTGTCGAACACGTCCATGTTCATAAAGGGGGGCAGGCGATCGTGGGGCCCGTGAGTCAACACAATTCCGGAGACAGAGGTGGCGGTGATGAGAAGGGATAATCGAGCCTATGGATCGCCAGTAGGATGGCTGAAAAATGGCAATCCCCCAGGGGACCCGAACAACGCCCCCAGATGTGGGGCAAGGACGCGAAAAGGCAAAGAGTGTTTGGCTCCCGCGATGCGCAACGGCCGCTGCCGAATGCATGGAGGAGCCAGTACGGGCCCGCGAACTCCGGAAGGTCTGGCGCGATCTCGACGTGCACGTTGGAAACACGGTTTGTACTCCGCGGAGGCAAAGGCCGAGCACCGCCTCTTTCGCCAACTGTTGCAGGATGCTGGAGGATTGCTCATACGGTTCACTGATTCCCCTGGGTAAATTCCCGTGGTGCATGGGGTTCATCGCTCGCTTTTTGTGACCGCCCCCCTCCCCCGCGACGACTCAAGAACATTCCGATTAATCTCGACGTGCACGGAATAGATGAAATTGCCACCGTGCGATAGTTGTTCGCCCGCCTGAGCTTCGCCGAGATTCCTCCGGAACGCGGCCTCCCCTAGGGATCGCACTCCGGAGTTTGTCGTACACAGCGTCGCGTCTACCCCGCTAGTTGACGGTGAAGCTTGTGGAACTGGTGATGGTGCCGCCCTTGGTGGTCACCCCAATCTTCCCGCTGGTGGCTCCCGTGGGAACTGTCGTCGTGATCTTCGAATCTGATTTCACGGCGAACATCGTCGAGGTCCCGTTGAACGTCACCTTGGTCGCTTGCGTCAGCCCGGTGCCTGTGATCGTGACCGGAGTCCCGACCGGCCCACTCGTGGGCGAGAAGGCCTTGATCGTGGGCCTCACCTTGTAAGTCGACGTAGTGGACAATGTGGTGGAACCGGTCGTCACTGTGACTTTGCCGGTTAGCGCACCGGCAGGAACCGTGGCTAACAGAAAAGTCTTGCCAGTCTGGGTGACGGTAGTAGCCTTCACGCCGCCGAATTTGACTATGGAAGCAGTGCTGAAGCCCTGGCCGAGAATGCCGACTTTGGTTCCCTCCTTGCCCGCAGGCACCGGCGTGACCAGCGAAATGAACGGAGATGCGCCGATGTCCAGCGAGAAAAAGGTGCCTTGTGCGGGAAA
>Ga0206817_1217_pt1 | contig 13596 bp, 24 predicted proteins | sample Alteio_BWOrgCont_89_FD_152873 | JGI IMG/M metagenome (GOLD analysis project Ga0206817, IMG submission 152873) | Enriched cells from forest soil in Barre Woods Harvard Forest LTER site, Petersham, Massachusetts, United States -... | ecosystem: Environmental > Terrestrial > Soil > Temperate forest >...
AGACTGGAAAGGCGGCTCATTGTCTTTGCAACCTAACGCTGGAGTTAAGCGGCGCGCGGTACGCGTGTCCGCTTGGACGACGGGTTAGGCTCGCACTGCGCCGGCACCCGAATTTTTGGCGCGAGTTGCTTGAGCGCACAGAGAACATCTGAGTCCGTTGCTACGCCCTCAAATATAGTCGGGGGCTTCCCTGGAACGTAGATGATGAAACCGTAGCCTGACAAGGCTTTGCGGGTGATAGGACGGTGCTCTGCCCCTTTGAAAATGAACGTCGTGGCGCTGGAGGTGATGAAAGCAACATCTTTGCGGCCACGTAATTCCGAAGCCAGAGACGAACCATAAAAATTGAAGTCGCTCATGAACTCGACGAAATCATCGGAGTTCCGATGCGCAGCGGAAACATCCGCGTCGGGGGTGAAGACAGCAACAACCGATGGATGGTCAAGTGTGAGGGATGATTGAGTGCTGGCCGCATACACGAACCCTGACAGAGCAATCAAAACACTTGCGACTAGAAGTCTCATGTGAGCCTAACGCTGGAGTTAAGCGGCACCGGAGGTGTCCGCCTTGAACGAGATGTTAGGCATGCTAGCGCAGCCGCACATTGCAGTGACAACAAGACTCCGGAAAGAACGTGGGTAAGTCAGGCTCGGGAGACTTGCCACAGACCGTGCAACGATATTGCCGTGTCGCAGGGACGGACACGCCAATGGCAACCACCAAGCAACCGACTCCAACCCACCATGGAAAGTGTGCGACCCGAAAGCTGAGGAGCGAGGCTAGGAACAGAAGGCCCGGCAATGCAGCACCAAACCAAAGCCCGATGCGCCTCGAGTACGGAACTGAGCAACTGGGTCGATGCTGTGGCTCATGCTGCCCGCCTAACGCTGGAGTTAAGCGGCGGCGAAGCCGTCCGCCTTGAACGAGTAGTTAGGCGCTGTCGCGAGGCTTCCGGAAGGCGACTGCACCAGCAAATACGAGGTTGGCTAGGGACACGCTAACCAACCAAAGCATTGAAGGGAAGAGAAAGTTGCGCATGGATTGACCGGATTCGTAGTCAACCTTACTCAGAGCATCGGACGTACATACTCCAGCGATGTGTGACGGGGCATAGTCGACTAAAAAATGCTCGGCGCCATAGTAAAGCGCGACTATGTTCATGATGACCAAGGCTGCAAATAGAGCTTTGAACATAGTGACGCCTAACGCTTGAGTTAAGCGGCGCGCAGTACGCGCGTCCGATTGGATGAATTGTTAGGCAGCGCTCCGGACGAGACCTTTACTGGGCTGGCAGCACCCGGCCGGAACGCCACCGACTTGCTCATGGAAGTTTCAGGAACCTAAAGTAGAAGGCAGCGAATACCAGAACGATTCCTACATTTACAGCAAGCCGTTCCCAGAAGTGATTCTTGAAGAACAAGACATCAATTGCGACGATCACGGCGGCCATCAAGACTACGTAGAGTGCGGTGATTGTCTGCTGTCCCATGTCAGTCTCCGTTTAAGTTTTGGGCATCCGTCCGCTGCCTAACGCTGGAGTTAAGCGGCGCCGGAGGCGTCCGCCTTGAACGAATGGTTAGAGGGCACCCCGCGACACCCCCGCGACTAGAACGACTACCGCAATGCTGCAAAGAGCAATGCCAAACCACGCAGCGTAGGACGCCTGCGTTGATGGCTTTGCGCCCGGACGACGAAGCCGAATAAGCGCATTCGCACCAAAGATTGCTCCGACAAGCGGCAACCCGATTCCTGGTACAACTCCAAAGAGTGCGAGGGCGCCGAAGACAATTGCTAACAGTGCCGACAAAAGGATCATGTGCCCTCTAACGCTGGAGTTAAGCGGCGGCGTAGCCGTCCGCCTTGAACGATTTGTTAGCCACGCGCGCCGCTTATAAAGTCGTACACCACACAAACAAAGAACGAAGAAAGTAGTGTGTAGTAAGCAGCGTACAAATAGCGCATCGTGGAAATTGTTGATCGAAGCTTTTCCGGAATTGGTGAGAAAAATAGGACTCCACCTCGCATAGGAAGCCGGTGAAGCAGAAGCTGCCCGACAGCGCTATTGAATAGCTGACGAGCATAGTCAGGATCGGCCTGCGAAATTTTGGCACGAGCGCCCGATGAGCCAAAAAGAATCACAATGTATACGGCAAGTGTGGCGAAAAAATATGGCGATAGGAAGCATTTGATGGCTAACGCTGAGTTAAGCGGCGCCGGAGGCGTCCGCCTTGAACGAATGGTTAGGCGGCTATTGGCCACAGTTACGCCAGGGCCACGCCGACCGCAACACCTATGATGGCGCCAATAACTACCACACCACCTCCGATCCAGTGGCGCCGCCGTATCTGCGGCCACGCGCTTAACAGAGCTTGCTTGGCCTTAACCAGTGCGGGGCTGTCGCTAGGTGCAATGTACCTTTCGGGATGGAATAACAGATTGAGCTGTTGTTTGAAGCCAAGCTGGGTATCGTTCCAGCTCCGCTCCTCCCATGCGACGGCTTCAATCTGCTTTTGAAGCATCTGTTGATACCACATGTTCCTGAGGATGATAGCTACCCCAGGAGTCGCACCAACGAAGAAGCCAATGGTTTCGGTATCCATGCGAAGAACTTCCTATGCCGCCTAACGCTTGAGTTAAGCGGCGGCAAAGTCGTCCGCCTTGAACGAAATGTTAGGCACGCTAGCGCGCCATTGTGTCGTGAAGCAAGAAATACAGTGAATAGAAACGCGACGTGCCGTCACCACCCCAGCCATACCAAGGCTGAAAAGTGACCCAGACAAGCGCGATGCCGATGATCGCGGCTAGACCCAAACGAATGCGTTCTGACATGGGACCACACAGTTTTGAGACCGCAAAAGCGATGCCGTAGAACAGCGCACCATAGACGGCCACATGTACGATCCCGAAAGCAGGGAGAGCTAAATCTTTACCCGTAGCACAGATCGCAATGATGCCCGCAATTGGAAAGAAGCCAGCTACCGAGAACAAGAAGAAAAGAACAGGCACAGTCATAACAAGCATCGCGAAGACGAACCACTTGAACGCGCGTTGTGTCATTTCAATGCCTAACGCTGGAGTTAAGCGGCGGCGAAGCCGTCCGCCTTGAACGAGTAGTTAGAGCTTACTTGATTAGGTCAATAGCCTGATCGCTCCAAGCGTGTCCGTCCTGCGACCAACTACTAATTCTCGGCGGGAACCCAGTGCGGCAATACCCTTGCTTTGCAGAGAAGTCGAACACGGCATGAAAGATGCGATTGATGAGCAAAGCTGCCTTTAAGTTGTCCGATGACCAAGCGATTTCTATGGCTGAAGGGATGTCGCGGCCACTAACGTCTTTGACATTGTAGATATGAAGTGTGTCTTGAATGGGTTGAGGGCTGACAGAAGGGTCAAGGGCATAGAAATAGCCAGTTCCGCCGTCGTCCTCGAAGACGACCGTGAAACGCCCGTCGAGCGAAGAACCCTCAACAACAGTCTTTGTGCCTACATGCAGTTGTTGTCGGGCCACGATTGCTGGAGGCATGCGATGAGCTCTAACGCTGGAGTTAAGCGGCGGCGAAGCCGTCCGCCTTGAACGAGGTGTTAGGCACTCCGACCCCGAGAACGCCCGGTGACCCAAAGTATGAACTGCGGGAGCGCGGCAAAAAATAGAAAATTGCCGACCACCGCTGGAATAGTTGTGATGCCAACGTAGTCGGACCCATGTGGATCAAAGGCGGCAGCGAAGAAAGGGAAGCCCATGACTCGCCAGGTCTCACTGCCATCGTGGAGTGGATACCAGATGAAATAGCTCCCAATGCCAAGCGCAACACCGAGAAGCCAGGACCAGCGGCGGGCAACTAGCCAGCGAGCGCTGACGGCGCCGCACTTGGCTCTATGCCGATTGGCACAAATGGCGATCACGGCAAGTACGATGCCGAAGAGCCCGAAAGCAGCGAATCCAAGAACCAACATAGGGTGCCTAACGCTGGAGTTAAGCGGCGGCGAAGCCGTCCGCCTTGAACGAACTGTTAGAGCGCAACAGCTGCGCAGACCCGCCTGCCGCCGCGCTATATAGGCCTTGGACGACACACATGACCAAGAACCAAGCTACAAGAACGGCCACTTGGCTATCGTTGGCTTGAAAGTATTGGGCAGCGCTGCCGGCCAGCACAGAATGTGCTCCCGACCCGACTAAGCCGACGAGGAAGCCAGAAATGATGCCATGGTTACGCGAGAGCCAGCCAGCCATGAAGCCCGGCAGCAGAGTAGCCAGCATGCCTAAGGGCGCTGAAAGAACCGTCCAGAACGTGACGAGCCCAGGTGATGACATGTGCTGTAGCAACGCATAAGCCGAATAATCGAAAAGGACGTAGAACAGTATCCCGGCTGTAATTGCGACAAGTGTTCTGGAATGTTTCATGTGCGCTCTAACGCTGGAGTTAAGCGGCGGCGAAGCCGTCCGCCTTGAACGAGTAGTTAGACAGGCTATGAGCCACGACGTACACCCTGGCTTTGATAAAGAGTGCCTTCGTACTCATCGTCGTCTATCAAAACTTTGATATCTCCGGACTTTACTTGCTTGAGAATCAGGACCTCAGGCATATACGAGTACGAGTAGTTGTACTCGGAGCAGACAAAAACGAGCCCGTTGGTCAAAGGTATGCGCTTGTTGAAGTCGCAACCTTCGAAGTCACCGTCAACTTGCGTAGTTTCGACGACAGCGTAGCCATCGCGTGCCAAGTCCTCAAGTTCACTACTGAAGGCATTCGATGACCAGAGCACGAGTAGACCTAACAGCAAAAGTTTTCTCACAAGCCCCCCATTTTGCTGTCTAACGCTGGAGTTAAGCGGCGCCGGAGGCGTCCGCCTTGAACGAATGGTTAGGGCGCTCGCCGAGGAACGCCCCAAATGTGTTTGTGCCAGTAGTCTGCCACTGCAAAAGGACCCCGGGTAAAAAGAAAGCGGACGATCCAATTGCCGTGTTGATTTCGGGGGATAGCTGATCTCTGCTTGAGATGCCAAATGTAGAAGGCAACAACCGCCAGCTGCAACGCGATGAGTGAAACTACCAGCGAGCCAAAATGCTCGTCTAGCCAAGTGTGAGCACCAAGTGGCTCGGACAGCAGGAGGAAAGCCAGGATCTGAGCCAGAAGAATAGGAAGGAAGCTGGCCACCAGGATGAGAATTTTCACCAGCCGTGTCATTTCCTGAACGCCCTAACGCTGGAGTTAAGCGGCGGCGAAGCCGTCCGCCTTGAACGAAATGTTAGGCCGCGACTAGATGCCCCGACCGAGCAATTTACCTAACGGCTTGGACAGCAAGACTAAGAGCAAGCCCATGACAATGTAAGCGATGTTGCTGATGAGGGTGTGAGCAGGATAGTGCTGCACCGGGACACCCATAGCAGACTCGATGCCAAGCATTGAAAGGCCTACAACAATGAGGATTGTCCACCCAGCTCCGATGATACGAAGAATGAGTACTGCCAATTTCTGATGTTCCGTCATCTCGTGTTCTCTTGAGGCCTAACGCTGGAGTTAAGCGGCGGCGAAGCCGTCCGCCTTGAACGAATTGTTAGGCCAACCGATCACTTGGCAGAAAGAAAAAACGATCCGATGAGAACAATTGAGCAGGCTAACAACAGCAGAACAAAACCCGCGACCCAACGCCAGTAGCCTACCGGATCTTCAGAACGAAGCACGCGGCCCTGATTGGTCGGGAATACCCCCGTAACAAGCACGATTGGAACAAACAACAGCAGCCCAAGCGCAATAGCTGCCAGCGGCCAATTGTGCTGCAAATGAAGAAGGAAGTTAGCCCGCACAAGATTTCCGATTGAGGCCTAACGCTTATGTCTTGAAGATTCCGTAGTCTAAGTGCCGAGAGCCGGGTGAGCGCACCCGATAACGCTTCGGTGTAGCAGCACCGTACTCCAGCCTGGGTCGCCCACCGGCCTCACGTCCTTCGCCCGAACAGTTGCGTGAGGAAAACTCGCACCGATAAGCGTGGGCAGGCCGTGAGTGGCTCTCGGCATTTCCTACTTTAACGGAGTTTGGTCATGACGGCAGTGGGCATTGATGTGGGCAAGGCGGCGTTGGACGTGGCGATCTTTGGCGAGCCGAAAGTGCATCGGTTGGCGAACACGGCAGCGGGCATCCGCCGACTGATTCGGTGGCTGCAGGATCGTGAGGAGGTTCGCATCGTGGTGGAAGCCACCGGCGGTTACGAGGAGGCCGTGCTGGCGGCGTGTGCTGAGTCTGGGCTATGGATCACCCGGGTCAATCCACGACAGGCTCGGCACTTCGCCCGGGCGATCGGGCAACTGGCCAAGACCGACAACCTCGACGCACGGATGCTGGCGGAGATGGTGCAGGCGTTCCATACACGGTTGCGCGCCCATGTACCTTTGGAGCCTTGGCAGACCGAGCTTCGCGGCTGGTTACGTCGCCGTCACCAGATTACCGAGGCGATCCAGCGCACCCGCCAGCAACTGGCGATGACGCTGCCAACGATCCGACCGCTGATGAAGAAGACGCTGATCGCCTTGCAACGTGAGCAGACGCTGATCGATACCGCCATGAAGCAGTTGCTGCAGGCCCATGCGACGCCTGCCATGCGTTCGTCCAAAGGGTTGGGTCCGATGTTTCAGGCCAGTGTGCTGGCCCTGCTACCGGAGCTGGGTCAGCTTCGTCGTCAGCAGATCGCCAAGCTGGTCGGCGTGGCACCGCTCAACCGCGACAGCGGCCAGAGCCAGGGCAAGCGCCGAATTTACGGTGGCCGCGCCGAAGTGCGCGTGGCGCTGTATATGGCGACGTTATCAGCCGTTCGCTGGGAGCCCGCGATGAAAGCACATTACCAACAGCTGCGAGCACGAGGAAAGGTTGCCAAGGTCGCCCTGGTGGCGTGCATGCGCAAACTGCTGACGATCATCAATGCACGGCGGCGGGACGAGCTACGCGCCGAGGTGCCGATGATCGCTTGAAGACCTACTCACAAGACAGTTGCTGGAGTTAAGCGGCGGCGAAGCCGTCCGCCTTGAACGAAATGTTAGGCCTACCCGCCGATCCACCTAATTTGGAAACCTGCTTGACCTCGTAAGGGCTCGTGCGATTTGGGAAGGCTGCGGTTGGATAGTAGGAAACCCAATACTCGAATTTACCCTGACACGTCTGCAAGAACCATTGCTCGCTCCGAAGCCCGTTGTTGCCCGACACGGTTTTGCCAATCTTCGTGAGCGTAACAGCGCAGGAAGGCGCAAAGTTTTCTTTGATGAGATCGAGCCACGAAGATTCGACGCTATTGGCGCTGGCTGCCGACCAAGCGAAGAGCAAGAGGACTGCGATGACAGGAATGTACTTTGCAGATGCGCTCATGAGCCTAACGCTTGAGTTAAGCGGCGGCGTAGCCGTCCGCCTTGAACGAATTGTTAGCCGTCTAGCCGATACGCCGCACCGGCAAGCAAGATGACACCGAGCAGTCGAGCTGCAATTACCAACGGAACGTGACGCTTGAATTGCTTGGGATTTAGAGCCTTGGCCGTGCTGGTCCGAGGTGGTGCCCAGCCGGGACTTGGTAAGTATGTGAACATTGAGATTAGAGCAAAGAACCATGCAAATGGTGGCCGATGCCACGCAGCGAATGCACAAACTGTCAGTGCCAACGATGCAAGCACGTATGTGCAACCAAGATAAATCGCCCGTGCCCGAGATAGATACTCGTTCTCCGGTAGAGCAAACAGCTTCAACGCGGGTAGCAAGACAAAGAAGCCCATGATCGCGTGTAGAACTCCGAGTCCTCTTATCGCATTGATGATCATTTGATGGCTAACGCTGGAGTTAAGCGGCGGCGAAGCCGTCCGCCTTGAACGAAATGTTAGACCACGTCGCGGAAGACGAAAAACCCGAGACACAGTGTTACCCCGTAATTTCTCTTGTCTACGTCTGGATCTGTAAGCAGCCGCTCAAGCGCCTCTTGAAAGGCTCTCTTTTCATGAGCCTCCTTCAGCGCCTTGTACATGGTTATTGCTGGGATGACATTGTCGCCGTAAATCGGGCCAGCCTTCTTACGAAGAGCCAGGATCTCGTGAACAAAAAACTCAGGCGTGGCTGGATTCATACAAATGTGGTCTAACGCTGGAGTTAAGCGGCGCCGGAGGCGTCCGCCTTGAACGAGTTGTTAGGCGGCGCGCTAGCCACCACCTACACAGTGCTGCCAGTCGGTGCCGGTGTAGAACTGAACTGCGTAATAGCTGCTCTGGAGTTTGTTGACGGAATAAACCTCGCAAGGAAGACCACGATATTTGCCCGGACGTTGCGACGCCGCAGCGGCTTGTAATGAATTTGACGGGTCGTACACCAAGTAAACGACGGTGTTGCCAGCTCCTGGAAATCCCCAACCATCCCACTCGATGTGTCTGAAGTCCCCGGCATTTAGAGCAGGGAATGCCGAGAGCTTGTGCTGGTATGAGTGCGAGAACAATAGCCACCTCATGTGCGACTTGAACGCTACGTTGAAGCTCGCTGCGACGTACAGGGCAATGCCAACAAACAGCAGCATGAGAGAGAACATTGACAATCGACGAACAACCATAAGCCGCCTAACGCTTGAGTTAAGCGGCGCCGGAGGCGTCCGCCTTGAACGAACAGTTAGACGGACTCTGCACTGGAGCTGTTAGTGCTTGCCGTCGTCTGGAATGCGACTGGCCAAAAGATTGCGGTGGCAGCCACAAGAACACCGAGGGCAAGCGGAAGCACAAACAGGAAGTGCAAAAACAAGAAGGCTAGGATGGCGAAGACAATGTGCAATACGAACGGAAGCCGGCCTCGCTTACCTAGTTGCACTGCTAGAGCGCCAGCAAGAAGTGAAACAGTTGCGGCAAAAAGTAGGAGGAACGAGATGAGGCTAATTGCACCAGTATTGGCCCAATGAGCGAGCATGGGTACTTTGACCCCCCATCCTATGGCGACCACCAAAATTCCTGCGATGACTGCGGCTTTGCGTGTACGAAAAACCATGTTTCCCCCGAAGTCTAACGCTGGAGTTAAGCGGCGCCGGAGGCGTCCGCCTTGAACGAATTGTTAGGCCTCAACGCTGCAAGTCAACTGGAACCGTAGCAACTCTAGCCGTCGGCGACTTGCAACGATCTGGGCTAAAACGAATCCCCTTTGCCCAATTGAGTATTGCTCTATCAACTGTTCTGTTGCCAGAACTCTCATAGCCACTCCCAACAGGCATACGAACATCGATTGGCGTTCCGTTGCTATCGACCTCAATCCAGAGCTTTGCGTAAGGACGATACTCAGTTGGCGGGGTAGGAATTCCAGAAAAGTGGATTTCGGCGGAGGGTTTGAATTGACTAGTGACAGCCCGGATGGAGTCCAGGGGCGGCCGAAAGACAATCGCTGGATTTTCATGGGGATCGCACGCTAAATGCGTCGGAGACGAGGCACAACTGACAATCATGATTGATGCGGCGGCGATAAAAATGGCTCGAAAGAGAATCATGTCCCGCGGCTCCCGATGGCCTAACGCTGGAGTTAAGCGGCGCCGGAGGCGTCCGCCTTGAACGAGTTGTTAGGGGGCAAGCCCCTGCGACCGGTGTACATGGTAAGGCTCTCCACGAACTTGGATGACTTCGGGGACAGCCTCGGAATTCGCATTGCAATCGATTTCGACGTAGGACAGGTTTCCAAGCTCATCGGCGAACAAGATGAACTCCAGGGACTTGTTGCTTGGCTCAAGGTGGAACGAACTTTCAAACACAGCGCCGGTGTGGCTGCTAGGCGTTGCGATAGGCTCAATGTGGGCATCTGCAGGAACGGACACTTTGAAGCTGTTGCAGCCGCAGACACAGAACTCGGAGAACGAAGCCACAGCGAACTGTGCAGCGAGGCGTTGAGGTGACGGAAAGCCGGAGCGACTCACAATGAATTCGATCCAGAAACCCAAACGCTGAGAATCCATCCCCTTGCCCCCTAACTACCTAATAGACGGACCCAGGGGTCCGGTTATACATCCTTGGTAACGTTCGGAAGTCCCGACGCAACGCCCTGATTCACTTGAAGCTTATCTGTGCTGGGTCCGGCTAACAACCGGACGTATAACCGGACCCAGCAAACCGGCTTTATCACGTAATCTCATCCCATTTCGACCACATGGAGCGACCGTCATGGGGTGAACTTCCCGCACCACTTCTCCCAGCCCCACGCCTTATGGATCAGGTCTCCACGATCTGCCGGCGGCGACACCTGAGTCAGCGCACCGAGGAGGCCTATCGGTTCTGGATCCGGCGATACATCTTGTTCCATCGCAAACAGCACCCTCGCGACGTCGGGACTGCTGGCATCACCCCGTTTGTGAATTACCTGGCGACAGAGCAGCGCGTGGCTGCCTCCACGCAATCTCAAGCTCTTAACGCGGTCCTTTTCTTGTATCGCGATGTGCTGGAAATGGAGGTCGGCCACCTGACCGGTCTTCGGCGCATCCAGCGGCCTGCCCGGCTTCCCATTGTCATGGCCGTTGAGGAGGTGCGCGACGTCCTTGCACGCATGCATGGCACGTCGCGGCTGATGGCCGAATTGCTCTATGGTTCCGGGCTGCGCGTCACCGAGTGCATGACACTTCGGATAAAGGATCTGAATTTCCGTGAAGGCACGATTAGTATCCGCTCAGGCAAAGGTGGCAAGGATCGTGTTTCCGTCCTGCCAACTCGACTTCTGCAACCGCTGCAACAGCACGTCTTACGGGTCGCCTCTCTCCATAAGCATGACTTAACTCGCGGTCGCGGCTTTGCTCCGCTGCCAAACGCCTTGGATAGAAAGTACCCCAACGCCAGCCGTAGCTTGGCCTGGCAGTTCGTCTTTCCCTCTCGTGTAACCCGGGCTTGCCTCAATAGTGGCCGGCTCTTGCGTTGGCACGCTTCGGAGTCGAACGTTCAGATCGCCTTCAAACGGGCACTCGCCGATGCCGGAATCTCAAAGCATGCTTCCGTACATACCCTTCGCCACTCCTTTGCCACACATCTGCTTGCCGGAGGAACCGACATCCGCACCATCCAGTTGCTTCTTGGCCACCGCAATCTGAAAACAACGATGATCTACACCCATGTCCACCATGCCATCCGACGGACTGTAAGCCCTTTGGATCGTCTCTAATCGGCAAACACAGGCGCCGCTCGAAACCGACCGGCGCCTCAACCCGCGCAATCACCAGCCGGCCTTTGGCTTCGAGCGAGCGCACATGTTTGAGTACGGTACGACGTGGCCAATGCCCAGCTCGTGCCCGACTTCTTCCATCGTGGGTGCTTCTCGACCGCTCTCTAACCGGTACCGATGAACTCAAAGATGTTGGATTGGCGACTGGTGAGGATGTTGGATTGGCGACTGGTGAGCTGGTGGGTCATGGCCGGCATGGTTTTCACCTTTTCAGATGAAAATAAATCATTGAAACGCAGGCTCGGCCTGTAAAACGCCTGTGCTACTCAATTTGAGGCTGACGCCTGGCAGCACCCAGGCTACGCGGTTTCCCCCGCCGCACCCGCGTGGCCTATAGAGGTCGATTGTGACGAGGCTGTCCACAGGCTCGAGGTGGCGCAGCGTGGCGCACGCATAGGGATCTGTGAGGCGTGATATGTGACGCAAATCGACGCACGTACGGGGCATTTTTTTTGTCCCAGGCGGCTGGTCATTCGCGCCAGAAAGCGAGGGGCCATCGGAAAACGGTAATTCCGGTCACCAGGCCGGAAATATTCCCTAAGACCATGATATTGCGAGTTTTAATTATTACCTTTCAGGGGTCACCTTAGGTAACCTTGAAGGTAATATTTTTCAAGCGATTGATTTGTAAGGCTCTCGGCTGCTTGTGAGATTACCTTTTAAGAGGGGTAACTAATTACCTCAATATCACCATATAGTTACCTTGCTGTTCTTTCCGTATATCTTTGATTTTTAGTGTGTTCTAGGGAAATATCTGGAAAGGTTACCTAAATTACCTTTTTCCGAATGGCCCTCACATTTTCCGAGTCTAGGCCGATTGACGATCCTGATCTGGGACTGGAATCGGGTAACTTCTATCGCCACCGTGCAGCAGTAGGTGGTACATCTGGTGGTACATATAAGCGCCTCACCGAGATGAAGCCACACTCATAGCCATTTACTCGCCGCTATTTGGTGGCTGGCGGGCCCACCACTTATAGATATCAGCAAGACGCATGTGCGGGAAACCATAAAGTGGCCGCTTTGGCCATTTTATGATCTCGCTGAAAGCATAAAGTGGCCATCCATTGCGTAGAGCCACCGGAAGCTAGGCTTATTGCATGCCGCAGCCTTTCCGTGCAAGACGCTGAACTCGCCAGTGGTCCGCACACTTAGCCATTCGCCGATCGACGCATGCACATCCATCCCGATTTCCGGTTTGAGAGTCGCGCTGGGCAGCTGCGAAAGCCGGTGCAAGTATTGCTGAGCGCGATGACTTTCACGCGCTTGCCCGAACCCCCTTCGTTGCTGCAGTAGAGGCGGCGTTCACGCGGTCCTCTCAACCATTGAATGAGCCAATCCCAGTGGATTGGCTGAAAGGTGACTACTACGAACGCAAGGAAAACCTCGCGACGCTCGCGCACCACTGGTTCTTCAGAGCGGTGCATCTAGGCCTTTGCATGGCCGAAGAAGACCAGGTTGCCCTTGAGTACACCCAAGCCCCTGTCTATGAAGGCAGAGAAAACATTACCGCTTTCCTCAATGCACTCTCTACCATCGGTGCTCAGGTCGCCTATCGATGGTGGCGCAGGGAGCTTGTGGACTTCCATGAGCTTTTCGAGCTGCTCAAGCCAGTGGAATTCCGGCGGTTCAGGCAGAGCCATGATTGGAGCTCCGCCGCCGAGGACATCCGAGGGGCGCTGCATCACATCGCTTGCGACATCCACCTTGGCAGCATCCTGCTGAACAACGTCGACGATGCAGTTCTCACCAAAGAAACCATGGCCGCGGCCAGGCAGTGCGCTTGGTTCCTCAGCATCAGGGATTCGGACTGCCCCGGGATCGCAAGCATTTTCCGCCGATCATTGTCTTCAACGAACGCGAAATAGCTAGCTTGAACACGCCAGGTCTTAACGTTCCACTTGCGATGACCTGATTCACGCCGGAACAAGCATTAACGCTACTGTGCTAATCGGGTCCGATAGACAAACGCGTTCGCAGGCGCATGCGTAAACGTTCGATGGCACGTTTATGCAGCTGTGATACCCGGCCTTTAGTCACTCCCAAACGGGTCGCTATCTCAATAAACGGTATGTAGTGGTAGTAGTGCAATACCAGAACCATTTGTTCCCGCTGTGGAAGCTGCTCAATCCCGCCAGTGATCAGCGTGCTCAGCTCGTGCCTCTCCAGCTCCGTATAGGCGTCTGTGGAATGTACGGGGGACTGCATGGAGTTCGACTCCAGCAGAAATCCCAGACCGAGCCCAACCGCTGTGGACACGAAAGCTTCGAGCGGATCGGAAGGGTCATCATCGTCCAGCGATTGCAGCCGATCTGATAAAGCACTCGAATGATCGAGACTACGCATACCCTGTGCTGTGCTTTCACGTAACGTCCTAACCCCATTGAACACAGCGCCTCGG
>Ga0206817_1188_pt2 | contig 13520 bp, 9 predicted proteins | sample Alteio_BWOrgCont_89_FD_152873 | JGI IMG/M metagenome (GOLD analysis project Ga0206817, IMG submission 152873) | Enriched cells from forest soil in Barre Woods Harvard Forest LTER site, Petersham, Massachusetts, United States -... | ecosystem: Environmental > Terrestrial > Soil > Temperate forest > O...
ATCCTACAAACCACCCAGATCCATTCGGTGGCCGGAGTGCTCAAAAATAGCGACGGGATCATCACGCAACGCCCCTTTCGCTCGCCGCATCATACGGCTTCAGACATCGCCATTATCGGCGGCGGCAATGGGCCACGGCCCGGCGAGGTGACGCTGGCGCATAACGGTATTTTATTTTTAGATGAATTTTTAGAATTCAACCGCCACGTGCTGGAGGTTTTACGCCAGCCCTTGGAAGACGGCTATGTCACGGTAGCACGTGCCCATGGGACTTTGCGTTTCCCGACGCGGTTCATGCTGGTGGCGGCCATGAATCCATGTCCTTGCGGCTGGAAGGATGTGCCTAAGAAAATCTGCCGCTGTTCTCCTATTCAAGTGGAGCGCTACCGGCACAAAGTCTCCGGCCCTCTGCTTGACCGCATCGACATTCATCTGCATGCCCTGCCCTTAAAAACCCGTGAACTGGTGGATGCCCCGTCGGAGGAGTCTTCTGCCAAAATAAAAGAACGTACCACTCAGGCAAGGCAAATTCAGTGGCAGCGTTTCAAGGGCTTACCTGTTTTATGCAATGCCCAGATGGAATCGGCACATCTTCATAATTTTTGCCCTCTGTCCCGTCAGGCCAAAGGAATTTTGATCAAAGCCATGGAAGAATTGAAATTCTCGGCCAGGGCGCACGATAAGATCCTCAAAGTAGCTCGTACCATTGCTGATTTAGCGTCGAGTGAAAACATCGAAGCCGCACACATTGCCGAAGCGGTGGGTTATCGGTCTTTAGACCGGGCATCTTTTTGAAAAATATTTTCCTACGGGAGAGGGTAATGCAAGGCTTTTGCTTCGGCATCATACTCTAATGCTTTCAGAGAATCTCCTGAATTGGATAAATAAATAGCCGCGATATGAAGCATCACCGCCTGTTTTTCTGTCGTATTCTTTAAAAGAAACACGCTTTCGAACCGCCCTTTTTCCAATAGCTCGACCGTGTAGGGAGAAGGGCCAAAATCATAGTCCCCATCTCCCTGCAAAATAACCCCGGCGTGTTGGCTCATAACATCATTCGAAAAAACTCTTCCCCGGAAATCCCGCATACGGATCGTCCATCTATTAAAAATATAACTGTCCGGATAAAGTTTAAAAAGCTCATCCCAAGATCCGCTGTATTGATCCCCAAAAGAGAGAGCCGCCTCCTGGCCTGAAGAACGGTAAAACCCGACAAAGTTAAACCCTTTGTACTCCTCATGGATGTGCTGATAAAATGCCAGCATATCCTTTGCCGCGTCCGCTAATTTTAAACGGTACGCGTTAGCCTGCCATGTTCCCAGAAGGATAGAAACTAAAACCAATATCCCGACGATGCGTTTAGCCCAAGGATGATGAGAAGCCCCCTGCCAATAAAGCAGAAAAAAAAGAACGCTGAATAATCCCATCCCCGGCGACAAATAATGCATCCCCGGATTTTTAGCTACAGCCGCGAATTGAAGGATTATCCCGAAGGCTGTCACACAAATAAAAGAAGTTTCGCGTCCCCATTTTTTCATTACCAATTGCCCAAAGCATAAGACCATCGCCAAAAATAAAAAAATTATGAGGATCTTATGCTCATGAAAAATATTTCCCCAATTCATAAAATATTCGTGCTTCTCCATAAGACCAGCCCCTCCCAATCCCAAGCTGCCTTTATGGGTCACGATATTTACGACCCAGTGCCACAGAGTGGGGTAAACCGAAACGATGGGCAAGGTCCAGAGAATAAAGGAAGCAGCAAGGACGATTGTAAAAATAATTTTGTTTTTCCAGGACAAGATGATCCATGGGATCACCAGAAGCGGGATAAAGGTGATCTTTACCGCCACCCCCAATCCGCTGATAAATCCCCAAGAAACGACTGCTGGGTATTCATCTTTTGATGCTTTGGCAAAAAATATCTTTAAAAGACACATATTAAAAAGATTAACAACGCTTATCAATAAGGTCTCAGGGAAAACATTGGCAACAACAGGAAGAACTGTGGAAAAAGGAGCATACGGGTCCCATGATTTGAGTATAAGAAAACTTAACACCGGCAATTGAGTTAACAAGGCCGCTATCCCGTCATTAGTCTTTCGATAGACATACGCGGCTAAAAGAAACGATGTGCAAAAGGCAAGCCCTGCTAAAACAACACACACTGTATGCAAATAAAATTCAGGGGATATAAACACGCGTGTTGCCGTCTGGGAAACGGAATGTCCTATATTAAATACCCAGCACACCGCCCCGCACAACATCTGCAGCGGCGTGCCCGGATGGTCCGTGTGGTTTGGGACAAGGCCTTTGAGCAAACGCAGGCCATTGACGAGATACTGGTACGCGGGATCGAAATTTGATGCCAGCCAATACGGTCCCGCCGCTGATTTGAGAAGAATGGAAAAAATAAATACGATGCTGGGAACGATCAGGAATGCGGCATATGGACGGAATGCTTTTGACATTTTTTCTTATGGCATCTAGATAAATTTTATTTTCTTCATGGCAAACGCGCACATCTTGATCAGCAAAAGACCATGACGGAAACGCTGGATCTGGGTCGTTCCATAGGTACGGCTTTTATACCTTATCGGAAGCTCGAGCACTTTTAAATTAAGTTTGACCGCGCCAAAAATCAGATCAAAATCGCCAAAGGGGTCAAAGTCCCCAAAATAATGACGGTTGGCCACAAGCTCTTCATAATGATGTTTAAACATCACCTTGGTCCCGCAGAGGGTGTCCTTAAAGCGCTGGCCCAAAAGCCATGAAAAAAATAAACCAAAAAACTTGTTAGCCACCAGATTCAAAAACCGCATCGCCTCATCTTCCATGGGATAGATCAAGCGGCATCCGTTGATAAATTCACCTTTCCCGCTTTGAATAGCCGCATAAAATTTAGGCATTTCCTCGGGGGCCACGGTCAGATCCGCGTCTAAGATCATGAGGATTTCACCTTTGGCCTGTGCAAAACCAAAACGGACCGCGTCTCCCTTGCCCTTGCCCGGCTGTTTAAATAATTTGATGTCTTTGTGCGGGTAGGCCTTCATCACCCGCTCAACTTCTTCGTACGTGCCGTCCTGGGAATGCCCTTCGACAAAAACAAATTCCTGGTGCGCGCCAAACAATGGTGTGCGGCTAATGGCTTGTTCTATATTTCCCTTTTCATTGCGGCAAGGAACAAGTACCGTCACTGAATATTCTTGAGGGGTTTCAAACAAAGGGCGGGCCACAATGAAATGATCGAGGGTCAAGGCATTAAAAAATGGGAGTTTGGCCAGATATTTATTGGTTAAAAAACTGATGCCCCAAATATTAAAAGGCAGCAGCGTCGTGCGTTCGCTTTTGATGGCTTCGTATCCTGCCAATTTCAGGAAATTGCTGATATCGCTAAAGGTAAGCCAATTCTGTTCCTGCTGAGGCATTTTCCGGCCTGTTGCTTCGGCGATCTTTAATAAAGACCGCCACAAATAACTGTAATACTCGATCACTACCCGTGTATCAGGTGTACAAAATCTTCTTAAAGATTGCAAAAAAGATTGTATATCCTCAAGTTCACCTAAAAGTCCGGAAAGAATGATGTAATCAAACTTATCATCAATAGAAACATCTTTGATCTCCCCCGCGTAAAAATGCAAGGATGGGTATTTTCCTCGGGCGATCTCGATGGTCTGGGAACTAATATCTATCCCGACGCCAAGAACAGGCTTTAACGCGGCCAGCAGATCACCCGTGGAGCAGCCGATCTCAAGGACTCTCTTGCCTTCGGGAACAAAATACCGGTACTGTTTATTCAATAAAGAATAATAATACCTGTTCTTCCGGCAGAAATCATCGCGTTTGTCAGCTAAAGCATCGTATTGGTGGGCTAATTCTTGTGTTGTCATCTACTATCTCCCAATCACTGCTTTTTGATAAATACACTGGTCAATTGCTGGGGAAGGTCCATAAACCACACCCTAGCGTAAACACCTTGGGGCAGCACGATCAAGGTGCGCGGGTCATTATCCGCGATCAGCATGCAAGGATCAAAAGCTCCTAAGGGGTTGGCAAGATGCGCGCTGGCATTATTGACTTGGACATCTTCCAGGCGAAACCGACTCCCATAAGCCTGATGTAAAAGCACCCACCACGGGTATTCCAAATTATTTTCTCCTTCAATAAGGCCTACGTCCCGGCAGTTGAGTGTTTGGACTCCCTGGATGATCGTTGTATACGGAAACATTAAATAAGGCTGTTCCGAAAAATATTGCTGACTGCGTGTGGTTGACAAAATACTCTTATTGCCTAAAAACGGGTGCTCGTTGCACTGCATAAGCCAAGGCCAACAAGTGACAAAGACCAGCACACCGATCAAAAACGCCCAGCGCCGCAACAGATCTGCCAGGACCACCCCTGCCAAAGGACAAGACAAAACAAAAAGGGCCAGATGATACCGGTGATTAAATTCATGATAACGCACGAAGCGGCAAAAAATGATAAAAGACAATGCCAATGCCGCCACATACATCCATTGCCCCCTGCGGACGAAAGGCCGATAGAGCGCCATTATCAAGATGACGAACGCCAACAAAAAAACATACAGAGAATTTCCACTGTCATCCTCGCCGGTTGACCAGGGATGAAAACTATAGGTCTCTCCGTCACTCCTGGGATCAGGATGCACAAGGTCCAAGCCTGCTAAACGCCCAAATCCGTCGAGACCGTTTTCTATAGAAGCATTAAGGCCTGGCCACGGGGTGGCTAGCTCCAAGGCAATATTATCAACGGCATTGGAAGCCAAGCTAGCCCCGGGCATACTCCCATTGGTCAAGGGAAGCTCGCTCCAATTTGGTTTGCCAAATGCAAAGGTATTGCGCAAGCCGTAAGGAATGATCACAATCAACGCGACCATAACAATCAATCCCAGCCATTTTAACTTTATCCCCTCACGCCTTGAAACAGCAACAATGAGATACAGGATGATCCATGCCGGCGCAAAAAGATAGGCATTGCCCTTGACCAGCAGGGCTGTGCCCAAACATATCGTCGCCCCGAAAATTTGAAGGCCCTTCCCTTGTTGGTACGACATGAATAATAAATAAACAAACCCCACCATCCAAAATGTCAGCACATCATCCGTCTGTGTGCTGGTCAATTGCACAAGCCCCATGGGTAAGGTCGCGGCCAGTACGGCAGATAATAATTGGCCCCGGCGGTCGGCGCCTAAACAGCGGGCCAAAGCCGCTACCCCGATCCACGAGCCGACACCCGCAAACCACTGCACAGCATTGGAAAAATAATCACCGCCGGACAATATCCTCAGATGCATGATCACATATTCAGGCCATGGAGGGCTGTACAATTGCCGCAAGATATAGGAAGGATAGTATTGAAGTGTGCCGTCCTGGATCCAATGCTCCACGCGGCTTAAGTGATACGTCATGGCATCCGCGGTATTGGGAGCGCTCATCAACGCGCTGTAAGCTTTCAGGCCGGCGATAAGCACAAGTAGGCTTAAAAATAATTTCTCCGTCAAGGCCCACTGGGATATTCCCTTGAGGCAAGAAAATATCCTGCCTAAAAATGACGCGTCAAGGCCGGCCCAATACAAACTCGTGGCCAGCGCTAAAAGCCAGAATATCAAAAGAGGCAGGAAGGCAAGAAGATGAAAAGGACTTAAAATTTCCGTTGAAACAATGATGATCGTCGAGAAAAAAGCGGCAGAAATAAAAAAAACTTCGGAAAAACTGAAACCGCGCTTGTGCAGGGCAGCCCAGCAGAGGATAAATACCGCAAAAGGGATCAGAACCCACATAAATTAATTAATCAGAACAAAATCGGTATTTGATGATCATCCAGAACATCCCTACGGCCGTCGACCATTTGATTTTCTTGCCTTCGGCGCGTGAACGGGCCACATAAGAAATAGGGACTTCCCTGATGGTAAAACCGTTTTTCAAAAATTTGACCGTGGCTTCGCAATCCAGATCAAAATTCTTGCCCCGGACCACAAAAGTTTCAAATGCCCGTCGGGTAAAAACTTTATAGCAGGTATTAATGTCTGTTATCTTGGTGCCGAAAAGAAGATTGATCGTCCAGTTAGAGACGCCATTGGCCCAGCGGTTGATAGGTTTCATGCCCTCGATCTGTCCTAAAAAACGCGAGCCATAAACCACCTCCGTCTGCCCGTCGGCAATGGGCTGCAGTAATTGCGGGTATTGCTGCGGGTCGTACTCAAGGTCTGCGTCCTGGATGAGAAAGATATCTCCAGTGGCATTCTTGAATCCCGTTAACAAGGCCCCTGTCTTTCCCTGATTGCTCTGGTGCACGATAACGATCCCTGCCTGGCCGCTGAAAGAACTTAATATTTCGGCAGTTTTGTCATGGGAGCCGTCATTAACAATGATGATTTCTTTACTTAATCCGGGAGGCAAAGACGCTGCTTTGACTTTGGAAATGATCTGCTCAATCGTTACTTGTTCATTGTAGGCAGGAATTATGATCGATACCTTCATGCCGTGTATTGTAATAATTTAGCAAGAAATTACAAGAGCTCTTTAAAAATAAGCCCCGCACCAGTCTTCTTGAAGGAGAAGATTAAACCGAGGAACACGGCCTCGTAGGTTTATCAGGTGCGGGGGGATCTTATAAGAAATATTTTTCTATAGGCGTTTGCGTGTCGCTGCCATTATTATCACTGACCGGATCATTGATCAAGGAACTGATATATTCCATCTGGTCTGAGCCTGAGACCCTTACCAGGGAACTGTTCATGAATAATTGACCGCTGCTGCCTATCATCACCATCAGGATGATCATGGTCGCCAGCGTAAAGGCAGGCCGGGGCATACTGCCCCAAGAGCGGCATTTATCCCAAAAGGTGGGCGCCAAAGCTTTTGCTAAAGCTTGATGTTGATCTTCTAAAATATTTTGTTTGATCCCATCCCAAAGGCTTTCATCTGGGATAAGTGTAGGGGTATGTCTCAAAAGCCTAATAATACTTTTTTTATTCCAATCCATTGCCGCACCTGATAGCCCTTTCACTCATTTAGACAATCAAAGGAGTGAAAAAGTTCCATTTTGGGCAATGGATTTTAAGGAAGGTAGTTCTTACTGGATGGCAGAAAGGTCAACCGTCTGGCCATGGTCCTGGAGCTTTTGCACCAAGGCATTAATGACCCTGCCCTGGCTATTGATCTTATCCATGGCTTGTTTCATTTTTGCACCGGCCGAGCCTCGTTGGAATTGGTTCAGTTCAGTCTCAAGCTCATCGATCTGCTTTTGGGCGCCCCGTAATTGCTCCTCAAGCATCTGGATCTTTTCGGCATCATTCTTTCCGCTGACAAAAATACGGTGGGTGAATGATGTCCTCGGCATCTTGGTCTTATGGGTCAAGGCATTGATCTGGTCTTGCAGAGCCCCTTCCTTGATCGCGGCCTGTTCTTTAAAGCGGATCAATTCCATTTGCTTATATTTAAAATCCTCATCCTTGTGTTGGATCTGCTCTTGGGCATCCTGGAACTGCTGTTTGAGGCTTTCAAAGTCACGGCTCTGCGCCTTGAACTGGCTGGCATATTCATCGGCATTGGCCTTGATCGTCAAAAGCATGGCATCTTTTTGCTTTAATTCCGCCGTGGCTTTATTAAGACCTGTCCGTAAAAAATCTACCTCGTCGCTGCTGGGCATGCCTTGGAGTTCCTGACGGGTTAAGGCCAACTGTGATTTTAAGTCATTGATTTCCTGTATTTGTTTGCCATTGATGGTCTTCAAAGCATTTAGTTTGTCATCCATGGCTTTTTGCTGGACCATGGAAAGAGCCAGGTCTTTGGCTTGCGCTTCTTGATCCTGGCCGCTGGCCTGCTGTTGAAGGTCACTCATATTCTTTTGCAGGAAAGCGATCTGAGCATTTTTCTGCTGCAGGCGCATGCCAAGCACGCTAAGGCGTCTTAATTGCTCATTATAGGCACTGTTCTTTGCTTCAAGCTTTTGCTGATATTCCTGGACAATGGCGTTTATCTTCTGTGCGTCCGTTGTCTTGGCTGTTAACTGCTGTTGCAATTGTTCGACACTGCTTTGGGCCTCGGCTAATTGTTGTTTTAAAGCATAGGAATCTTGACCTGCCTGAAGATCATTTTTCATGGAGGCGATCTGATCTTGCTTTTCTTGAAGTTGGCCCTGTAAATCCTGGATCTGGACGCTCAAAACGCCCTGACTTTTTTCCTGGGCGATTTTATCTTTTAATTCCGCGGTCAGGGAATCCACTTCTTGTTGCTTTTGGTCCATCTCATCTTTAAGTTCTTGCAGGCGGCTTTGCAGATCAGCAGCTTCTGCCTGGTGATTGACCAAATACTGTTTGATCCTATTTTCAAAAGCCAGGACATGGCGGTCGAGCAAGGCATTGCCAGATTGTTCAAGCCCGTCTTTTTCCTGTAATAGAGAAGCTTCCTCTTGCTGCAAACCAATGAGCTCCTTGGCTAATTTGATCCTGTCGTCCCTCTGGGCAGCAGTTTCCTTGGTTGCCGCATCCTGCTGCATGGACTGAATAGAGGCTGTCATTTGAGAAATTTGATTTTCTTTATCCTGAATTTGATTCTTTAGATCTTCCTGGGCCGCAAGGGCCACCGTGTTCTGGGTTTTGTTTTCAGCGTCTTTGTTCTCAAGTTCTGATTTTAGAAAATCCACTTCTGACTGTTTGCGGGAAAGCCGGATATCCAATTGCCCCACCTGGTCTTTTAAAGCAAAGACAGATGTTTCAATTTGATCATAATCTTTAAAACGCTCGGCAAAATCATTCTTGATCTGCTGCACCTGTCCCTGCATATCTTCCATGGCTATACGCTCTTTTTGGGACGTTAACCGGTAGTATTCTGCTTTATTTTTAACTGCGGCCAAAACCTCACTTAACCAATGAATAGTCGCGTCTTTTTGTTTAATGATACCGTCCTTGTCCTCGATTGCACTGTTAACAATGATGGGAGGAATAGCCACGCTGTTATTCAAATGCATCAGGGCTTGATTTAAATGACGGATCACCTCATTTTTTTCTTTAATGATGGCATCCCTCTGATCAGGGGCATTCACAATGATGGGCGGCAAAGCCACATTACCACCCTTAGGAACAGGGTTGACAACAATGGGTGATAGGGCCACATTACTATTACTGGATGGGAGAACCCCATTGCCCTGCTGGGTAAGATTAACAATGATGGGTGCCAGGCCTAAGCTTAAGCTGCTGCTCGCCGGTGTTGCCGGTACTGATGCCATTGTCGTCAAAACGGCTTTAGGGTTACTTTGCAAAGCAGTGATTTGATTCTTTTCTTCAGCAATGACCATGTCCTTGGCGCTGGATTCATCCTGGGCTTGGGTCAAACTGTTCTTTAATTGGGCGATTTGCTGGTCCTTGAGGGCTAATTGCTCATCGTAACCCTGGATCTTCTGATTCACATCGCTTAATTGCTGGATTAATCCTTGGATCCTGTCCATCTGTTGGGCATTGTTTTCCTTAATACTTTGATAATCCGATTGGCTTTTTAATTTATCATTGAGGATCTGCATTTCATTTTTAAGTTCGGTGAGGATATTGTATTTCTCCTCCATGACATCCTTCTTTAAGCCCATGGTATCTGCAATGCCTTTGGAGTCATCCACATCTTCGGTCAAACGGATCAGATCATAATACCGTGAGGCCTTCTGAATGCGCGCCTGCTCAGCACGAAACACGGCTTCAAGGGCGGCGTTCTGCGGACTGCTGGTATTGGAAAGCTGCTGATTATCATCGATCAGTGTTTTGATGGCCAATTCCTGCTCGTGATTGACATGGTCCTGTTCCATGGTCTGCTCATTAATTTCACGGATATCATAGGGCTGGACAATGATCGGAGGGACAGCAACAACCTGGGTCGCCAAGCTCAAATTAACGCTTGAGAGGCTGAAGGTGACGATCAAGATGCCGGTGGTAAAATTTCTATTCATGACGATATCCTTAAATTTATTTCTCCGCTATAGCAGGAGATGTCAGATGCACTTTCATCTGATTAATTCGAGCGCGCAATTGTTCAATAACACGCTTTTGGGCCCCAATGGCTGCTTTTAAACTATTAGTATCTGTCACATCTACGGCCCGGACGATCTGCTCATCAACACTGGAGCTCTCAGGCAGTATATTAAGAGTAGAAATTTCTTGAGAATGCCCCATTTCCTTAAGAAAGGCCAAGGCCTGGGCTTGATGGCTGTCATAAACTAATACATGATTAAAAACAGCGCTAGCCTCATCAAAATCGCCGCGATCATACAATTTTTCACCATATTGGACCATGGCAGTTACCATCAAAAATCTCATGGCTTGCGTGTTATTCATGGCAAACGAAGGCCCTGCAGATGCAACACACAAAAGGATAGTTAGGACTGTTTTTTTCATACGCTTATAACCTCTTACCCTGCAACCACTTAAAATAGGTCATTTCCGGTACAACAAATGCCGTTTCTCGACGACATTGTCCGGAAAGTATAACATCCACTATGTCTGGTGTCAAGGCAGGCAGGTAAACCACCTTCACCCCCGGGGTGCAGGTGGTTTACGGGGAAAGGTGGTGGATTGTTGCAAAATCAGCAGCAGCTTGTTCGTTTTTTCCTTCTATTTCATATAATCTGGCGCGATTGATGTAGCTTCCTACATAGGACGGGTTAATTTTGATGGCTAAATTGAAATTGGCAAGGGCTATATCATAGTATCCCTTGGTCGTGAAGATGTTTCCCCTGTTGCTCAAGGTCACCGCATCCACCGGCCCCAAGCCAATGACCATATTATAATCAGCCAGGGCGTGGTCCAAGTCGCCGTTCTTCTGATAAGCCGCTCCCCGATTCAAGTACGCCCGCTGATTTTGGGGAAAGTGCTGCACCACATCATTCCATAAAGTAAACTCATCATGCCATATCTTATTGCGTTGATAGGTCATGACCGAATAGCCGATGACAACAAGACAAAGCACCCTTACAGCCAGAGAGCTCCTGTTTTGAAATAAATAAAACAGGCCGCTGCTCAAGAAAAGACCAAAACCCATGGTCGCTAAATAAACCCTGTGTTCGACGATCACATCGCTAATAGGGATAAAGCCTGATTCCGGCAAAAGGGTAATAAAAAACCAGAAAATGCCTACAGATAAAAGCCGGTAATTATTTCTCAAATAAACACCAGCTAACAAAAGTAAAACCAAAAATAGCCCGCTTAAGACCACCCCCCATTCAAAAGGTGACTTTACCAAAGGATAGACATAGTCAATGCTCTGATGGATCGGTATAATTAAAAGCCTCAGATAAATGACTTTGACTTTAAGCTGGGTTAAGAAAAAGGCCCAGGCTGTTGTTTCCCCCGCATACCCTTTAACATTTGTTTTCATCCAGGGCAAAAGAACAATCAAAACAGCTGGGAAGAAAGCTGTTGCCATTTTCCAGCGACGGGAATAATCTCCTTTAAAGAGAAAGAACTCACAAAAACAGATCATCAAGGGCAGGCTCACCGCCATTTCCTTACAGAACATGGCCGCCACAGCGGCCCCTAAGGATGCCGTATAATAAAATCCTGAAAACCGATGAGCGCTCTCCTGGGCAAGCCTTGCCTTAAGGTATAAGCCTACGGACAATAAATAAAAAAATGACGCCAATAAAACAGCGCGCTGGATTATATAGTTGACAGGCTGGGTTTGGATGGGATGCACTAAAAATATGCTCGCCGTAAAAAAGGAAATCCACAGCGCGTGTGCTGCTATTTTTTCTTTGATGATCAAGGGTGTTTGAAAAATCAAGCTCACCACCCACCATACAAAAGCAGCCGCACTCATATGCACCATAAAATTAAAAATATGGTAGCCGACAACCCCTAAGCCATTGCATTGATAATTTAAAGCAAGTGATAGGTAGGTGATAAAACGCGTCGGCGGGCCGCAGAGCCAAATATGATGCAGATTATGAATATCCCTGATCAACGGATTGCTGATGATGTTCCAGAAATCGTCAAAATGAAATGAATTATGGAAGGTGTTGGAATAAACGATCAGCCCAAGCAGGGCAAAGACGATCGGCAGGATTCTTAGGGAAAACATCTTAATTGCCGTCGATGTTTATCGCTTTAACAAAATTTAAATTCTTATCGTATTTAGTTATCTTTTGAGGGCCGACAATGACAAACCCACCATCAGGAGTTGGGATGACTTTAATTTTATCTGCGGACGTCGGGGTTTTCCCATTAGGATCACGCACAGCCATAGATCTCATCAGGGAATCTACTTCGTCCTTATTGTAGAGAATCGGTTTTTTCTCTTTCGCAGCAACGGGCGTAACAGGCACTTTTTTCTTAGGCGATGCCAAGGCTGCGGCAATGGACTGAGGACTTTTACCGTCGATGGCTGTAATTTCTCCCCAATAAAAAGTTTCAGGCAGTCCATGCACATCAACCATGACATTCAGTCCCGTGCGCTGGATGATATGGCCTGTGATGATTTTGCCTGATTGGAGCGTCAAAACATCAGCGTGGGCGATGGGCAATAAGCAGATGCCAACAGCAAGCGTCATCAACAATCTTTTTAAGGATAGGATATTAAAATAAACCTTCATAGGAATTAATATTATCAGATTTTGATAAACATTCCAAGCGAGGATCAAAAAATTTTCTACCGAAGCTACTTGTGGCCAAAGAAAGCCAATATAGCATTAAAGAAATTCTGGAGGAATTGCTGTAAGGTTGGCAGGGTATCAGAATCTGATGCGGCTGGTGCTGGTGTTGCTGGTACAGCTGCTGCCGGGGCTGCTGGTGTTGCCGCGGCAGTCGCCGGCGTTGTTGCTGGGGCCGCAGGTGCTGAAGCGGCAGCGGCTGGTGCAACTGCTGTAGGTGCCGGCGTCGTTGGCGCAGGTGCTGGTGTTGCTGGTGCGGCAGCCGGTGTTGGCGCTGAGACCGGTGTGGCTGTAGCCGCAGCCGGTGCAGTTACTGGCGCGGCATTTGCAGCACGTACATTCATAAATCTTGTGAGGGAATCTTCTTCATCACCATAGGCAGAATCATTACTTGCCGCAGGAGGAGTGCTTGGTTGAACATTGCTGGTCTGCCCCTCTGTTGCAGGAGCAGCTGCTGGGATATCAACTACGGCCTGACCGTCGATGTCCTGGATCTCAGCCAAATAATAGGTGGTTGGCAACCCTTGCAGGTCCACCATGACATAGGTCGGGGTTTTTTCAAGGATATCGCCCGTCACCTGTTCACCGCTCGTCAGGGTGATCGTTTCAGCACCCGCCACGTTTGATAAACAAAAGGTCGATATTAAGATAATTAAACAACCAAGCCACTGTAACACGTATTCCCCCTTAAATTAAGCCCTCGTCCCTAAAATTGCAAATTGAGTTTAAGTATACCCTATAATTCGGATAAAAACAAATTTTATAGTGCATGGCAAAAAGAGGACTCCTCATGCCTGCCGGCATGCAATGTCCCCTTTTGATTGATGAATTGTATTAGGATAATTAAATAGGTGAAGGTGCCGGGTCAG
>Ga0206817_1218_pt1 | contig 13478 bp, 20 predicted proteins | sample Alteio_BWOrgCont_89_FD_152873 | JGI IMG/M metagenome (GOLD analysis project Ga0206817, IMG submission 152873) | Enriched cells from forest soil in Barre Woods Harvard Forest LTER site, Petersham, Massachusetts, United States -... | ecosystem: Environmental > Terrestrial > Soil > Temperate forest >...
CAGGCTGCTTTCATGAAGTCCTCCTTCACAAAATTCACAACAGCATATGTTAATTCAACAGATCGGTGGGTCAGACACTCAACAGGAAGTGCGAACGGCTAACCATCGGTCTGGATATGGGCGACAAGTGGAGCTACTATTGCGTGCTGGATGCGTCCGGTGATGTCCTGCTGGAACAGAAGGTGAGCACGGCGCCGAAGGCCATGAGAGATGTTTTCGGATCGATGCCCAGGTGCCGTATCGCACTCGAGACCGGGACGCATTCACCCTGGGTAAGCCGTTTGCTCAGTGAACTGGGTCATGAGGTTATGGTTGCACACACGCGCAGTGTTCGATTGTCCGGGAAGCGCACTGTGCAGACAAGTGGACTCCCTTCGTTCGATGAGTGCATTGGCGATTTACCACTCATTTAGCGGCTCTTTGCGATCAACTTCCGAGTGCCGACCGTCCAGAGAGGATTTCGCGTCGGAGCACCTAGTCCAAAATGCGTTTTTCTCCTATCCAGTACCGAGGACCAGGACCGAGTCGGCTCGCACGATCACCAGGGTTGGCAAATTGGCAGTCCCGTAGTGACAAGCAACCGCAACCGATGCATCGGGTGAGGCCCGCGCGGAGGCGCTCCAACTCTGCGATGCGCTCATCAATACGCTTGGTCCAGCTCGAAGAAAGTTTCGCCCAATCAGCCCGTTCGGGCACACGGTTTGCGGGTAGCTTGGCTAGTTCGACTGCAACCTCATGGAGCGTCAGACCCATTCGCTGGGCGAAGACAATGAACGCGATCCGCCGAAGCGCCGCCCTTGAATACCGACGATGACCTGAGCCGGCACGTTCAGATTCGATGAGGTGTCGTTCTTCATAGAACCGGAGCGCCGACGCGGCGACCCCGCTGCGTCGCGAAACCTCGGAGATTGTGAGCAGGTCGGGCATGCAGGAAGAAAAAGCAAATTCGCTTGACTTCAAGTTAACTTTAACTTGTAGCCTCGAGATATGTCAAAACCTTACGGCCTCTTCGACAGGAGTCACCTCATGAAAATCAATCACGAACCAACGGATTCCATTCCATCTTCGCCTATGCCAGCGCCGCCAGACCGTCATCCTGGCAATCCATTCGTCGATCTTCGAGTCGCTATCACTGGCGGCACCTCCGGCCTTGGGTTAGCTCTCGTCCGTGAGCTGCTGAATCGCGGCGCAAGAGTAGCGTTCGTCGCGCGCCGTCGGGACGGAGTGGAACAAGTCGGACACGAGCTGCCGGACGCACACGGCATTGTCGGCGACGTGTCCCGGAAAGAAGATATACACCCAATCACAATGCAAATCGCAGGAGCGCTTGGAGGACTCGATGTTCTCATCAACAATGCATCGGACCTTGGGCCGATGCCGCTAAAGTTATTAGCCGACACGGAGTGCGAAGATTTTGGACGTGCGGTAGCGACGAACGTCTTCGGCCCTTTTCGGCTGACCAAGGCGCTTCTTGGTTCGCTGGCTTCGTCCGCGCGGGAGGGTCGCGGAGCAGTGGTAGTAAATGTGTCGAGCGACGCCGCATTGAATGCTTACCCGCGTTGGGGAGCTTATGGCGCGAGCAAGGCAGCGTTACTTCACCTGAGCCGGATCTGGGATGAAGAACTCAGTCAAGAGGGCATCCGCATTCTGTCGATCGATCCAGGCGATATGGATACACCTATGCACGCCGCTGCGGTACCAGATGCGGACACCTCAACATTGAAGCCGCCCGAGGTGGCAGCCCGGGAGCTCGCCGACACAGTTGCTGCCGTCCTGTCGAGGCGGCCAATAGTGCAAGAGGCATTTGCATGATAGCCGCCAATCAGCCGGTCCAACGCCCGTCGAACGCAAAGGTGCTCATGGCTGACGGTAGGGGAACTATCAAGCACCATGTTCGGTCTGAGTTAGCGAACTTATTACGCCCAGGCGATGTGGTGGTAGCGAATGACGCTGCCACACTGCCAGCGAGTCTTTCCGGTCAACATGGCCGCACCGGCCACTCGATTGAAGTGCGTCTTGCGGGCCGCGCCTCCCTCGACGAAGTCAGGCAGTATTCTGCTGTCGTGTTCGGGGAGGGCGACTTCCGCACCCGTACGGAAAGTCGGCCTGAACCGCCAAAATTGATTCCCGGCGATCAACTGGAGTTAGGGCGACTACGGGCGACTGTGGTGAGATTGCTGAATCATCCGCGCTTCATTCTGATCCAATTTGAGGGGTCATCACGGGAAATCTGGGAAGGTCTAGCTCGGCACGGGCGACCCATTCAGTATTCACACGTTCCTACACCACTTGCCGTTTGGGACACCTGGACAACGATAGCGGGCCCGCCGGTGGCGTTCGAGCCGCCTTCAGCCAGTTTTGCACTTGACTGGGACATGCTCGCATCCATGAGTGCACGAAAAATCCGGTTCGGAACAATCACGCATGCAGCTGGGCTCTCATCGACCGGCGATCTACAATTGGACGCGCTCTTGCCATTCGATGAACCGTACAGAATTCCCCGGTCAACCGCGTCGATGATAGAGCACGCTCAAGCGTCCCATGGACGGATCATTGCGATCGGTACGACGGTTGTCCGAGCACTGGAACATACGGCAGCGATTTTTGATGGATTTGTGTCACCTGGTGAACGGTTGGCTACGCAGAGGCTCGGTGCATCCAGCAGGCTGCGTATCGTCGATGCGATTCTGTCCGGGACACACGAACGGGGCAGCAGTCACTACGAACTGCTGCGCGCCTTTGTCGACGATGAAACCCTAGGCCGCATCGATCAGGAACTGAACGCCCACCACTATCGCACACACGAGTTTGGTGATTCAGTTTTCCTCGAAAAAGCCGAGAACGCTATACCGAAGCATCATGACGTGTGGTCAACGAAGGTCGATGAAACCTTCTCAACAGAATCAAGCACTGTCCGTTGACGGGCAATCCGGAAGTAATTCTCAACTGGTGCTAACAGGGTAACGCACTCATTGAGAGCGCCTTCGAAGCTATCGAAGATAATTACGCCTCTGAAACGCCGATTTGACAGGACATCGTTGGGTATCGGTTCGCACCCTGAATTCCAGACACTGGCCGACTTTCTATGAGCAGGTCACAGCTGTCAACATCAGTTTTTCCTTAATCAGGGTTCTTTCCTTCTTTTGTTTGTGACGCCGCATGTGTTGCTCTCCACCGTGTTTCTATTCGCACTCCGGATGAGCTTTTCTTTGTGCAAGCTCGGTGCCAGTTGGGGTTCGAGAGGAGAGTCGATGCTGCCATTTATCGGCCGGTCTTGAAGACCAAAGTCGGCTCGCAGTCATCGGAACACGGTGTCATCGCAACAAGTAAACATCATCAAACCTCAAGCTGCCACTTCGTAGAAAGGCACGTATAGTTCCTGCGTAACCCAGATATGGTGGAGCAGTACTGCAAGCTTCCGCGCCACTGCGACAACGGCCTTGTTCTTGGCCTGCTTACCGCCTCCAGCTGCGAGGGTTAGGCCCCACTGTCGAAGTGCCGAATCTCTCCCATGTGGTCGCAGGATGTGGTTCGCGCACTCGATCAGCAGGCTTCGGAGATAGACGTTCCCTGCCTTGGTAATGCCGAGTTGTGGATCATGCTCCCAGACTGGCTGCATCGGGGCCGTAAGCCGTCTTCTTCATGGGAAACAGTCTCCCCCTTCCGGAAGACCTGCTCATTCCATTTATCGTTACCGCTTGTGCGTGGCGTCTATTCACCCTCGGGAATATCTCCGAGGCCGGACATCCGGGAAAATAGAGTCAAGCTCCAGCCTAGTGTATAGAGTCCCGCACCGATCCATTTTGCCAACTGTGCATACTTCTCGTTATGATCACGCACTGCCTTGGCATCCTTCAATAGATCCTTCGAAAGGTCGCGGTTGCTGGTTAAAGTTGGGCCTGCCACAGTTGAAGAAGATCAAGGAGCGTTGGAGAAGTCAGAGACGAAGTGATCGACACGTCAGCGATTAAGGCTTGGTATCGGCGAATCGTTTTCACCGTGTGTCAGCAATTCGGGACTCTACGGGCAAATTTTGGCCTGTACTACCTGAACCATATCCTGCACAGTCCGAATCTTCACCGCTTCGTCCTCATGGATCTGAATGTCGAAGTATTCTTCAGCGACCATGATCAATTCGGTTCCATCTACTTCGTATGCACCCAAATCCTTCCAGAAATCAGATTGTGGCAGAATGCTCAGCGCTGGCACCCGAAGATGGTTCCCGACAATCAAGCGCACCATTTGAAAGATGTTTGAGTTAGGCGGACACCGCGTCGCACTGTGTAACGGGCTTACGGCCACTTGACCCTCACTACATCCCGGTATCAGAGTCGGCTGCTTGACACGCTCCAGCAAAATGGGAAACACGAGTCAGCGGATGAACCACTGCGAAGATTCTTCTCTACTCTCGGGGCAAGCTGACGCAGAAGATTATCTCCGTACTCGTGAAAATGAAGATCGAAAACTGGTACTATCTGCCATTTATGATCCAGCCAGTCTTGATAGTCCTTGACACTGATAAACACGAGCGCAGAAGGGTTGTCTGTACTGCCCGCATGCAAATCGCACTTATTGTCCTTGATCGTGGTGAACCACTGGCCAGCACCGCAGATATTGAGTTGCATCACTTGATTAGACGGAGGCGCGAGTGCATGAGATTGCGCCATCATTAGGGATGTCGTCAGGATGAGTGATCCGAGAGTGAAATAACGAGTCCGTCGCATCGTTCGCTCCGTCCCGAGTCTTCACCTCTATGGTAGAGATTTCCTACACCATCCGTAACTAGAAAAGTTGGGTTTTTAATCCCGATCACTGCGGCACATCCTCATCGTTAGGCTGGTACGCGGATGGCGCTCTCGATTTGCCTACTTAACGAGTCAATGCAACCCGCTTATAGGCGGGGGAGCCGGACCGCTGCCATCTTCGTGGTACTAGTCGCACAGGACGCGATGTTCTAGCAACTCATCATAAGCAGCAATGACAGAAGAACGGAGACGGCTGGAGTCTGCATCATTCAGTTGCTCCACCGCCGCTGTAGAAGTTCGCAGAAAATTAAAAGCAAGCAATGTTCCTAGTTCGCAAAATAAATAGTCTTCCGGGAGAAGGCGCGGCGGTCCGTCTGGGAATTCCATGTTGGTATGTTATCGCGCTGCTATCACGGTTGGTATAGCGGAGGTTTCGTCTTCCCCGGCAGCTTCTTCTGCCTCTTTGTCTTCGCTCATCGTTTCCTCTGTGCATCCCCAATCCGCTTTCTGGCCGCTGCGCTCATGATCCGGCGTTTGGATACAAGTTCGGTACCTTTGGAACCTGTGAGTAGCGATCTCACATAGGTCAACTTTTCGATTTCATCGTCGAGTTCAATTAGTAGCTGTTTGGTGTCCATCTGCTCTCCTCGGTAAGTACAGCTTTGATTAACCATAGCAGAGCAGTCAGAGGATATCAGCAGTGTGACAAGCGAGGTTAGAGTCGAAGCGCCCATACAAAAAATCCGAGAATGAAGCAGGCTAGCGCTGAGAAGCCTAAGGTTTCGACCAACGCATACCAACGCCGCGTATATGACCTAACATCTTGAGTGTATTCATCGCAGCGATAGAGTAGAATCGCGCAAAATAGGACACCGTACGTGCGTAGGAAGTTGAGAGCAAGTAGGGTTTCTCCTCAACGTGCCCTGCGCCCCGCATCTTCATCGGTGGCCTGGCGTATGGAGGAACGGACAGACTTACCTTCGACACGCTGAGTCACGAACAAATTGGAAGAACGAGGGCATATGTCATCACAAAATGGCGATAAAGCGAGATTCAACAGGTTAAGGAAACAAAAGTTCCGCCGCCGTGAACTCATGGCAAAGGTGGCGAACCAGTCGGCGGCCAGTGCAGCGCAGTTAGGTAAAACTCCGCCTGCAAAGTTGGCACAGCAGTAATTAGCAGAACAAGCTCCTTCACCAACACCTCGATGGACAACCGCTCGTTTAGAGCCTTCCCTGGTCGTTTGCGCCATGCCTGCTCCTCGCAGAGCCGGGACCTACCACTTACCGAAACCGACCGTTTCCGGGAACTACGGGACGCTACTTTCCGTGCAACCGACTACACGGACACGCGGATGCGAAATTGGACCAGGCTATTGATCTTCAGGTACACGGGTGAACCCTGGCAACATTCGCGACGTCGAATTAAATTTGCGATATTCCCCAAAGGCCATATCGCTCAGGATTGTTTTGAAGGGCGCATAGACTTTGAAGTTTTCGCCCCATTCGTGGATGTCCATGATTGTTCGCTGTCTTGAAATGGATACACTTCTTGCAGGGCAGATGTAGGTATTCCCACCGATTACAACCGGACCGTACTCATCACTACTAGACGGTAAGGGAATGGCAGAATCGCAGACGAGCCGGTTCTGCCATTCGCGGCAACTCACGCCGGCGACTGCAAGCAGGTGGCGGAGAGCCTAATCGAAACACAGTCGGCGTCCGCATCTTCAAATAGCGTAATGATCGATCTCAAGCCCAGAACAAAGTTTCAGCCAGCTGCGTCAACGAAGACCACGCAAGCGGCCCCTCGATCGGTGAAGTCCCGTGTCGGAGCACGTCGTTTTTGGCGCGGTCCAGATGGCAGGTTGTGGCTTTGTTGTTAAGAGTCGTGGTACCTCCATACAGAAAGGATCTCGGCGATGTACGTCGCTACGTTTAGAAAGTTCTTCTTATCTCCTTCACTCCGAGATTGAGCCGCCGTCGCAGCAGGAGTCGCAACGTTCCACCGTCCTTGTATCCGACCTTTGCGGCAATCTCTTCGACACTTGCCTTGCTGGTCTTCAAGAGATGCACCGCCCGTTCAACGCGTAGAGTTTGGAAATACGACATCGGGGATTTCCCAAGGACGCTCTGTAGCCGCCGGGTAAGCGTCCTTTTGCTTGCGCCTACGGCTTTCGCCGCACTGTCGAGGGAAAATCCACGTGCGAGCCTGGCACGCGCCCAGCGTTCGAAGAGCTGTACAACCGGGTCGGAGTGGATTAGGTGATCAGTAAGAGCATAAGCAGTCTGGGAAGGTCTGGAATCGATAATGAGATATCTTGCGGTGAGCGAGGCCAACTCGGGGCTGACAGCACGTATCAGCCATAAGGCAAGATCGATATGACCTAGAGCAGCTCCGGCGGTCACAACGTTTCCTGACTTGACCACCATGTCCGATTCGTCCAGCAATACCTGGGGGTATCGTTCGCGAAAAATTGGTGCCAACCACCAAGTGGTGGTTGCGCGCTGCTCGTTGAGCAGACCAGACTCAGCCAGCACAAAGGTGCCGGCACATGCAGCGCTCAACTTTGCTCCGTCGTTTGCCCATTTTCGAAACGCCTTTGCAGCATCGCGGACGTCAGGCCTGGCTAGAGCCGCTTTCAGCGTATCGGGTGTCTTGCATGCGATTGCCGGGACAATAACGTATTCAGGCGTTTGTCTTCCAACTGGCTGAATCGGGACCTTCAGGCCGTGTGCGGTTCGGACCGTCTTTCGCATGCCTACGATCTTGACTTCGAACTGTGGAACAACGAGTCCAGTCATCTCAATCAATTCGTTCGCGGTTTGGAATGCATCCAGAATGGCCGACAAGCCAAGATCGAAGACACCATCGAGTACAAGTACATAAACACGCATGGCACATATGATACGAAATCTGGCAGCTTTGCCAATGGCTGAATCGCCCACTAGCGCATAGATTGAGACAGAGCCATTGATGGCTATAGGAGTGATGAAATGGTTACAGTTGGCATTTTTGTCCGCTTGGAAGCGAAGCCGGGCAAAGAAGAGAAGCTCGCCGCGTTCTTGATGCAAGGCCTCGAGCTTGCGAACAGGGAGACGACGACACCCCTGTGGTTTGCACTTCGGCTGGGAGGCGGAAGCTTTGCCATCTTCGATGCTTTCGCAGATGAAGCAGGACGGCAAGCTCATCTCAATGGACCTATTGCCAAAGCGCTCATAGCGCAGGCTCCTCATCTACTTGCAGAGCCTCCGGCGATTCAGCAGTTAGAAGTCATGGGCGCCAAGCTCACTTAGTCGTTCGTCGGAATCGCATATCGCACGATTTGTACAAGCAGATCGCTGCACTCACTAGGTCAATTCCAGCTTCATAAAGTAGGAGACATAGATGTCGGTGAATGTTCTTTATACGACGCAGGCTACTGCGATCGGAGGTCGTGACGGTCGCGCTACGACCAAAGACCGGAGTCTTGATGTGAAACTGACGACTCCAAAAGAATTAGGTGGTCCCGGTGGCCCCGGAAACAATCCTGAACAACTGTTCGCAGCTGGATACGCTGCCTGCTTCATTGGTGCAATGAAGTTTGTTTCCTCGCAAGGCGGCCCGAAGGTTCCTCAGGATGCTTCTGTGACGGCTTCTGTTGGAATTGGTCCGAGATCAGAGGGCGGTTTTGGCCTTGTCGTCGGTCTCGCTGTATCTCTTCCGGGGATATCCTCCTCCTCCGCCAATTCCTTGGTCGAGAAAGCGCATCAGGTGTGTCCATACTCTAACGCTACCCGGAACAACGTCGACGTGAAGCTTGAGGTGATTTAGGAACGGAATATCCGACCTACGGTCATCAGAAGTGAACATCACGTCAAGACCTCCAATCATGTTTTGAAAGGACATCACAATGAAGAATTCGCTACAGAATCTCGTCTATGCCGTTTTGCTGGCCGCGCTGGTAACGCCATACACAGTCTGGGCCCAGGCGAAAGCTGCTCCTCCGATTGACGGTGTCATCGGAAAGCTCCAGTCGTTCGATGGTAAGACGCTTGACGTCGGGACAAGTTCAGGCGTAGTCGACGTTGTAATCAAGGGGCATCTCACGACCTATAAGCAGATACCCTCCGATCTGAGCCATATCACCGCATCGTCTTATGTCGGCGTAGCGTCGACTGAGCAGGACGGAAAGCAAGTGGCGAAGCAGGTTTTCATATTTCCCGCGGAGCTGAGTGGTGCCGCGGAAGGTAGCGTCCTGACAGACCCCCCAGGTGCAACCTCTCACAGCAGAATGACTAACGGCACGGTCTCTAGCCCTGCCGCATCCCACTCACGCATGACGAACGGAACAGTCCAGCAGAGCAACAGCACCACGCTCGTCCTTAACTATCAGGACGGCTCCCAAACAATCTCCGTGCCGCCTGGTGTCCCAGTCACACTAGTCGCTGCTGAGAAGGTCGATTTTACCCCCGGCGATGTCGTCTACGCGACGACGAAAAAGCTGCCGGACGGAACGCTCGTAACGGACAAGATCTTTCAGTTCATCCCAGCGGCGACGTCGCACTAGAAAATGCGGTTGAGGTTTCAGAGAGTGAGCCCTTCGGCAGCCCTTCATCATGAACCGAACACTAAGAGCACGTTACTGGTGCGACCCGGCGTGCTCGTGGTTAAACGACACCATATCCTGGTGCGCTGCAGCCACTGGCTAAATATCCCGCTCCTTTTCGGACTTATTCTGAGCGGCATCTCCATTTACTGGTCGTCGCCGGTCTATCAACACAAGCCAGATCCGGTTACGGGAAACTTCGATGTGGCAGCGGATATCGGAATCTGGATCTGCACCCGTGTCCCTGGTCAACATCATTATCCCAACCCGCCCGACTGGATTTACAACCACATGAGCCTAGGGCCAGGCATGTTGGCCCCGGCGCTGCGTTTGCATTGGTTGTGCGCATACTTATTCATGCTGAACGGCACCGCTTACGTTGTGGGGCTACTCATCGGCGGGGGCTGGCGCTCCTTATTACCTCGCCGGACGGATCTGGTTGACGCGCTCGGGATGTTTCGATACTACCTCGGCGTTCCTTTCGCTAAACTAACCCGTCGCAAATGGCCGCAGCCACTTTGCAATTCAAAGTACAACGCGCTTCAGCGTGCAGCGTACTTTTCTGTTCCGATGGCTGGGTTTCTTTCGCTAGTTACAGGCTGGGCAATTCATAAACCGATGCAACTCCATTGGCTGGCTACACTATTTGGAGGCTTTGACGCAGCGCGTGTATGGCATTTCTGGCTTATGTGGCTCTTCATTTTCTTTATTGTGCCGCATGTCATTCTGGTTCTCGCCGACGGGTGCGATACATTTCGGGCCATGATCGTAGGCTGGTCAACCGAAGTAGACCGGTCGGAGATTATCGCAAGTGATCAATAAGGAGAAAAGCAATTCATTCGGATCGGAAGCAATTCCCTCGACGGGTACTGGATCGAACCTGGAGATGGCAGCGTCGCCGGAGGCTGGCCCAAGAGATGCGCATCCTTACGTCCAGACTGCAATTGAGAAGCCCGAGGCCGCTCAAAGGATAGAGCAACAAGTAGTCAATGATGGATCCCCCTCGTCACCAGTGGATCGCGAACCACCAACAGATGAAACGATAGTTGCTATCACAGGCGATGATAGAGTTGCCGGATCATGGCCCTGACGATACGAAGTCTACTGTCCCTGTGGCTATGGAGAAGATCGACATCGTTGAAGCGATAGGACAACAGGCGGATGCAGATGAATCGTCCACGCCATCAGTAGAGCCTGTAGCGCGAACTAACGAAGTGGTTCCACCTATCGCGGTAGAACCCGTCTCCGCGAAAAGGCCGAAAAGCTTCTTTGGAGAGCGGCCGGACCCGATCATTGAGATGGCTCCCCGGGTCTTGCGCTATCGCACCCGGCGCAACCTTCTGTTCTTCGGTGCTGGCGCGGTGGCAGCAGTGGCAGGCGCTGGAGCTCTCCTGCCACAAGCTACGCTCGGCCGCTTAGGTGTGCGACGAAATATCAACGCTCGTGGAAAGGAATGGCTGCTGAACAAAGCATTGCGTATCGACGATGACGTGGCTGAAGCGCTCTACTCGCGAAATCGTATGGTACCCACCTACACAAAATCTCAGATTACCCCGATCAAGAACAACTACAACGGAGCCACTCCTGATCCTGGATATATATCGGGATGGAATCTAACTCTGGAGGGGCTTGCTTCTGGGTTGCGCATTTCTCTCGATATTCGGAAGCTCGTGAATCGCTTCGCTATGCGTGAGCAAATTACCCGGTTTGTTTGCGTGGAAGGCTGGAGTGCGATCGCGTGGTGGGCTGGTCTGAGATTCGATGATCTCCTTCGTGCCTACTCCCCAAAATCGCAGGCAAAATGGGCTCTTGTAGAGTCATCTGTCAACCTCGACGCCTCGGGAAATCCTGATCCCTACTTTGCCTCTATCGACTTGGCAACGGCGTGCCATCCGCAGACGCTGTTGGTCACCCACCACAACGGGCAGCCCCTCACGGTGGAGCATGGAGCTCCACTTCGTCTCCTGGTGCCCGTAAAACTTGGCTTGAAAAACGTGAAGGCCGTTACTCGGATTACCTATTCTGCAGAAGAACCAAGAGATTACTGGACTCAATATGGGTATTCCTCTTACGACGGAATCTAGGTACATAGTGGTCAGGGTTTCGTAGGCAATAAATACTGTTCCGACCGGTGAAAGCAGGCTTCGACAGCTAGATAAATATACCGTGTCCAAAATGTTCCAACCTTTTCATCGAAGTGAGCGCCGGCATCGATTCCGGAGAAAACCGCAACAGGAGACTCATTCGAGACGGCATCCTCGGGCATAGGCGCCCGTAGAAAAGGACTGACTCCATTTCTGACTGACTCTCGGCGGATAACCAGCAACCCGGAGCTTGCCTGACACGATTCGACTCATTTATAAATTTCATCCGTTCCGGATGTGGCATGATTTCACCGGAGGTGTCTTTTGAACAAACGACTTTGTTTTTTGTTTGCCGCAGTGACGGCTGTTCCCATTGCTCTACTTGGACAGGAGAAACCACAAGCGCCGGCGGCTCCGTCAGCGAATCCGATTACCGCCAGCGAGAAAGGTCTCTATTCGTTTGTGAGCAACGCGGTCATCGGTGCGGCTCAGAAAATGCCGGAAGAAAACTACTCCTTCAAACCAACACCGGAGGTTCGCAGTTTCGGCCAACTAGTTGGGCATGTGGCCGACGCTAATTACATGTTCTGCTCGCAGGCCTCGGGTGAAGCGAATCCAATGAAGGACATCGAGAAAACGAAGACCTCGAAGGCAGATCTCGTAGCCGCGTTAAAGGACGCGGTGGCATACTGCAACAAGGCGTTTGACAGCATGACCGATGCCAAGGGCAGCCAGATGGTGAAATTCATGAACTTCGACACAGCGAAGATCACTTTACTCTCGCTTAATACGGCGCACACAGACGAGCACTATGGGAACATGGTGACCTATTTGCGACTCAAAGGAATTGTGCCGCCGACCAGCGAAAATCCGCCTGGACAAAGCCCGAAGTAAACTCGACATCGGGTGGTCAGCTCGAGCTCATCGTGGTTGTGCCTGCGATCATGGCTGCATTTTGCAGCGGCTTCCAGGAGAAGTGTTTCATTACACAACAAGTCTCCTTCGAGGATCGCGGTCAAGGCGCGGGACAACCCGCGATGGAGCATTCCCCTCGAGCTTTCCGTATTGGCGACCATCCGTCCAGGCGCTCGGCATACGCCTGAACCGCGCCTGGAAATCCTGGTGTAACTTCCTTCCGAGAAGCGAAATATCTCGACGCCAGATACATTGTGAACGCTTCGCGAGGTGTCGTTGTCATAGTCATAGTCAGTGCCGGGGAGCACGGCGTAGATGTCGTAGTAATCTGCGTTTGCTCCCGGTCGGAAGGTGATGGTTTTCCTGTAACGGTAACAGCTGGGCTCATCGAGGGCTGATGCAGGTCGCACCCGCCCTGATTGTCTTCTCCTACTAATAAATTTAGAGCCCTTGAGATCGAGGAATCAGACAACGCGATAATTTGCTTGCTTGTCGTCGTTGTGCCCTGCCCTTCATAGACGTTGATGAGTTCAACCCCGGTGCGATGTGGCCCGATCTTGATGAGTCGAACGGCAGACGGAGGTAAGCCCCCGGCACCATCTCTGATCACAAAACTTTGGGAGGTTTCGATCTTCCATTTCATGTCCGACCAAGTAAAAACCGCCGCGCCGATCAGAGGCGCACACGCGTGACAGCTGAATGGCTGATCGCCCGCCACGATGGGCTTCCAATCAGGATCGAACGGGACCGCGTAGGTCAGAAGCTCCGTCTTCGGCACCCCATCCACCTCGTAGGTGGACTTCCAAAAAGGACGCACCACCAATTCATCTCCAGCCTTGAAGCCACTTCCGTTCAGGTCAAAGGCGCTGTTATCAGGCACGGTAAACTTTGCGCTCCCTGAGTTAGCTTCATAGTGGCCAAACAGAGATCGCATCCTTCTGATTCATCAAACGGAGGATGGCCATCGAACGTGGGCAAACTCGCGCCTGGTATTGGAAGGAAAAATAAGGCCAACGCGATCATGGTCGCAGCCAGCGCCCGTGCTCTCACGCTCTCATATTAGCTGCACTGGCCAATGCCCGCAAAGTCTGATTTTGAGTAAGTCCGCCGCGCCAGAAATGAACTTACCCATATGTATGGTCCGCC
>Ga0206817_1221_pt1 | contig 13312 bp, 12 predicted proteins | sample Alteio_BWOrgCont_89_FD_152873 | JGI IMG/M metagenome (GOLD analysis project Ga0206817, IMG submission 152873) | Enriched cells from forest soil in Barre Woods Harvard Forest LTER site, Petersham, Massachusetts, United States -... | ecosystem: Environmental > Terrestrial > Soil > Temperate forest >...
GAGGTTATTGGTGCTGTGTTAAGTTATCTCCGTTTGGGTGTTGCCCAAGAGCATCTTAACATATCATTACGAACTTCATTTCTTTTTAAAGTTTACTTCATATCTCACCTTATAGGTCTTTTCATTGCTTTATTGGGCACACGAGTATTATTATCGCATTTTGGCACAAGAGCCTGTCTGCTTTTAATTCCACTGTTGAGTGGTACATTGCTCTTTTATGCGATGGTTGGTGGGACCTCGACTGCTATTATTTTTGCCTTTATAGCACTCAAGGCAGTGAACTATGCATTCAGTCATCCGGTGCGGGAGAGTTTGTACATCCTAACGGTTAAAGATATAAAGTTCAAATCAAAATCGTGGATTGACGCTTTTGGGAGTAAATTTGCTCGGGCAAGTGGTGCAGTAGTAAATATAGTAATGCCAACATACAGGGCTCCGCTGTTTCTTGCAGCCCACTCGTTCTTTTTTGCTTTTGTTATAAGTTTGTGGTTTCTTACCGCGTTTTTAGTAGGTAAACGCTTTGAGCGTGCGGTGGAGAATGATGAAGTTATTGGGATTCAATGAAAGAGAATACATTGTTTTTTTTGGGGTTTTTGGTACTTTTATAATGATTTTAGATTATAAGTTGAAAGGTTAGCTGCATGATAAAGAAATTGGTTGAAGCAGGGGTTCATTTTGGTCATCTTATGTCACGTTGGTGTCCTAAGATGGAGCCGTACATCTGGGGGCATCGCAATAAGGTCCATCTTATTGATGTGTCTAAAACTGCTCGACAAATGGAAAAAGCCGCAGCTTTTTTGGAATCGGTGGCTGCAAGTGGAAAACAAATTCTGTGGGTTGGTACAAAGAAAGCAGCGCAAGATGTCATCGAACAATCGGCTCGTTCACTCGACATGCCTTTTGTGAATCACCGATGGATCGGTGGTACACTGAGTAACAATAGCCAGGTAAAAAAATCGGTGACACGGTTAGTGTACCATGAGGATATTATAGAAAAGGCAGCACAGGTTGCTCATTATACCAAGAAAGAGCTGAACGTATTTCAAAAAATTGTGAACCGCCTTGAGAAAAATATTGGCGGTATTCGCAATTTACGTTGGCCGCTAGGTGCTTTGGTCATTGTGGATGTACGGGAAGAGGCAGCAGCGTTAAAAGAAGCCGTAGCCACGGGTGTCCCTGTTGTCGCACTGGTTGACACTAATGGTGACCCGTCTTTAGTTGATTATGTAATTCCAGCAAATGATGATGCTACTCGTGCCATTGGGGTGGTGCTTGACTATTTAGTTGAAGCTGTACGGGTTGGTCAGGAGAAGTATAAGAAGGAATCTAAAGAGCCATCGGGGCACACGGACCAAGCGAAGAGTGGAAAGTTGCACAAGGATAAAAAAGACGATGTAGCTTCTGCAGCAGAGGCTTCTGCAAAAAAATCTTCTACAAAAAAAGCAAAACATGTCCCGGAAGCTCCTGTGGCGCAGGAAGAAGTTATAGATACGGTTGTGGTGCCACCATTATCCCTGTCTGATGAAAATTCGAATGTCAATTTGCTCGATGATGAAGAGGAAGATTTTTGAGTAAGTATTCAGCAGCATAGGGAGAGGTGTCTGAGTGGCTGAAAGAGCATGATTGGAAATCATGTATGCTCCTAACGGGGCATCGAGGGTTCGAATCCCTCTCTCTCCACCAAATGCATGCCCATGTTATCTTCGAAGAGAATTTGGTGTGGGACGCACGTTACGTCGTGGAATTAAGAGTTGGAGAAGTGGATAAAAGATAAAGTATAGAACCTGTCAGGTTCGAAAGAAAGCAGCAGAGATACTTTGATTTTTGTATCCACTTTTCCCTTGTAGGACGTCTGGGATGGAAAATACAAAAATTAATTTAAGCCGTAAGTGGCGTTCTTCCACGTTTGATGGCGTTATTGGGCAAGATCTTTCCCTCAAAATGCTCAAGAACAGTCTGTATGCTGGTCTTTACTTTCCTGTCTATCTTTTTGCGGGGCAACGTGGGTGTGGAAAAACAACAACAGCGCGTGTGTTTGCAGCTGCCCTTAATTGTCGGAAGTTGCCATTATTTCAACAAGTGCCGACATCAGCGTGTATTCCGTGTGGGACATGCGATTCTTGCGCTGCAATGGCGACTGGTAAGCACCCAGATTTTATTGAAATAGACGCGGCATCGAACACCGGCGTGGACAACATCAGAAATGTTATTGAAGCTGCAACACTCCTTCCTCTTATGGGATGCAAAAAAATTTACCTCATTGATGAAGCACATATGTTGAGCAGAGCAGCGTTTAATGCATTGCTAAAAATCTTAGAAGAACCACCACAAACTACCTTGTTTATTTTAGCGACTACCGATCAGGATAAGATACTTGATACGGTACGTTCGCGTTGTTTTAAACTTTTTTTTAATGCTATTGCATCCGATGCGCTTGTTGCACTACTAGAGCGAGTTTGTGTTGCAGAAAGCATACCTTATGAAGTGGAGGGACTGAGGCATATTGCAGACCATGCGCAAGGTTCCGCACGGGATGCCTTAAATACGCTTGAACAAGTACGTTTTGCAAAAGATGTTGTCGATAAAAATGCTGTTTTGCAAGCCCTCGGTCATATTGATGATGTCTGTCTTATTGCATTGTTACAGGAGGTATATCAAGGAAATGTGCAACAGTTTCTTCTTTTATGGCGCACATATGGCATGGATCATGCATCTGTCACTGTTGTATGGCATCGTCTTGTTGTACTGTCCCGCATTTTGATTTGGACACGTCATGGTGTTACTACTTTGGATATTGCACCGACTGCTCAGCTACACACAGTATCAATGTCTCTCCCGTTTTTAAGTTCGTTAATGGAGGGCTTGTACCGTGCTGAACAGTACTTTTTACATTCAGCATTGCCTCATGGAATGCTAGAGACGGTGCTATTACAGCTATGTATTGAGCAACAAAAAGGAAGGATAGTCCAAGGAGATGCAACAGATACGAGGGCAGCAATAGCTCACGTGAGTGTTAATAATAGTGCTGTTGTTGAAACACACACAGTGGAAAACAAGCCGCAGAAAGAACTGGTTTTATGGGATATAGTATTGGAACGTCTTATCGCGAACAAAGATCCGCATATACATTCTATTCTATCCCAGGCAAGCGTCCGTGAACATCATGCAGAACGCAAAACTATGGTACTCGAATTTCCAGAACATTTATCTTTCTTTTCTGACATACTTGTATCTACAAAACCTTCCTGGTACGCAGCGGTATCGGCAGTGTATGGCGACGTTGTGGTAGATATATGTTTTGTAAAGGGCAAGATTTCTGATGAAAATTCTCATGAGGTTAAAAGTAGACCCAGTGTCAAGATCACGGCAGTGAAAGAGTTACAAAAGCAAAAAGAACATATCAATTTAAAAACAAGCAGTATAACAAGGCAACGGGTGACGTCGACAGCAGTCCGTGGTGTGCCAATTGATGTTGCTGATAGCAAGAAATGGCCGAAGACAGCTATGGTCCTTGCGGCATTTCCGGGCACCGTTCGCATGTTGAAGGAAGTGCAATCATGAATATCTACAAAACATTACCAACGATTGTAATAGCTGGTCGTGCTAACGTTGGCAAATCAACCTTCTTTAATCGCATAGCCGAGAACGTACGTAGTATGACGTACGATGTACCAGGAGTAACACGTGATATTGTTACCGATATTGTGTCATGGCACGGTCATTTGTTCCGGCTTATCGATACAGGGGGACTTAGTTCGACAAAAGGAAAAAGTGAGCTTGAACAAGAAATAAAAAATCGTGCATTGAAAGCGTTGCAGGACGCTGATTGTACCTTATTTATGATTGATGGGTTGGTAGGCATACTCCCTGAAGATCGTGAAATTGCCAAGCTACTGCGCCATATGAGAGCACCAGTGTTTCTTCTGGTCAATAAAACAGATTGTGCTGTTGCACATGAATACATGCATGAGGGAGCTACCCTCGGATTTCCTGTGTTTGGTATTAGTGCTGCGCATGGGCGCGGTGTTGATGATCTGATGCAGGCAATTATCCATAAAATTGAGGTACCGGTTTCATCAAAATCGATGACAACGCCTACGGGTTATCGTGTTGCCGTTATTGGAAAGCCGAATGTCGGCAAGTCGTCACTGATGAATCAACTTTTACAAAAAGATCGTACTATCGTTTCGGAGATGGCAGGCAGCACACGCGAGGCAATTTCTGATACAGTTACCGTGTATCAACAGACGCTGACGCTCACTGATACACCTGGTATGCGGCGCAAACGGGGTGTTACGGAACCGCTTGAGCAATTAATGGTCAAGAGTGCACTACGTGCGATTGATGCCGCTCATGTTGTTCTACTGGTGGTTGATGCTTCTCACGGAACTTTATCTGACCAGGAGTTAAAACTGGCATTTTATGCATTCGAAGAAAAACATAAATCTTTAATTGTAGTATACAATAAACAGGATCTTGTATCTGACGAAGAAGTAGCATTACGTGAACAGCAGCGATCTTTATATCGCCAGTTGCTTGATAAGGTTGCTACTATCACGGTCTCATGCACAACAGGAAAAAATATTGGAAAGCTTACATCGCTCATACATACGGTGTGGGAACGATCTGGTCAACGTTTTTCTGATGTGGAACTTACTACTTTTTTTAATGAACAATTGACACATAAACCGTTATTTAAAAGCGGTCGTTCACTAGAATTTTATCGTGCGCACCAAATAAAAGTCGCACCAATCACCATCAAATTAGTGGTAGGATATCCTCCACATTGGGAACGGACACAGCTGAATTTTTTTGATAACCAACTCCGTACTCGGTATAATCTCAAGGGAGTAGCAGTCGTTTTTGTGGTATAGTATGACAAGAATGACTTGGCGTATCCAACGACATCATCATTAGGGAGATATAAACCATGAATAAGCGCATTCTTTTTCAGGGCATTGAAAAGACAAAGCATATGGAGGAGCACTGTAATAAGCAACTTGCTAAAGTTGAACATCTTCTTGAACATGAACGGACGCCTGTTTTTATCGACCTCAGGCTTGAACCGTCAAAAGTACACGCTCATCACTTTGTTGAACTTCGCGTTAAAACACCAACCGTTGAAAAAATATCAACATATGAGGGTCCAGAGTTTTATGAGGTTGTTGATCATGTTATTGATGTCATGTATCGAGAACTTTGTGAGTGGAAGCATAAAGAGACCGAACATCGTAGGAACATTGGTCGACACAATGAGGTCAAGAAGCAGAGGTAGCAGGCCATTCTATAGTACACGCAGGTACCGCAAACCTGTGGGGTGAAAACAGGCCAAGTAAATTTTGTATAAACCTTGATCCACAATAGGCTAAGTGGTTTATGAAGCCGAGTACGATTGTTATCATTGCCTGCTCACCCTGGTTTGCTAGAGCTATATTTCGAGCTTTTTCGATACTGCGTAGTTCGTGCACCACCGTTGAAGCTTGCTTTATTATATCAGGCGATATAAGTGTACCGGGAGCTAAAACGGGATCTTGAATATTTTCATGTATCACATTTTGAAGAGTATGATTAGTGATTGGCATCAACCTTATGACATTACGTTCCTCAGCAGTTACATTAGTGAAAGTGGTTTCCATTTGTGTTTTATATAGTTTATCTATAGTATCACATGATTTCATCACTGAATTTGCAAAAAATCCTGCTAGTACGCAGCAGCCAGCCAAAGAAACAATCGTTTTTATGCGCCACCACGGTGGAAAAATATAATGTCTCGCAATAATTTCACTTGGACCTTTTTCTTCTATGTAGTGTTCCTTGTCAACGTTTTTTGGTTTGGTCAGCAATTTTAGGGTAAGGTGCATCGGGAGGCGAGATAGATCCTCAACAAGTAATTCTGCATGATCACTCAATGATAATTCTATTGTAAAATTTTTACAAAGACGTATCAGGTCAAGTATGATATCTGGAGGGTCATTTTTATAACCAAAACAAGGCGCATGAAGCGCCTGAATATCGGCAAAAAATAGTTTTCTAATCGAAGATTGGTCTGATTCATAATAAATGGTGCTCAGGGCTCCTATAATGCCTCTGCTCATAAGCGTAGACGCACACTGTGCAATGAGCGGTAAGTATGTACGTTGTACTTTAGCGCGAGAATCAATTGCGTAAAGATACTCGCTAGAACCATAAGGTCTAATGCATCTATCCAGCTTTTCCTCTGTGTTATGCAGTAACTTATACATGTCATGCCAGGAATCTTTGTGTTCTAAAAAACTGCCGTTTTTCAGTACATCGCACGATTTTTTCCCCTGTGCCTTGATCAATGCTGCGTATAACATGTATGCAGAATTAGTGGTGCTCCATGTATTCAAATCCTCTTCATAGTCTCGTATTGCATCTGTTTTGAACAGAGGATCATCGAACATTTTTTCATACAAAAAGTCGGCAAACTGCTCTTCTTGTTCCCGGTTATTCATCTGTTTTATAAGCAGGGTACATGCTTCTTGGCCAGTTACTTCCCCGTGCTTCATCAATCCTTGAATGGCAGAATACAGTATCTCAGGATCATTATTCTCAATACCATTTCTTATAAAAGTGCTGTAGATAGCAGACATTGTTTTCTTATTATTGAGGGACAGAGAATCGGCCAACGTGTATATTTCCTCTACATCTGCATCTGTTACCATATCTGGTACATAGCCTTGGATGGCATGGAAGCAGCGAACAATATTTTGGGGTTTATATTCTGCTAATCTGATCGGTTCTTGTTTAAACTCCCCTTTTGGCTGGAGAAGATGAAATAAATCACGCGTTTTTTGACTTATTGCGATGTTTGCCTTGGGATGTGCAATGATGTATGGCCTTTCAGATTCAACAATATCTGAGCAATAGACAGATACGTTGGGCCATAGTGAAACTATTATCAATATATATAGACGCATACTAAAAAACATATAACCGCACCGGTTACTGTGGACATAAAGAAACAAGCAGAAAAAGTTTAAATGAAAAGAAATATAAGAGCAATGTTACCTCTAAAATAAATTATTTTTAGGTAAAAAAGATAGCATCTGATCGGCTTTTTTGGTAAAAAGTGGCTTTATGTTCTAGTAATCTCCTCACACACTATTGATTTTCTATTTGAAACTTTAATATAATCAATAGTGATAAGAAGTTTCAAACAATAAAGGATACTCGTAAAATGGGGGTACATTCATGAAGAGGTTACTATATATCGTATCACTGCTTTTTACCGTGGGTACGGTGAAAACTGCTGACCAGCAGCCTGGTTTTTTGAAACGCTCGTTGGGAAATATGGGTACAGCAATAGGAAACAGCAGACTTGGGAGATATTTTACTCCACGAACAGTGCCAACAGAAAGCGCACCCGAACGTGATTTTTCCCGCTATTTTGCGGCAGAGCCAGATTATATGACTCCAGGTGTTTCTGACGTTTCTTCGCGTGAGGTGTGGCAACCAGTAAAAGAAAATATTAATAACTATCTTCGGCCAACAAAGGAGGCTATGGGAAGCGTTGGGGAACGTATTGGTACAGGTTTAAGGTCGTTTTACAATCGAAATTTTGTTGTACCTCGTGAGCAACGTATGGAACAATTGCGAGAAACGATGGCAGGAAGCTATCAGCCAATATTACCAACAACAGAAGAGATGGTCAGTAGACCAGTAGAAGAAATGACTATTCCAGGCCGTACTCCTGAATTTTCTGGGATTCCTGAGATGCCTATGGTACAACCAATAGCACCGGTTTCTCCAGCGATCTCCGCAGAAATTAATAAGACTGCCAATGAACCTATTGTAGTACCACCAACAGTTACACGGCCAAGTAGGTTTAGAAATGCGCTTGATACTTCATGGCGGTATACAGAAAGAGCTGTAGGATTACCGTTTCGGAGCGTAAAATGGCTATATAACTCACTCTCTTTTAATATTAGGGACGTGCCAAGTGGCATCAAATCAAAGTTTAATGCATGGAAAGAAGCTATGACATCGCGGGTTCCTTCATACGAAGGCATGAGAGCAGCAGCAGCGCGCGGAGTAGATCTTTTCAATGAGTATACTGCATGGCTGCAATCGTCAAGACCTGCTCGAGGGATAGGATGGGCTGCAAGGGGAACGGCAAGAGGAGTGGGCAATGTGCTCGGCTGGTCAGTAAATGAGTTAAATCCAAGAGGTGTTACATTACCACGATGGCTTGGTGGTACTAACCCGGTTGAAGAATAGAGAGAGCGTACCTACTACTGAGAGGGAGTACTATGTTAGAGCAGTTCTTGTACAAATCTATCGTGATCGTAGTCGTACAGTTCTGCTCCCCAACGTCGTACTTCCGTCAAAGTTGCTGGCTCGAGAATAATCAAGGTAGGAACACCAACGATATGCAGTGAACGACGCAATGGAGCATGCATTGGATCTGTTTCATCTGAGGCGTCTATCTTAACGGGAATGTAGTGCTGTGCACAAAGCTTTTGCATATTCGGATCAGTAAAGAATTTTTTTTCGATAGCACTGCATATGGTACAGTAGGGCGCAGTTACATCGAGCAGTATTTTTTTGTGTTGAGCAATGGCAAGTTGCTGTGCCTCATTAAACTCGTGGTGCCAAAATATATGTTCTACTGGTGCATGCTGTTGTACAGTTTCTAGTATGCACTTTGCAAAGATTATACCGAGAATACAGCTTCCCACAAGATGGGTATAGCGCATTTTTTGTTTGCTGTCTCTTATGTATCGAATTAATATAAAACCCACGATAATAGCTGCAAACCACCACAATAAATAGTGCGGTACAAAAGGTTTGAGAAAATAGAGGCACATAAGTAATATTACATATCCGAGTAATTTTTTTATCTCCACCATCCATGTGCCTGCGCGCGGTAGCAGTGCAAGCGTACTAGAAAATGTACCAATGAGCCACAATGGAGTAGCAAGACCAATGCCGAAGGCAAAAAGCATGAGGAACCCTGCGAACATATTTCCTTCACGTGCAATGATGCTAATCAATAGTAGCAGTCCTGGTGAAAGACAGGGTGAAGCTACTGTGCCGCTTGCAATACCAAAGGCAAATGCACCAAGAAGCGATCCACCACGAGGTGAACTGCTACTTTTTTGCAGAAAACGGGGGATATACATGTCATAGAAGCCGATCATACTTCCGGCCACATATATAAGCATAATAACGATACATCCGATAACCCACGGTGAATTCATCACTGATCCAAATAAACTTCCTGTGTACGCAGCAATTAATCCGAGTATGGCAAATGTTGTTGCCATGCCGGTGGTATACGCGGTAGACCGCAAAAAATTATGTACAAACGAATTACTGCTTCCTGCCTGCAAGATACCTACGGTAATAGGAATCATCGGATAGATGCAGGGAGTGAGACTCAATAAAAGCCCAAGTAGGAGTGATAGTATTGTGCGTACTGGAAGTGATGATGTTGCAGTAAAAAGATCCGCCAGGCGGGTAAACAAGGTTACATTGGATGTAACAACAGGTTCCAGCCCAATGGACGGTGCAGAAGCTAATTCGGCACACTGCAGCGAGCAGGCGCAAAGAAAAACAGCGAACAAGCACAATATAAAACGCATAATTGAACCCCCGATAATATACACCTACGCACAGGCTTCGGCGCATACCGCAGCCAACTCCTCTGTGTTGGACTGTATTAGTTACATTGAAATTCGGACAACCATAGTGATTTATGCTATAGATGCAATTCTATCATAGTGTAGCAGCTACAGTACGTGCTGGCTATCTTTGTGGTCTCTCTATTTTCCACGTGCTAGTGCTGCAGCATAATTAAAGTCATAAAAATAGTTTTGCCAAAATTCATCAGTAAAAGAAAATTCGTTAATGCCCATAAAATAATCAGCTAACATTGCGCGGACTCGTAAAAGTTCTTTTAATCGCCGTTTGTTTTTTGGATCAGCAATGGTAAAATCCATTAACTCCAAAGCGCGCTCAACTGCCAATTTGCTATCGTCCAACTCACCTTCATTTCTCCAGCGAATTGCTCGTTCAACATCAGTGCCAACATTCGCTAATTGCTCCATTAACGAAAACCTGAACCAACGGCCCGAGGCAAGATGTTTGTGTATTATTTTTTTTTCTATCATTTTGTTACCAAATGATTCACAATAGCCACTATTTTTTTACGAATTTGTTCGTTTTCAACACCGCGGCTTTGATTGCCAATAGCAGGTCTGATATTAATCATTGAATCAAACTCAATAGTACCATCTTCTGGCTTTGTTGTAAACATTTATGGCCGTATAGGAACAGCAAAAATAAAAAAAATGCACTCGCATATCGAATTGTATTTTTACACAACTGCAGTATGCTATCATCTGTTTAGTCAATCGAGAAGGAGAAGAACGTATGTTTTTGTTCATTGCTGTATTCTGTGCGTTGTTGAGTGGTGTATCTCAAGGAAGTGAGATAGGCGGAGTACTACAAAAAATACATGACCGTATGAAGAATGCGGATTCGTTGGTGTGCGTCGGTTTGGATCCTGATTTTGAGTTGCTTCCAGAAGCGTGTAAGCAAGAGTGTGCAGAGCGAAAGATTTATGCTAAAACGGATGTGCTGGCCTATTTTTTGAAAGCAGTTATCGATAATACATATCAACATGCATGTGCATACAAGTTGAATAGCGCATTTTACAGTACGTACGACAATTTGCTGCGGAGTACGATTTTACACATTCGGTCGAAATGCGGCTTAGAGATGCCAATCATTGTTGATCAAAAAATTGCGGATATTGAGAATACAGCAAAGCGGTGGGTGAAATATTTTCGCGATCTAGGTGCTGATATTGTGACAGTGAGTCCGTACATGGGTGGTGATGTCGTAGAAGCATTTAGAGAATATCAGGATATAGCCACCGCAGTGTTGGTGAGAACGAGCAATCCGGCTGCTGCTGAAATACAGAATTTTAAAGATGCAAATGGGAGATGTCTATGGCAACATGTACTCGACAAGGTAGTTGGCTGGAACGCCAATAAGTTGCAATGTATACCTATTTTTAGTGTCAACCGTGCAAATCCACAGGACGTACACTTGGTGCGTAGCATTATTCCGGACCATGTTCCCATATTGACGCCGGGTATTGGTGTGCAGGATGGAGATATTAATCTGCTGAATCTATTACTGAACAAAAACAAGCGTGGAGTGATGGTCAATTCATCGCGCGGAATTCTATACCCTAGAACTGCTGATGTAGAAAATAGCGCTATATGGCACGTAGATATTAAAAATGCGGCTTCTGACTTTCGGAATAGGTTAAATAAGATACGGGAGTAACGGCTATTTTCAATGTGCCCGCGATGTAATGCGGATACCTTGGGTACTCACTAGTTTGATTTTTGCTTGTCCCGATTCGCCGATAATGCCTTTCATCCGTTTTGGTATTTTTTTGTACGCGCGCTTGGTAAGCACTGTAGTACGTCGCGCTAGTGTGATAGGAATAGTGGAAAGAATTCTACCATGTTCAGTAGTGCCAGCAATGGTTGCCTGTGTTCCTTCAGGAAGTGCGAGTTCTATGATGCCATGTGACTGGGTTTCCAAATCAATCGTGCTGTTGTGTGGCACTTGGGCACAGACAACTTTTATTGTACCGTAATATGTTCGAGCGCGTATGCCTTTGTAACTGTTTTCAACAAAGATGTCTCCTGAGGCAGTGCTCACATCAACTGTTCCATGCATGTCCTCCAATATGATAGGTCCTTTTTGTTCCACAGATGCAATAAATGTACCATCAATATTATGTGCCTTGACAGTTCCGCTCGTAGTTTCAACGTGTACTTCAGCGTTAATATTTTGAATAGTAATGTTGCTGATGCTGTCAACAGTAACCGTTGTGGTATATGGCACAAAGATTTCAATATCGAAGATACAGGCAGAAGTAATGTATGGTACGGTCTCTCCCTTGACATAGCCGGTTGAAACAGATGTGGCACCAGCATTGTGTTCTGTGATGAACTCACATATACGCAAATTATCTTCTAGACCAGCCTTTTTAGTTGCAGTAATTGCCACTACATTCTTATCCCAGCCGGTGATGACCGCGCTACCCACCATTTCTTGGCTAAAAGTTAGGGCACAAGGAGCTCCGGGTTGAATCGTGTATTCCTTATAAATAACTTCCTCAAATGAGTAGATACCAAACCAAGATTTCATAGAGTCAAAAAGAGATGCCTGTAAAAATCCTGAAAAAATAAGCAACATACAGATGGTGATTTGCAATATCTTTGTGCTTGAAAAAAAAGTGCGATACACTAGCATATATTATCCTTTTTTAACCCAATAAATACAGGTGCAAAATACAATCCCATGCAATATCCTACACAAAAAGAATCTTTTCTTCAAAGAGGTTTTGATTTTATACGCAAAAATTACCCATTTATTATTGACATTTGCCGAAAAATAACTGCATTTGGTGGTGAAGTGCTTGTTGTTGGTGGTGCTGTGCGGGATCTTCTGTCAAACCTTCCCGTTAAAGATATCGATTGTGAGGTGTATGGTATATCGCTAGAAGTTTTGCAGAAGATATTGGAACAATTTGGTCCTGTGAGTCTGGTTGGTACCACATTCGGTGTTCTGAGATTGCATGGTCTTAATGTAGATTGGTCATTACCTCGCGTTGACAGTAACGGAAGAAAGCCTCATGTTGTCCTTGATACTTCCATGTCGTATTACGATGCATTCAGGCGACGTGATGTGACCATTAATGCCATGGGCCTTAATCTTGTCACTGGTGCTCTCATTGATCCATACAATGGTTATACTGATCTTGTGCATAAAATACTACGTGCTACTGATACAAAAACGTTTGTCGAAGATCCGTTGCGTTTTTATCGCATTATGCAATTTGTAGGCCGCTTTGAAATGTCTGTTGATGCATCCCTTGCTGCAGTGTGTAGGACTATGGATATCAGTGATGTGTCACGCGAGCGGATTGCGCAGGAATTTGAAAAATTGGTGCTTCGATCAAAATTTCCATCACATGGGTTTCGCTGGTTGCAGGAGGTAGGGCGTTTACAAGAAGTGCTTCCAGAGTTGTATGGTACCATCAATATTCCTCAGCGTTCTGACTTTCATCCAGAAGGGGATGTCTTTGAGCATACCATGCAGGCGGTTGATGCGGCAGCAGCGATTGCACGTGCATACGATACTGATACCAAACGATTGATGTTGATCTACGGCGCGTTGTGTCACGACTTAGGCAAGCAAGATGTGACTGTTATGAAAGATGGCATATGGCGCTCGACAGGTCATGCATTAGCCGGTGTAC
>Ga0206817_1208_pt1 | contig 13247 bp, 15 predicted proteins | sample Alteio_BWOrgCont_89_FD_152873 | JGI IMG/M metagenome (GOLD analysis project Ga0206817, IMG submission 152873) | Enriched cells from forest soil in Barre Woods Harvard Forest LTER site, Petersham, Massachusetts, United States -... | ecosystem: Environmental > Terrestrial > Soil > Temperate forest >...
GAGAGCATGCGGCATGAGTAATTCTGAGCTGCTTGCCAGCTCCTCTGCAAAGGAGGAAAACCGGGTGATCCCGAACGCGCGAGCCATAATGCTTTCACTCACCTTTCTAATCTTTTTCGTTCATCCGCTAACTTGGTCCCAGGACCATCCCGGGGATGATGAACACGCTGGCATGTCCATGTCGATGCCGATGCCCGCAAACGAACCTACACCAGCTCTATTCTTAAAGTGGAAACGCGAGAGCGAGGGCAATCACCACTTTATCGGACTTCTCGTCGCGCTGGGTGGCGTTTTCCTTCTGGCTCAGGATGTCTGGACGAAGAGGTTGCCCGCTGTGCGTTACGCCTGGCCGGTCTGTTTTTTACTTTCGGGCTTATTCGTTCTTGTGTACAGCGACACGGAACTCTGGCCCTTTGGTCCGAAGCCATGGATCCAGGGCACCATAACGAATCCCGAAGTCATCCAGCACAAGATCTTCGCCGTCTTGCTTCTCGGTTTGGGTCTGGTCGCGATGGAGAGCGCGCGTGGGCGTCTCAAAGCAGTATGGGCGGCTTGGGTTTTTCCCGTGCTCGCAGTGGCGGGTTCCCTTCTGTTGCTCTTCCATTCTCATAATGCGGGAATGAGGGGCACAAACCACATGGCGATCATGGCACGTATTCACGCGGAACATCTGAGCTACGCGGCCACCGGTTTCGGGATTGGCCTATGTAAAGGTTTGGCCGAGGTCAGGACAAGGTGGCAGACCGTCTTCGCGAAGCTCTGGCCCACGTTAATAATTGTTCTGGGTATTCTTCTAATGCTCTATACGGAGTCGCCGTGATCCAAGCGCTTTCGCACGCTGGCGCAAAACGAAGTTGTCGATGCGTCTTCGTAGGCGACAATCGGTATTCGAGTGGGCGAGCACTGAACTCTGTGCTTGTCGGGACCACCCTCCGAACGTTGATGTGATTAATTGTTGGTGTAACCAAGGCCATAGCGCTCAAAACCCTGTGGCCCTTACCCGGTGCTAATGCTTGCATCGCCCAGACGGTCTGTGCCGTAGTTCCAATCCTGCGGCATAGGAGGCCGTCCTCATGGGCAAACACAGAATCAAGCCGAATTACCGTCGCCGAGTGCTTCGCTTGCTTGATTCCAGCCTTGCGAAAGCTTCAGTCTCATCACTTGTCAACCGAGAGCCAGATGCCCCGCACGATTCAGTGATTCTTCCCGCGACACGGGGCTACTACACTTGTGGATCCAGTCGGAAACGGGTTTACTCGCAATACTCTCATCGGTGCCTCTTCGTCGCCGTTTTGCGGCTGCGCGCCCCGCCTTGATCCGCGCTTCCCTTGTTCTCCCGCCAACGCCGCCTTACTCGCGCTAGAATGGGAGCACCCGTCGATCCTAGGCTCTGAACCCTGAGATAATCTTCCTCCACGGACGATACCGCCTCTCAAGTGCGTACTGGAGTAGAGCCATGACCAACGTTCAATCATCGGGGATAGAGCCGGGTCAACGGCGACTTAACGGCCCGCAGACCACTGGCCGTGAATACCGCAATTTGTCACAGCCTACTCACCTCATGGCACACGATGACGACGTTGCTGTGCCAATGCGGGACGGGATTATGTTGCTGGCGGATGTGCATCGTCCGGCTGAACCCGGTCAATATCCCGTGCTGATTGCTGCCTCCCCCTATCCACGGCAGATTCAGAATCTTGGTGCCCCAGCCGGATTCATCGAAGCTGGTGCCAGCGATTTCTTCGTCCCTCGTGGCTACGTCCACGTCATTGCTAACTGTCGGGGCACGAGTGGGTCTGGAGGCAGCTTCGGTTTCTTCGATGGGCAGGAACGTCGCGACATGTACGACCTCGTCGAATGGGCTGCGCAGCAACCTTGGTCGAACGGTAATGTCGGCATGATCGGGATCAGCTATTTCGCCGGAACGCAGATGGAAGCTGCGGTTGAAAGACCTCCGCATCTCAAAGCCATCATGCCCATCGCTGGTACATTCGACCTCTACGAGTCAGCGACGCATCATGGGCTGATGAGCAGCGGCTTTATCACTCCGTTCCTTTTCATGATCGGTATGACGTCGGGGCACACTAACAAGCTCTGGCGGAGCACGCTAGTGGACGCCGTGCGTGCCCTTCTGCTGACACCCGGCATCCACAAAAAATTCGAGATGACGAATGGCGAAGCCGCAATCGCTGGCCTCAAAGTCTTGCTCAAGCTGCACCACAATCCTCATCCTTGGGACGATCTCTGGCGTGCAATCGCCGCTGAGCACCCATTTCGCGATGCTTGGTGGGAAGACCGCAATCTGCTTCCGTTACTTGATCGAGTCGAGGTGCCAGTCTATATGGGGTGTGACTGGCAGAATGTGCCGCTTCATCTACCACACACTTTCACGGCCTATGAGCGATTGAACAATAGCAAGCATCTGCAAGTTGCAATGATGGGGCCACATGGCCTCGCTTGGCCGTGGGAGAGTCTTCACATCGAGGCGATTGCGTGGTTCGACCATTGGCTCAAGGGGCAGGACACAGGCATTCTCGACGGCCCGCAATTTCGATACATCTTGCCGGAGACAGAGGGCTGGCGAACAAGCGATGCCTGGCCGATCCCAGAAGCGGTGCATCGCGCTTATGCGCTTCGAGCCAGCGGAGGCCTGAGTGAAGACGAAGGAGAAGCGGGTTCCAGAACGTACATGAACCTTGGAGGCGGTCTCAATCGTCCACGTGCCAGTGAGACGGACCCTCCTCCATTTTTGCACTGGAGTACCCCGCCGCTGCCGAATGACCTAGACCTGATCGGTCCAATCGAAGTGCATTTGGATGCTGCTTGCACCGCGCCTGATACAGCCTTCATCGTAGTGTTACAGGACGTGGACGAAAACGAGAACGCAATCGATGTCACCGCGGGCTACCTCCGGGCGAGCTTGCGGGGAGTGGAGCAAGCCGCGAGTAAGCGCGGTACCCCTTTTTTACCGTGCCGGACCTTCGAAGCTGTGCCAATTGGAGAGAAGGTAAGTTATCGGATTCCGCTGGTACCGAATGCCCGACGATTTCGGGCTGGGCACAAGCTCAGGCTGTATCTCACCACTGACGACCAAAACGCTGACAGACCAGCTTTGCTTGAATTCAGACATGCCAGTGTCGGTACCAGTTCCCTAAACACCGTTTTTTCGTCATCGCGGTTGCTTTTGCCGATCCTGCGATGAGCGGGTGACAACACAAGCATAGCCTCAGAAGGTATAGATGCAGGCGAGCAGCCGAACCTTCGAAACAGGGGCGAAAGGTCGCATAAGGGGGATCAAAATTCGACCCCTTCCGAAACACCCGACTTAAGAGCCCGCACGTTCGACTTCCCTCCGTGGCTCACGTATCCTTTCCTGAATACCGGAGGCTAGAATGAGCCTTTTTCGTGTTGCTGCCCTTCTTATCATGTGTGGCATCGCTCTCTCCGCTGTCGGGAAATCTGCAACGCCACAGAACTCCGCAACAAAGCGAGTCGCCCTGTCGGACGACATTCCCAAGTCCATCGCGGAGAGCGTCAGCGGCACACTCCAGTTCGCAGAAGGGAACTTTCTCGGGCTGGCTGAAGCCATGCCTGAAGACAAGTATTCCTACGTCCCCACAGTAGGCAATTTCGATGGCGTGCGCAGCTTCGGGGAACAAGTGAAACACGTCGCCTGTGCACAGTTCGCCTTCTTCAACGAGTTTGAGGGCAGGAAACCGCCCGAGGACTGCGAAAAGGGCGGGCACGATCCGGCAAAAACCAAAGCCGAGTTGATTAAGTATCTCAAGGACTCCTTCGACTACTCGAACCACGTCCTTGCCACGCTCACGGCGAACAATGCGCTCGACCGTGTCGAAGGCCGCTATGCCGGACCGAACACCAAACTCGGCATCTCGGTCATTTCGGTTTGGCACATAACCGACCACTACGGACAGCTAGTCGAGTACCTGCGCCTAAACGGTATCGTTCCACCGTTCACGCAGAAATATGGGGTGAAGGTTCGGTGAATCGTTCGTAGACAGTGGTCCGGCTTCTCCGATCCCCGTGTTGGTCCTTCATTGACTGCTCGTCTTTACATCCCTAACATTGCAATCCTGAGAATCGTGCACCACAAATGATCGGCCAAACCATCTCGCACTACCGCATCGTCGAGAAGCTGGGTGGTGGGGGAATGGGCGTGGTGTTCAAGGCCGAGGACACCGACCTTGGTCGCTTCGTGGCTCTTAAGTTCCTACCAGACGATGTGGCGCAAGACCCGCAAGCATTGGAACGCTTTCGACGCGAAGCGCGGGCGGCATCTGCTTTAAACCATCCGAATATCTGCACGATCTATGAAATCGGAAAACACGATAATCAGTCCTTCATCGCTATGGAGTATTTGGATGGGCTGACGTTGAAGTATCGGATCGGCGGAAAGTCGCTGGAGATCGAGGAGGTACTATCGCTTGGAATCGAGATAGCCGATGCCCTCGATGCTGCCCATACTGCGGGCATTGTCCACCGTGACATCAAGCCTGCAAACATCTTCGTGACGAAAAGAGGACACGCAAAGGTTCTGGACTTCGGGTTGGCGAAGGTCACGTCTGCACTGGGCTCGCTGGACGCAGGCGCGACTGAACAGTCCACCGTGACTTTAGAGGAGCACCTGACGAGCCCCGGTACGGCGGTCGGAACTGTCGCCTACATGTCGCCCGAACAGGTACGAGCCAAGGAATTGGATGCACGCACAGACTTGTTCTCATTCGGTGCGGTTCTCTATGAGATGGCGACAGGGATGCCGCCTTTCCGAGGAGAAAGCACGGGTGTTATGTTCAAAGCCATTCTGGACGCGGCTCCCACAGCAGCGGTACGGCTGAATCCCGACGTGCCAGCCGATTTGGAACGAATCATCAACAAGTGTCTGGACAAAGATCGCAACCTGCGCTATCAGCACGCATCGGACATTCGCACCGACTTGCAAAGGCTGAAGCGAGACTCTGAGAGCGGACACCGTTCTGCGGCAAGCTCAAGCACGGCGGCGGCTGGAGAAGCCCCGGCGCGGGGTGCAAAGCTCTGGAAGACTGCGGTGCCCGTCCTGCTCGTCGCCTTGCTCGTTGCGGGCGGGCTTTACTATCGGGCGCATCGAAGCAAACCACTCACCGACAAGGACACAATCGTTCTCGCCGATTTCGACAACAAGACGGGTGATCCGATCTTCGACGACACGCTGACGACGGCGCTCAACGTCTCTCTGCGGCAATCTCCTTTCTTGAATGTCCTTTCCGACAGCGAAGTGGCGAAGACCTTGCAACAGATGACCCGTCCAGCCAGCACGAGACTCACGCCTGACTTAGCCCGCGAGCTTTGCCAGCGGGCGGGCAGTAAGGCTTACATTGCGGGAACGATTGGCAGTCTGGGAAGCGAATATGTACTGGCATTGAAGGCGGTGAATTGCCAGAGCGGGGACACACTGGCTCAGGAACAGATAACCGCTGCGGCCAAAGAAAAAGTGCTGGACGGGCTAGGCGAGGCAGCGTCCAAGATGCGTGCCGAACTCGGCGAGTCGCTGGCTACCGTACAGAAGTTCGATGTGCCGTTGGCAGAGGCAACCACTTCTTCGCTCGAAGCCCTGAAAGCGTATAGCTTGGGGGATAAGGCGTCTCGCGAGAAAGGCCCCAGTGCGGAGTTGCCCTACGATCTGCATGCGATTCAACTCGACCCAAATTTTGCCATGGGGTACATGGCATTGGGCACCGATTACTACAGCATGAATGAGCGGGAACGCGCCAACGAATACTTTAAGAAGGGTTTCGAGTTGCGCGAGAATGCTAGCGAGCGGGAGAAGGCGAGCATCACAGCGAACTATTACTTAGTAACCGGTGAAGTGGAGAAAGAGGCACAAGCATACCAGCAGTTGTTGGAGTACTATCCGCGAGATGCCAGCGCTCGTCTCGATTTGGGCGGATCGTATGTTCAAGAGGGCAGTACGAAAAGGGCATTGAAGCATATCGCGAAAGCCTGCGCCTTGCTCCGGACAATTCCTTCACATACTGGGGACTTGCCGACAATCTCCTCGCCTTGCAGAGTTTCGAGGAAGCTCGGCAGACGATTGAGCAGGCTCATGCACGAAAGCTGGATAACTATGGGCTACGCTCTGCTCTCTACGGTCTAGCTTTCCTTAGGGAGGACTCTGCTGGCATGGCACAACAGCAGCAGTGGTTCGCGGGCAAACCCGAAGAGAACTTTGGGGTTTCGCTTGCGTCTGATACTGAAGCCTATGCAGGTCATCTGCGCAAGGCAACGGAACTGACGAAGCGGTCAATAGATTCCGCCATCCGCGCAGATAGCAAGGAAACAGGAGCAATATGGCAGGCGATTGCCGCCCAGCGGGAGGCCGCGTTCGGCAACGCCAAAGATGCGAAGCAGGAAGCAGCACAGAGCTTGAAACTTTATCGAGCAAGCCAAGGTGTTGAGGTGGAAGCGGCTCTGGCGTTTGCGATGGCGGGCGACACGACGCGAGCCGAATCGCTGGTGCAAGACCTCAACAAACGCTTCCCGTTGGATACACAGATGCACTCTCTCTGGCTGCCGGCCATTCGGGCGCAACTGGCGCTGAATCGGAAGAACTCGGCTGCCGCGATCACGAGCCTGCTACCCGCCGTGCCGCCTATCGAGTTCGCGGCGATTCCGTTCCTCATCAATCCTTCGTGCCTCTATCCAACCTACATTCGTGGAGAGGCATACTTGGCAGCCGGACAAGGTACTCCTGCTGCTGCCGAATTTCAGAAAATTCTCGACCACAGCGGGATCGTCTGGAACTGCTGGACGGGAGCCTTGGTGCATCTGGGCGTGGCTCGCGCCCACGCGCTACAAGCACGGACTTCACAGGGCGCTGACGCGGATACCGCCCGCGTCCGTGCGCTCGCGGCCTACAAAGACTTCCTCACCCTGTGGAAAGACGCCGATCCCGACATCCCCATCCTGAAGCAAGCCAAAGCGGAGTACGCCAGGCTGCGATAGCTGTCCCGGGCTATCATGTTGTTGATGACAGCAAGGGAGGTACTATGCGTCGAGAACGTGCGTTGAAGGTTGTGTTGGTCGTGGTGGGCTTGATCTTTACCGCTCTAGTTTATCCGTTGACGATGTTTATGCGGCAAGACCCCGCGCTGGCGATGATGATGAGCCTTTATGTCACGCTCGGCATTTTCCTGTTGCTGGCAGCCCGTGACCCATCGGCGAATCGTAGCCTGATTGCTTTCACGGCATGGTCGAGCCTCGCCCACGCAGTTCTTATGGCGGGGCAAGCTTTCGCTAACCTGATCGCACGCGGAGAACTCATCGGCTCCGTTGTACTTGTTGTCATCGGGATCGCCTTCATCGCACTGGCTCCAAGGAAACAGCCAGTCGAGCAACCCTCCACGGCCCGCGCGGCATAGGCTGGCACGCTTGCTGACGCACGCATACGGCAAATCTAGGGACGAAGAAATGAAGCAACCATCGCGTCAACGTGTTTCGACCGGGTCGCCTTTTGAACCGAAAGTTGGGATTTCTCGCGCAGTGCGTAGCGGGAGCATCATCGCGGTCACAGGCACGGCTCCGCTCGGCCCTGATGGCAAGACCGTCGCAAAGGGCGATGCAGCGGGTCAGGCGCGAAGGTGCCTCGAGATAATCCAGTACGCCATTGAAGGATTGGGGGGCAAACTTTCGGACATGATCCGAACAAGAATTCTGCTGACCCGCATAGAGGATTGGGAAGGGGTCGCGACAGTCCACAGGGAATTCTTTGGCAGCATCCGCCCTGCGAACACGATCATGCAGGTTGTGCGCTTCATCGACCCGGATTGGCTAGTTGAGGTCGAAGCGGATGCCGTTGTGGAGCGCTAGAGAACCGTGAGTGTCGGAGCTATCATCGTAATCGCCATCGCAGCCACAGGAATCCTGCTCATGCGGTTCCGCAAGCGATGGCTGGCGAAGATCAACATCGCCTTCACGAACCGCATCACCAGCCTATTCGCAGGCTGGCTTCCCGGCTTCGGCATTCTCACGCACGTGGGTCGTAGATCGGGGAAGGTCTACCGAACTCCCGTAAACGTCTTTCGAGCGTCGGACGGCTTCATCATCGCGCTCACGTACAGCAGCCAATCGGAGTGGGTGAAGAACGTCCTTGCGGCGGGCGGCTGCGAACTAAAGACTCGCAGGAGGAAATATCAGCTTTCCGCACCGAATGTCGTGCGTGATCCTACGCGACGGCAATTCCCGCTTCCCGTGCGAGTCGTGCTGCGGATCGTGGGTGCGGATGAGTACATGGAGTTTTCGACATTCTCACCTGTCGCCCAAGTACTCTAATAGGTCGGCGCTACCCGACCGACGAAACCAAAGCTACAAAAAAGCTACCTTTTAGGGCTTGCCGCGCAGTTGCGGATCATCGCGTTGCTCAACAGAGGCGTAAAACGCGTCCATGTCCACGTGGATGATTTTCCGCATTATGAACTCGAAAAATATATTCGCGCCCTAAGCATCCAGGAATACCGCTAGCAGTAAATTCTAGAAGATGTCTGCAGTCCTTCTGGCTTCGAATTTGTATTCTGGGCTCGCGACTGCCGTCCTCTTCCTGCACGGGCTGTTCATTTTGTGGGTGATCTTCGGTGCTCTGCTGGTGCGCGGACGCCCGATGCTTCGCTGGTTCCATATCGTGTCTCTTATGTGGGGAATCCTTACGGAACTGCTTCTGTGGCCGTGCCCTTTGACTGTATTGGAGAACTACCTGGAAGCCAGGGCGGGCGTGCAGCCATACCAGGGCGGATTTCCGCTTCACTATCTTGACCGGCTTGTTTATCCCGATATCTCTGCGACCGTTCTGACCGTAGCAGGTGTATTGGTATGCGCTTTGAACCTTGGGTTATATGCCCGGAAGATCTGGTCAGGGTTCTTCGACCGTTCCGCGAAATGAAACCAAAATCCCACGCGGAGGAGTGAGCCCTTGCAGGTGTTCTGCCGCACCTCCGTCTCGCTCATGAATCGCTTGATGTCACGCTAGCCTACCTCAAAGGCAAGGATGCTGAGTCGGAAGAAGCGCAGGAACACGCCAATAGCAGCAGCCTAGCGTTGTACGCATACGTGCCTACTCGAATCAAACCCTCGTAGGAGAAAATCTGGGCGTCTGAGCGGGGCCATGTTCAGCAGACAATTCGCGGAAGGCCGCGGCGTTAGTAGTGCTCCCATGTGACGGACCAGTGTTCGTCCGCCCGAGAGGATCGGATGACGAGGTGTCGTCTACTGTGAATTCGAACTTGCGCGGCAGATCTTTGCCAACAAGCAAAGTGCGTGTATTCGATCCCTGTACGTGGTGCGTCCGTGTGTGCGGTCTCGTCTACGTCATAGTCGCCAAACGAAGCCTCATATCCGTTCAGCACATATTCGTTCGATAGAGTATTCGCTGATTCTGGATACATCAACTGCACGGACATGTGCCCGTCTCGCGTGTAGATCAGCAAGCCTTTCGGCCGCGGGATCGGCACGGACTTCCCATCGTGGCCTGGCACGTCGATGCGCACCAGATGCCAAGCCCCGATGAGTTTTTCTCTTGCTCCGGTGTCACCACTGATCTTCCTCGCAGATTGGGCGTATGAGAAGGTAGAGAAAGCCATGGCAGTGATGACGACGATGAAGGGACGAGACGACATTCTTCGAGCGCCGCTCATCGGCCCACCAGTTGTTGATGAAAAGGCGAATACCGAGCTCCTTCAACCTTGATCTTCGAGGAATCTTCTTCCAGGGTCCACACATCTTCGGCCGTCAGCTTTATGTTTGCTCCGCCAAGGTTCTCTTCGAGACGCGAAAGCTTCGTCGTGCCGGGAATGGGAACAATCCAAGGCTTTTTCGCGAGCAGCCAGGCAAGCGCGACTTGCGCGGGCGTTGCCTTCTTCTTCTGCGCAAACGCGGTAATCACATCGACCAGAGCCTGATTAGTCTTGCGATTGTCCAGACTGAATCGTGGCACAGTGTTGCGGAAGTCGGTGCTGTCGAACTTGGTCTCGGCGTCAATCTTGCCGGTCAGGAAACCCTTGCCAAGCGGGCTGAACGGAACGAACCCTATTTCAAGCTCTTCTAGCGTCGGGATCACGCTCTCCTCCGCTTCGCGGAAGAAAAGAGAATATTCGCTCTGCAGAGCGGCGACGGGCTGCACCGCGTGGGCGCGGCGAATCGTTTTCGCACCCGCTTCTGAAAGACCAAAATGCTTTACCTTACCTTCTTGGATAAGTTCCTTCAGCGCCCCAGCTACATCCTCAATCGGAACGTTGAGATCGACGCGATGCTGGTAGTAGAGATCTATGACATCCACTTTGAGCCGCTTGAGCGATGCCTCCGCGGCCTGCTTGATATGCTCTGGCCGGCTGTTTAAAGCGCTCCACTTGCCACCATCATCAGGATTCGATTCCCAGCCAAACTTTGTCGCAATCACCACCCGGCCGCGAAACGGGGCAAGAGCTTCACCGACGAGTTCTTCGTTCAGGAAAGGGCCATAGACTTCAGCCGTGTCGAAGAACGTGACGCCACGGTCAACGGCAGCATGCAGCAGAGAGGTCATTTCTTTCGTATCTTTTGGAGGCCCATAGGAGAAGCTCATCCCCATACACCCAAAACCCAGTTCCGACACTTCCAGTCCGCCCGTTCCCAATTTGCGTTTTTGCATTGTCATCCTCCTGAATTCAACGTCCCCTTCTAAAACCTTCACCACGAGTACATCTGATAAAAAGACTAGGCCTCTATCGTTCATGATACAAGGCCATTGCCATCGCAAGGAGTTATGAGTAGCATTCATGAATCATGAGGAATGATTTAGGAGAGCTTTCAGCCTTCACAATTGTTGCCGAAGAACGTAGCTTTACCCGCGCAGCCGCACGGCTGGGTGTCTCGCAATCTGCGCTCAGCCATTCCATGCGGTGCCTCGAAAAAAGATTAGGGCTTCAGTTGCTGGCGCGGACCACGCGAAGTGTCTCGCCCACAGCCGCCGGAACCGCACTTCTCCAGGATCTCGCGCCCGCCTTGGAACGCATCGAGCGCGCTGTAGCTGAAACGAGAAAGCAAAGAGAGCGTCCGGCAGGCCGAATTCGACTCGTCAGCCCGCGAACGGCTACACAAATGGTAGTTCTGCCAAAGCTGGCTCAGTTCGCACGCACCTACCCAGAAATCGTCCTGGAGGTCACTTCTTCGAATGACCCTGTCGATCTTGTAGCCGCGGAGTACGATGCCGGCGTTCAGCTTGGCGAATTCATCCAACGGGACATGATCGCCGTCCGGGTCACGCGAGAGATGCGTCTCGCGGTCGTCGGATCGCCGCAATACTTCAAGTCACACAATGTTCCCCGAAAACCTCAAGACCTCAAAGATCATTCCTGCATAGGCTTTCGCTTCAGCAACGGTCTCTATCGGTGGGAATTTGAGAAAGGCCGGAAGGCACTCACAGTCAGCCCCCAAGGGCCCGCGTCTTTCGATGATCCGGAGTTGGTCGTTCTAGCGGTATTGAAAGGTGTAGGAATCGGAACGGCGATGGAAGAAACTCTCAGGGGAATGATTTCAGAGGGACGCTTGATTCAAGTCTTGAAAGATTGGTGCCCGACATTCCAGGGCTATTTTCTTTACTACCCAAGCCGTCGAAATCAGCCCGCAGCCCTGTCCGCACTGATTGACACACTCCGACTGTCGGATTGAAAATCCACACTCCTGCTGCTTCCAGTCGCTTGGTAGTAGCGATAAACGCACTTGTAGTGACCGATCAATCGCAGGAGAGAAGCCGACTAATCGGGAGTTGACCGGGCACGCACATCGGACTCTGGAATTTGAGAATAGAAGCCCAGACAACTATTGTCCGGACTGCGATGATTTATTCATCGCGTCAAACGCTGCGAGCGCCTCTTCTGGCCGGGCGCGAACCACGAAATCTTCCGTAAGATTTACCCAGCGCACCTTCCCCGACGGGTAGATAAGGAATTCCGCTGGTCGCGAGATGTCTGCACCGTCGCGCCGGCCGTGAAGGTGCACTAGATCCCACCTGCGAATCACGTCCTCCTGTGCATCCGAAAGAATCGGAAACGTGTAGCCCTGCGACCGACGCAGGTTTTCGGAATCCTCGGGAGAATCCACACTGATGGCCATCACTCGAATTTTCCTTGCATCGAATTCCGGCAGCGCCTGCTCGAAACTCCGTAACTCGGAGTTGCAGAACGGTCACCAATATCCACGGTAAAAAATCAAAATCACGCCGGCTGCCTTCGCCGCGTTCGTCGCGGCGCGGGTTGTACTCTCTGGAGTGAACGGAGAGTTCAACGCACCTGTTAAACTCACTGGGTGGTTCTGCGAATCCGGCAGCGTGAAATCTGGCGCCGTCTGGCCCACCTGCGGCGCGCCGTGCGAAGCGGGTAGCACATGCCGCGCGCCGATAAAAATGCCGTAGAGGAAAAATCCGCTGAATGCCAACGCTAGCACCGCCAGAACACTGCCGAAAATTTTGCCGCGAAACACGTCCGAACGCCGGAATGCGCGCACAAGCCCCAAGGCGAGCAACACCAACCCGAACGCGATCATCGGCAGGTTCGCCCACGGAAAATCGCGAAGCGCCGGGAAGCGAACGAAAAACAGCGGATAGCTAATCACTCCCAGGAAAACCAGCGACGCGCCGGTCCACACTGCCCAGTTCCAGTTTCGTTTCATCGCTAACGCCTCTCCCCGCTCCAGTCCAAGTTACGACTTCCGATCTGCCTGCCCGGGAGCGCGGATTTGAAACTTGTGCCCCTGAGTCTAGCCGAAAATGCTATTTCGTGAGAAGCGCGGTCGAGTGCTGCCACTCTGGTTGCGTTCTTCGAGGGAAGCGGAAGAGCACACGGAACCTGCAAGGACCGCCCGGACTGTGGCAGACACAATGTTTTTCGAATAAAAGATGACAATTGCGGCAGCTATACCCAGCTGAACAATAGTGGTAGCCAATCTGCGAATCGGCGAAAGCTTCATTCGATGTGCCAGTCGCTCTCGAAGACGGTGCACCAGCCTCTCTTCGGCGCGAGAACCTGCTACCCCATCTGCTCGGCACGGAGTAGCCCCTTTGGTCACAGCCGCCCCCGCAGCACACGCTGCCTCATCTCGCGAACTGAAGCCGAGACCAACTATGCTCGTGTTGCAGCGCCGTCGCTGAAGGGGATTTTGGGCAGCCTTGGCGGCACGCCAACATCGACGTAGCCAACATGCCTCTCAGTCGCGGAATCGCGCTGCAT
>Ga0206817_1223_pt1 | contig 13201 bp, 13 predicted proteins | sample Alteio_BWOrgCont_89_FD_152873 | JGI IMG/M metagenome (GOLD analysis project Ga0206817, IMG submission 152873) | Enriched cells from forest soil in Barre Woods Harvard Forest LTER site, Petersham, Massachusetts, United States -... | ecosystem: Environmental > Terrestrial > Soil > Temperate forest >...
TACGGTCATACCTTATATAATATCTGTTTTGGGGATTACTCAAAGCGTGTCTGGGGCACTGATCCAGATAATCTTTCTTTAGAATTTGCCAAGCGTAAATTGCCGCAATTATCCCTGAAAGATATCTGTTTACAATTGATAGGCCTGCGTTCGGCTCAAAAAGCTGATGACAAAACATATTTGAATATCCGTCAGTACTATTATCATCAACAGGGCATGGGCCAAGTTTATAACAAGATGGCTGAGGATATCCAACGGCTCGGTGGGAAAATTATTTATAATGCACAGATTAAGACTATTGAGATAATGAATGGTAAGGCGGTTTCTATTGAACTTAAAGCCCCGAAGCAGGAAACATTCATCTTCGATATGATGATTTCTACCTGTCCCATCAGTGATTTGGTGGCTTACTTAGAACCGGCAGATCATCGCTTAACAAACTTGGCTCAAAGACTTCCCTTTAAACATGGCATTATCATTAACGTGGTCTTAAAGCGTGCTCAATTAAGTAAGGCCCATTGGATCTATTTGGTTAATGAACGGTTTCATTTTAATCGTTTAAGTGAGCCTAAGAATTTTTCTTCCCAGTTGGCTCCGGAGGATAAAACCTTGGTGATGCTAGAGACCATTGCGGGTGATGATGATTCACGCTGGCAATGGGAGGCGTCTGAATGGAGGCCCCAAGTCTTGGATGATTTGAGCTTTTTTGGAGTTCTAGAAACAGAGGTGGAGGAGATTTTCCTGACGAAATTGGAAAAAGCCTATCCTTTTTATTTAGTCGGCTATGAGGAAAATAAAAAATTATTGCTCGAGAAATTGGGAGAATTGAAGAATGTGATTAGCACGGGCCGCTATGGGCTTTATTTGGATATCAATATGCATGATGCCATGGTGTTAGGGATTTCCGCGGTGGACCATTTACTCGAGGGTCAATGCCAGGAATTTTATCAGCAGCATGAGGATATTTGTTTAAGTAAAAGGCGATGAAAGGGCACATAGATGCAGGAGCCGATTTTATTAACAGGTAAATACTTAGCCAAGGATGTAGGGGCTATTAGTTTTGTGAATGATTTTACCTTTAAGGATGTGATCCGCTTTTATATGGTACATCTTCAAGAGCCTAAAGTTCCGCGCGAATGGCATGGTCATCAACAAGAATTCAAATATGTCACCGTGGTTGCAGGAAAAGCTTTGATCACGGCTGTTCCCATTGATGATTGGCAAAATCCGAGTAAAGTCACGAAAGTTTTCTCTTATGAAATCTCGGTTGATAAACCCGCAGTGCTGTATATTCCACCTGGGTATGCGAATAGTTCAATGGCTTTGAGTGATCAATGTTCAATCATGTATTTTTCCAATCGTACAGTAGCACAAAGCCAGGCAGATGATTTTCGCTGGCCAGCCGACTATTGGGGAATCCTATGAAGATATTAGTGGTTGGAGGTGCCGGATATGTGGGAGGCCATCTGGTGGATGTTCTATCTCAAGAAGGGCATCAGGTGACGGTGTATGATGTGCTTTTATATGAGGAATGTTACCGAAAGAATGTGCCTTTTATTCATGGGGATATTCGTGAGAAGAAGAAATTGCTTCAAGCCCTCGAAGGAATGGATGCGGTGATCTGGCTTGCTGCCCTGGTGGGAGATCCGGCCTGTTCATTAAAAGAATCTTTGACAGTGGAGATCAATAAAGACAGCGTGCAATTCTTAAAAGACCATTATCATGGCCGCATTATTTTTATGTCCACCTGCTCAGTTTACGGGGCTGCGGATGGGGTGCTTACAGAAAATTCATCCCTCAATCCCTTATCCTTGTATGCCCGCACCAAGCTTCAGGCGGAAGAAATTCTGAAAAACAGTGATGCGGTGATTTTTCGTCTAGGTACGCTGTACGGATTGGGGGACCGTTTTTCACGGGTGCGGTTTGATTTGGTCACAAATACCTTGGTGATGCGGGCAGCTTTACACGGAAAATTCAGTGTTTTTGGCGGCGAGCAATATCGTCCCATGCTGCATGTTCGGGATGTTTCTCAAGCCGTTTTATTGGCCCTGGCGAAAAACACATGCAAGGGCATTTATAATCTTTCTTCTGAAAATATCACCATTGCCCAAATGGCCCAAAAAATCTCCAATTATTTTCCTCAAGTCCAAATTAGCTACACGGATGTTAAATACCAGGACCAGCGGAATTATCGGGTGAGTAGCCAAAAAGCTATTGAGCAATTGGGTTTCAAGGCATCATTGAACCTAATTGATGGGATCAAGGAGCTTAAAGAATTGCTCGAGCAAGGACGGATTAAAAACTCCTTTTTGCAGCGCTATTCCAATTATCTTTACCTAAGACCCTTGTTGGAAGAATACGATTCTCCTTTAGGCAAACTAGTAGACGCTGATTTTTAATGATGAACGAATTATCTATTATTGTCCCTTATGAAGCATCAACGGAAACCCTCCCGGCTTTTATTGATGATCTTTCTACCTACCTGATGGAAAATCCGGCGGATATTGATGTCATTGTTGTGGCCAATGAAAGTGCGGGCTTAAACCAGGCAGACCTCAAAGCCTTACGCAGTAAATATCCGTGGTTGAAATTTAATATTCTGCTAAGGAAAAAGTATCATGCCTATGGTGCTTTAGTGCGTTTTGGTATTGCCTATTCATCTAGTCGATATGTTTTGGTCATTTCTCCCTATGGAGAAGATGATTTAAGTGTGATTGGTCAGATGCTCAAAGAAATGCGTCAAGGGGCACAGTTGGTGCAGACTACCCGGGTTGCCAATGAGCGAGATCGTCGTATTGAATCGGTAAGATTTAGAGCGTATCAAGATATCTACCGCTTTTTGATCAGGGTTTTGCTGGGTTGTTCAATTAAGGATTCCACCTATATGTTTAAAATGTTCGATAGGCCCTTGGTGCAAGCCTTGGGGCTTTCTCAAAACGGCTATAGCATTAGCCCCGAGATTACCTTGAAAGTCTTTTTGGCAGGCGGTAAAATCAGTTCGATTTCTTCCACCATGAAAATTGCACCGATTAATCAGAATTTTAAACTTTACCGAGAAGGTCTAGGCTTTGGCTGGGTGCTTTGGCAGGGCTTTTTACACCGCGTGGGGATCGCATGGTTTTAGGACAATACATTCAACGCCACTCCTGCCGGTTTTGTGAATCAAAACAGTTAGAACGAGTTTTGGATTTTGGCCTGGTTCCTTTAGCTGGGGGGTTTTTAAAACCAGAACAGTTTGCCAATGAGAAATTCTATCCTTTGCAGCTGGATTTCTGCCGTGAATGCAGCTTGGTGCAGGTGAGTAATGTGGTCGATGCTAAGGATTTATTCAATAATTATTTTTATTTCTCCTCGTCGATTAAGACCTTGGTGACCCATTGCACTGACTTTGCCCAAGAAATGGTTGAGCGCTTCAATATCAAGAAAGCTTTTGAAATAGGTTGCAATGATGGGGTCATGCTTAAGCCCTTAGCTCAATTGGGTGTGCGTGCTGTTGGGATGGATCCAGCGGCCAATGTGGTTGCCTCTATCAAAGAAAAAGATTTTACAGTGATCAATGATTTCTTTAACGAGCAAACTGCTGAAGAGCTTCTGAGTTCACAGGGCAGCTTTGACGCGGTGCTTTCTAGCTATTCCTTTGCCCACATTGATCAGATGATTAGCGTCATGAAAGGCATCAAGAAAATTCTTAAAGCCGAGGGGGTTTTCGTTTTCGAAGTCTATTATTTGGGTACCTTGCTCGATGAAACCCAGTACGATATGATTTATCATGAACATTTAAGCTACTACTCGTTAAAAGCCCTGGAGTCTTTTTTAGGAAGTTATGAGATGCAAATTTTCGATGTGAAATATACACCTGGGGTGCGTTCGGGTGCGGTGCGTTTTTATGCCTGTTATCAGCAGCATCCTTCGTTAAAACCAACCGCTGCAGTTGCGGCCATGCGAAAAAAAGAAGAAGAGCAAGGTTATACCGATATCAAAACCTTCGTGGCTTTTGGTCAAAAGGTGGAGCACTCTAAACAGCAATTGCTTGAACTTTTAGAAGATTTAAAAAAACAAGGAAAGTCCATCATTGGTTACGGAGCCTCAGGCCGAGGTACCATGATCATGAATTATTGCGGCATCGACGGTAAATATTTGGATAATGTGGTGGATGATGCTCCTGCCAAACACGGGTTTTTTACCCCTGGCCAGCATGTGCCCATTGTTGCTTGGTCAGATGAGAAATATCCGGACTACGCTTTATTATTTGCCTGGAGTTTTATCAATGAGGTTAAAGTTAGGCGTGCTAACTATCTTCAATCCGGCGGCAAATTCATTGTGCCTTTGCCGCAAGTCAAGGCGGTAGCTCTATGAAAGACATTTTACTTCAGGATTTGGCGGTCAATCGATGAAGAAATATTTCTCGTCTAATGGCTTAGTTATTTTGATTTTATTTCTGGCAGCGGCTGCGGTCTCGGTAATGGTCTATCCAGAATTGTTTTTAAAATTTAAGATAAGCCCGGTTTTGTGGTCAGATTATTGCGTTGAATATCCCTTAAACTTTATTTTGACCACCTTTTTTTACCAAGGCGGCTTGCAATTATGGAATATGTTTGGCCAGATGCCGTATTATCACACCTATGCCGTGGAGGGATTGTTTAAATTCCCGAATGTGGTGACATCCATTGCCTATTATCTTGCCGCTCCTTTTCTGGGATACACCAGTCAACTGTTTGAACATTTGTTTATTTGGGTTAATTTGATGACCCTGCTGTTTTTAAGGGTGGTGGGTATTTACCTGCTTTTAAAGACGGTGACTCACAAGCAATGGTTAATAATGGTTGCCACCGTGATTTTTGCCGTGTTCTTTAGTCAGTTAGCTTTTATTCGGGGAACTTGCTACATGAGTTATTTCCCGTTGGGAATTTATTTCGTTGTTCGTTTTTTCCAAGGGCTGCAGTTACGCTATTTGCTGGCCTCATTGGCATTCTTGGTGGTGGGTTTGGGCAATGGCATCCTGCATGGGTCTTATATGTATTTGCCGTTTCATTTTTTTATCTTGGCAGGTATTACATGGAGATGCTTGATTAATCCCACAACGCATCCTAAAAGCGATATCAAACTTCATGATTATTCTCAATGGCGGAAGATTTTGTTGGTGGCTCTGGGTGCTTTTTTTATATTGTTACCATTTGCCTACATCATTAAATACGGTTTTCATGAAGTGGCTTTCGGCCAGGCGAACAGCCGCATTAGCCACATGTTTAGTCCCCAATGGTATCTTCATAATCCTGATTTGGAATTAGGCAGCCCACAGCGCTTTTTTGGCGACATCCTCAACATGCAGACCATTGATGTGATGTTTTATTTAGGCATCGTTTTTATTTTCTTGAGCTTGACCGGGCTAATATTGGGCCGGCATCCGCTGAAATGGTTTTTTGCCATTGGAATTTTCTGGCTATGGTTACTAAGTTTCCCGCGTTCAGGGGTAAATATTGGTCTTTTGGCCCACTGGATTAATATTTTGACCAATCCCTTAAAGACTATTCCAAGGTCCTATTTATATGCTTGCCAGCCCATGCTTCCATTTTTATTGATGCCCTTGGCGGTGATGGGTTTTGAGGTGATCCAAGAATTATGTCAGGGAAAGAAATTTAAAGGGTCCCTGGTTGGTCTTTTGGGGCTCTCGATGCTTTTACTTTTAGTCAATGTCTTGCCAATTGTTCCGACGGAGGTTGGTATTTATTTGATGGTGGCGACAGCCTTTTTATTAGGGGGGCTTATCTTTGTTCAGATGAAGGGTTCACAAACGTCACGAAACTTTCTTATGGGTAGTATCTGTGTATTCTTTTTGGCAGACATTTTCATGATGGTCCATCAAATCAAGACCCAGCTATATAAGTATGAAAATAGGCCTAGAATCTTGGATGCTGCCCCCCATGCGGGAATTGTTTCCTACACTTCAGAGAATCCTTCCATTTTTCCCTATCGCTATTCCTATAGTTTTAATTTCTCTTACCGCGATGAGCTTTATATCTGGTTTCCTCACATTGTTTCGACCGATGTTCATCATGTGATCAATCCAGCGCTGAATTTTACCTATTTAAACGGATACAATCCCAGAGATGCTGAATTTGAAAACTGGTCTAGTGATCAACAAATGTATGATTATTTAAATCAAAATGATCAGTTTATCTTTTTGGCTTCAGCAGCGATTAATGCGTCCCCTGAAGGTCTAAGCCGGATTTGTGCCGCTGGATTGGCTAAGCAAGTAGTAGAGGTGCAAGACCCTCAAGGAGAATTGCACCTGCCAGATCAGTGGTCGAGAGTTCCGCCTCGTCCATCGAATGATGATATTCAATATGAAAAGATTATTGGTAGTTTAGATGATAATAATGATTATTGGTGGTTATATCATCAACAGGGCAATATGATCATTTACACCATGCGTTTGCCTGATAATTTTCCCGATCATCTGGCCAGTTCCTGGTTTCCTTCCGAGCAGAAGTATCTACGTTTCTTAGTCGAGAGGCCGCAAGGCAAATGGCAGGAGTTTCAAGGCGCGCAGGGCCGTTTGATTGTGCCCTATACCTTTGATGTGCAGAATATGAAAAGGGGAGAGTTAAATGCGGCCTTTCCGCTAAATGATTTTCCGATGCATCAACGATGTGTTTTGCTTTATCCTTCAATAGCTAATGAAGGGGTTGAAAAGGTTTGGTTGCGGCAATTTGATAATTTAGGTATTATCTACAGAGCCGGCATTTCAGGATGGCTGGTCATTCATGAGCCGTATGACCCGAAATGGAAAGTTACGGTCGATGGGAATGTGGTCTACTATTATCGGGTGAATAAAAGTTTTATAGGATTTCCGCTTGTAGCAGGAGAGCATAAAATCCTGATTCAGTATTGGCCGCATTCGCCGTTGAGATTTTTGTTGTTGGTCTCAGTGATTATCACCACGTTGGGGATGATAGCTCTGATATTTTTAGGCCTCAGATGGGAACAATAGGAGATCATGAAATGGCGACATATGAAGATTTTAAGAAAATAGAATTGGTGGTGGCTCAAATCAAAGAAGCCAAGGAGCATCCGAATGCAGACCGTCTGTATGTGTTGCAAGTAGACACAGGGAAAGATGTTCGGCAGATTGTAGCAGGTATTAGAAAAGCGTATACCCCTGAACAATTAATCGGCCGTCGGGTTATCCTGGTCGCTAATCTTGACCCTGCGGTAATTCGCGGAGAGGTTTCAAATGGCATGCTTTTGGCTGCCTCTGATGAGAATGGCTTAGGTTTACTAATGCCTGACAAAGAAATTGCACTGGGCAGTATGGTGAAATGATTGTATGATAAGCACTAATGTCACATCTTAAACAATACTTACAAGAAACCGCAGAAATTGCCTCATGCCTTAATCAAACCCAGATCGAGGCCATGATTCAGATTTTACTTCCATTAAGAAATTCTGGAGGCCGTCTTTTTTTCCTAGGAGTGGGTGGCTCTGCGGCCAATGCCTCGCATGCGGTGAATGATTTTCGAAAAATTGCTGGTTTTGAGGCCTATACCCCATTAGATAATGTAGCGGAATTAACTGCTCGCACCAATGATGAGGGCTGGGAAGGTATTTTTGCCGCCTGGCTTAAAGGTTCTCGCTTGAGTGCAGCGGATGTAGTCTGGGTATTTTCCGTCGGTGGTGGAAATAAAGAAAAGAATGTTAGTACGAATCTGATTGCAGCTTTGGATTATGCCAAAGCCCAAAAGGCTAAGATTATTGGTATCGTAGGACGCGATGGCGGCTACACGGCAAAAATGGCCGATGCCTGTGTGGTTATACCCACCGTCAATGCAGAAAATATTACGCCGCATACCGAATCTTTTCAAGCTGTTATTTGGCATTTGATGGTGACTGATCCGCGTATCATGCAGCAGCATAATAAATGGGAATCATTAGCCGTTGTTAAGTAGAAAGGGACATGAATGGCGATTTTTTTAGACAGCACCAAGCTTGAAGAGATCAAGAAATATAAGGACATGGGAATTATTAGAGGGGTGACGACTAATCCTACCATGCTGCTTAAAGAAGGAGTCAAAGGTGAGGCGCGCATTAAAAAACACATGATCAAAATTGCTAAATTAGTTTCTCCTATGCCGGTATCCGTCGGAGTTGATACTAATGATCCTAAAGAGATGATCCGTCAAGCCAAAGCAATTGCCTCGTGGTCAAAGAATATCAATGTGAAGATCAGCATTCACGGCCCCAATGGAGAATTAGATAATTTAATGGTGGTCCAAGAACTCGAGAAAAAAGACAATATCCGTGTGAATGTCACGGCCATGATGAGTGCCCAGCAGTGTTTCTTAGCGGCCATGGCTGGGGCGAGTTTTGTCTCTATCCTGGCAGGGCGGGTGAATAACATGGGCTATGATGCCGCAGGGGAGATTAAAACCTTACGTTCCTTATTGGATCAGCATCAATTAAAATCACAGATCATTGCTGCCTCTACCCGAGAGGGCTTGAATGTGCTGCATTGGCTTTCAGCAGGTGCGCATATTGTCACTGTCCTGCCACAGTTGCTGGATGGCATGATCGTGCATCCTTATTCTAAAGAAACAGTCCGAATGTTCCTAGATGATGCGGCTAAAAACCGTTAATTAGGATCGAAGATCAATGTCAGCCCTTTTTCTCAAACAATTTGTCCCCTCTGAGGTTTGCCTTAAATGCCAGGGCTGCTGCCGCTATAAACAGGATTATTCTGTGTGGCGGCCGAAACTCGGCGAAGAAGATAAAAAAGACCTGGCCGCCTTGATTCATTCAGGAGATATATTGGATAGTTACGGCTATCTTAAGACCATCCAAAATTGTGGCCAACATTTTTGTAAATTCTTAAATCCCCAGAATAATACCTGCGGTATTTATGATAAGCGTCCTTTTGAATGCTCCTTGTATCCTTTTATCTTGTCTCAAACACCCGACGCCGTGAAGGTTTATGTTCATTTAAGTTGTCCCTATGTGCAGGATTATTTGCCCCGGGCTGTTTTTGATTCCTATGTGACTTATTTGAAAGAATTTTTCCGTAATCCTGAAATTCGTCAGTTTTTATCTGCCAATAAGCAGATGTTTCATGATTACAGCAGCTTTGCCCCAGAGCTCCTGCATTTGTTTGACCTGACGTATTTATGAAAAATTTACAACTACTTGATCAAAAATCCTTGGTCGATTCCTATTTAGCCAGGGAAAAGCGATTATTATCCAGTTTTTCTTTTGTGAGCATTTTTGCTTGGGGCGATTTTTTTGATTTTGAATTGAGCATCATCGATGAGGCTCTGTGTATTTTTGCCCAACATCCCACAGGAACTTTTTTATATCTGCCGCCATTGAACACAGATTTAAGCGCATCGACCATTGAGAAGGCTTTTAAGAAAATGGCCCAAGGCAAGGCTCTTAAAGCGGTTAATCGCATTGAAAATATTCCTGAAAATTTATTGTCAGTCTTTAAAGCGGCTGAGTATAATCAGTACACCAAGCCCGCTGAATATGTCTATCGCAAAGAGGATCTAGTTGCTCTCAGCGGTAATGCCTATAAATCTCAACGGCATGACTGCAATCATTTTGTGACGCATCGTCCTGGGTATTCTTTTATGCCCTATAGCGATGCTGATCGACAGGCCTGCCTGAGGCTTTATGAACAGTGGGCTTCGGCTCGGGCAGCGGTTCACAGCGACGATATTTATTGTTCGATGCTGGAAGAAAACCGTTTAGTGCATGAACGTTTGCTTCAATTTTGGAAAGAATTAGGCCTACTGGTGCGGGTTTTAAAAATTGAGGGAAGGCTGGTTGGTTATACCCTTGGTTTCCCTTTAAATGAATCAACCTTCTGTGTGTATGGGGAGATTGCGGATTTAAAAATTCAAGGAATTGCGGCATTCCTCTTTAGAAGTTTTTGCGCGGATAAAGCATTAGCTTCTTTCGAAAAAATTAACACCATGGATGATTTTGCCATGCCGCAGGTAGCATTTTCAAAACAGGCATATCATCCCAGTGAAATGGCTATTTCGTACACTATTTCGATGAAGGCCGTTCATCTAATATAGATTTTAAGGAAGGAAATTAAATGAATATTCAGCATTCAGAGTTTGTGATTTTTGACGTAGAAACCACCGGGCTTTCGCATTTAGACGGGGATCGGATCATTGAAATAGCTGCCCTGAAGATTAAGAATGGTCAAGTGGTGGATCAATTTTATTCCCTGATTAACCCTCAGCGTTCCATTCCGTCCCAAGCTACCCAAGTAAATAATATTACAGACGAAATGGTAGCCACCTCTCCCTTGGCAGCACAAATCTTACCGTCGATGATTCATTTTATCAGCGGGGCATGTGTCGCCGGGCATAATGTGCGTTTTGATCTTAATTTTTTGTGTTATGAATTGGCCTTGACCGGCCGTCGGTTAAACGATCAAACTCCAGCCATTGATACCTTAAAGATGGCCCGCGAGCTTCTGCCTTACTTGAGTAATCATAAATTGGCTTATCTGGCACGTTCCTTAGGTGTTGTGGTTAATCAAACCCACCGGGCCATGGCCGACGTGGAATTAACCGTCGCGGTTTTCTTAAGACTCTTGGAGATGGCCCGTGAAAAAGATCTTCATCAGGTAGCTGTTTTTTTAAGCCAATTTGGGGTGGAAAAACCCAGCTTCAAATTAAATCAAAGCTCCCAAGAATCGCTTTTTTAAGCTATGCCCCTGCATCAAGTTGTTCAATCCTTTAAAGGTGATGCCTTTGGCCTTTTTTCTCATTTGAAAGACCAGCCGCAGTCTTTTTTCCTAGATAGTAGTCTGCAACGCGCGAGCAGCTCATTTTCTTATATGGGTTTTACTCCTGTCGATGTGGTCGATAATTTAGAGAGTCTCAAGAAAATATTTTATAAGCATCAGCTTAAAAGTAAATTGGCTTTTCCCTGCGGGGCCGTTGGATATTTAGGTTATGATGGGTCAGTGCACTTTGGGATTTATGATACGGTGATTGCAGTGGATCATCGTCAGAAAAAGCTGATTGTTACTAGTCTTTCTAAACAGAGATTAGAGCAATGCATATCAGCGGCCAGATCAGGGGCTCCCTCATTAGGTGACTTGGGCACTGGTCGTGCGCGCGGCAACAGCAACCCCGAGCCACTCGCTGACAGAGTACAAATATCCAGTAATTTTACAAAAGATCAATATCTTCAAGCTGTGCGTCGGGCTTTGGAACACATTCGCCGCGGGGACATTTATCAGATCAATCTTTCGCATCAAATAAAATTGGGATTGAAGCATTGGCAAAAATATTCCACAGCCCTGGAGATTTATAACAACTTACGTCAGTTGTTTCCTAGTGAATTTGGGGCTTATATAGACGATGGCAAGCAAGTGATTCTAAGCGCATCTCCCGAACGTTTTTTGAGATTAAGCGATAGAGTGGCCCAAGTCAAGCCCATGAAAGGCACGCGGCCACGAGGGAGCAATAGCAAGCAGGACCAGCGGCTTAAACAGGAATTACTTAAGAGTCCTAAAGAAATTGCGGAGCTATTAATGGTTACTGATTTAGAACGTAATGATTTAGGCCGGGTTTGTGATTACCGTTCGATCAAGGTTAAAGCCTTGCGCAGTATTGAAACCTATTCGACAGTGTTTCAGGCCACCTCTACCATTGAAGGAAAATTGCGTCAGGACTGTGATTCATTTGATTTATTAAAGGCTACCTTTCCCAGTGGTTCGGTCACCGGCTGTCCTAAAATCGAAGCCATGAAAATCATCCAGCAATTAGAGCACGGTTCTAGAGGCCTCTATACCGGGGCTTTAGGTTACCTGAGTTTTAATGGAAACCTGGATTTTAATGTGATGATCCGCACCATGTTCCTTAAAAAGAATCAAATCAGCTTTCATGTGGGTGGTGGCATCGTGGCTGATTCCAAACCCCAAGAGGAATGGGATGAGACTTGGATTAAGGCCAAACCGTTAATTGAAACGCTCAAAAGATCTTTTGTATGAGAAAAACCATTTTTATCGACGGAAAATATGTGAAGGTGGGTGAAAATACACTTAAGGCTTTTACGCCAGGAGTGTTCAAGGCCAAGGGTGTCTTTGAGACCATGCTGGGATTAGATGGGGTAGCGATCGACGGGGAAGAGCACTTACGGCGATTGAAACAGGGACTTCAAGCTTTAAAGATAAAAGCACCCAAGATTGATCCATTGATATTAGGTCAACTGCTTAAGATTAATCGATTGTCTTGTGCACGCTTAAGGATCATGGTTTGGCAGGAAGGCAAACAAGTGCATGTAGCTGCCATGGCCTTAGCGTATAAAATCCCAGATCAAAAGCCCCTGAAGGTCTGTTTGATTCAAACCAATCGTGAGGCTACCCGTCGATGGGCCTCGGTTAAGTCTTTGGATTATGAGCTTTTTGTTAAAGCGTATACCAAGGCCCAAGCCCAACGGTTTGATGAAGCCTTATTACTGAACGCTAAGAATTTTATCTTTGAAGCGAGTCGTGCGAATATTTTTTGGATGAAAAATGCGATACTATATACCACCCCGTTGTCGTCAGGATGCCTGAATGGCATTACTCGCCAGCAGGTGATTGCCCAGACAAAGCGTTTGGGCTTGGTCGTTAGAGAAAAGAACTGCACCCTCGCAGTTCTTAAGCAAGCAGATGCGGTGTTTTTGACCAACTCCTTGGTAGGTATTTGTCCGATTGATTTATCTTCTTGTAGAGAAATTAAGATTGCATAAAGCCTCAAGGAATTGATATACTAACTGCCATTCCAGGTCAGGAAATTTTAACTATTAATTGATGGAGTATTGAATGAAGATCTCAACCAAGGCTGTGCATACAGGTGTGAACATTGATAAAACTTTTAATTCGGTGATCACTCCGATTTATCCGACCTCAACCTTTTACTTCGACGAGATTGGTAAGAACAAGGGTTATGACTATACCCGTTCAGGTAATCCTACCAGGGCCGCTTTGGAAGCCAATATCGCCGCTTTAGAAGGTGGAGTTGATTGTTCCGTCACCGCCACCGGTATGGCGGCGATCACCGCGGTGATGTTCTTTTTAAAAGCTGGAGATCATATCATCACCGGAGATGATATTTACGGCGGCACCTACCGTTTGTTTAATGCGGTTTTAAAGCCCATGGGCTATGAGTTTTCTTTTATCAATATGCGTGGCACCAAGGTC
>Ga0206817_1226_pt1 | contig 12829 bp, 10 predicted proteins | sample Alteio_BWOrgCont_89_FD_152873 | JGI IMG/M metagenome (GOLD analysis project Ga0206817, IMG submission 152873) | Enriched cells from forest soil in Barre Woods Harvard Forest LTER site, Petersham, Massachusetts, United States -... | ecosystem: Environmental > Terrestrial > Soil > Temperate forest >...
CTGCGCCCGCACACTTTCACAGGACATGCGACGAATACCTTCAGGTCATTTCCGGACGCGGCAAGTTCGTAGTCGACGGGAGCGATCCGGTTGAGCTCGGCCCCGGCCAGCTGCTCTTTTTCCGTCGCAACGTCGTGCACAGTATCCCGGAAGTGATTGAGGGGCCGCTGGTGGTTTTCTCGGTCGACACACCCCGGCGCGATCCAGCGGACGTCACCTTCGTCGATCCTCGCTACGGCACGGCCGCCGACTTCATCCGCACCATTGAGCCCTAGCTTTATTCGAGGGTCGCTTGTTCAAGAGCCGCCGCGGAACGTCTGCACCAGCAGCCATGCATTCAATCCCGCGATGATCACGGCCACCGTCCACGCCGTCGCCTTCAGCCACGGCGCATTCACAAATTCGCCCATGCGCTTGCGGCTGTTGGTAAACACCACCAGGGGCACCACTGCAAAGCTCAGTTGCAACGACAAGATCACCTGGCTCAAAATGAGCAGCTTCTCGGTTCCCTGCTCCCCATTCAAAGCCACCACGATAATTGTCGGCACAATGGCGATGGACCGCGTGATGAGACGCCGCATCCATGGCGCCACCTTCATGTGGACGAATCCCTCCATCACCACCTGCCCTGCCAGCGTGCCGGTAATGGACGAATTCTGGCCCGAGGCCAGCAGCGCGACCGCGAACAGCGTGCTTGCAAATCCAGCGCCCACCAGCGGGCTCAGCAGTTTGTAGGCATCCTCAATGGCCGCAACTTCAAAGTGCCCGCTGCGATGAAATACCGCCGCGGCCACAATCAGAATCGCCCCGTTCACAAACAGCGCGATGGTCAACGCAAGCGCCGAATCCGTATTCGCCATCTTGATGGCCTCGCGCTTGCCCTCAGGCGTGCGCGCGTAGCGGCGGCTCTGCACAATCGACGAGTGCAGGTAAAGGTTATGCGGCATCACCGTCGCGCCGAGCATGCTGATAGCTATGTACAGCATCACCGGATTGGTGAGAATTCGCGGCGTGGGAACGAACAGACCATACAGCACTGACCCATACTCCGGCCGCGACAGCACCATCTGCACGCAGAACATGCCCAGGATGGTCGCGATCAGTACGATTACGATCGCCTCCACCACGCGGAAGCCCCACCGTTGCAGAAGCAGGATCAGCAGCACATCGAGCCCGGTGATCAGCACGCCCCAGATCAGCGGAATGTGAAACAGCAGGTTCAGTGCAATGGCCGAGCCAATTACTTCGGCGAGGTCGCAGGCCGCAATCGCGATCTCCGCCATGATCCACAGCAGAACGCTGGTCCAACGGCCCGTGTTTTCGCGGCATAGTTGCGCCAGGTCGCGCTCCGTAGCGATGCCCAGCTTCAGGCTCAGGCTCTGCAGCAGAATTGCCATCAGGTTCGACGCCATGATGACCGACAGCAGCGTGTACCCGAACTGCGATCCCCCGGCGATATCGGTGGCCCAGTTCCCCGGATCCATATATCCAACCGAGATCAGGAACCCCGGTCCCAGGAAACCCAGCAGCCGTTTCCAGTAAAGGGGCGAACGCGAAAGGCGCACACTCGAGTGCACCTCGGGTAGCGAAGGCTGGCTGGTGATCTCCGAAATGGGCTGGTATTCAGTGGCCATAAGGGGTGGGCCGGGCGAGCCGACGATCAAACCCAGTATGCCACAAGATAGTTAATCATAGTTAATATCTTATTATTACTTTTAGATTACACGGCTTGGGAGGCCCTCAGCCAAACTGCCTCCGCTGCCGGCCGGCCCAGAATTGAGCTCCCCGCAGGTAACTCAATCGAAACGGTTTGATCGTAATTCTGGCTCAGGACCCGCAAGCTCTTCCCCGGCCCAATACCATTACGATGCAAAAACAATAGCAACTGTGGATCCCGCTCCTGCAGGCTCGACACCACATACCGTTTGCCCTCCGCAGCCTCCGATAGCGGAACCTCGCCCTTCCGCTTCCGTTCTTCGGGGCTCTCCGGCAGCACTGCATTGCCGTGCGGGCATGCGCCCTCACCCAGCCGCTCCTTCAGCTTGGCCTCAAACGCGGGCGAGATGGCGTGCTCCAGCCGCTCCGCCTCTTCGTGGATCTCGTACCACTCCATGCCGAAGATCTCACTCAGCATGCGCTCCACCAGGTGATGGCGCAGCGCCGTATGGTAAGCCGTCTCGCGGCCTTTGTCGGTGAGCCGCACAATCCCGTCCTCGCCCACCTCAACGTACCCATCGCGCTTCAGACGCTTCAGCGCCATGGTCACTGCCGGCGCCGACACCTCAAGCCAATGCGCCAGCGTTGCGGGAATCACCTGCCGGCCTTCGGCCTCAGCCTCGAGCACCGCCTTGAGGTAATTCTCCTTCGAGACGTGGATGGAATCTTTCATGGTATTTCCACCAGTTTAATTTGCACCCCCGTGAGGCGTTTCGATCAGCGCAGCGCGTCCACAGGGCTTACCCGCGTTGCGCGCCGCGCGGGCAGATAGCTGGCCAGCAACACCACCAGCACCAGAGCCACCGGCGCGGCAATAAAGGTCACCGGATCGCGTCCCGGAGTCTTGTACAACATGCCGGCCATCAGCTTGGCCAACAGGAACGCCGCCGCCAGTCCCAGCCCCACGCCAACAAGAGCCAGAACAAAACCATGTTTCAGCACCACGGCCAGGATGTGATCCCGATCCGCGCCCATGGCCATCCGCACCCCAAACTCCTGCCGCCGCTGCGCCACGGAAAAGGACAGCACGCCATAAATCCCGATCACCGCCAGCACCAGCGCCAGTCCCGCAAACCCGCCCACCAGCATCAGCAGAAATCGCGGTTGCGCGCGTGCGGTGTCCATCAGATCGTCCACCGTCTGCACATCCGTCAAAGGCTGGTCGGGATCGATGGCGGCTATCTGCGTGCGCACCGCGCCAATCACAATCTGCGGTGGCCCTTCCGTGCGCAAAATCAGGTTCATCGACGACCACGGCAATTGCGAAAACGGCAGATACAGCTGCGGTCGCGTCTCCTCGGCCAGTCCCTGGTTCTTGACATCGGCCGCCACCCCCACCACCTGCGCCGGAACCGGCCTGCGCCCCACAAACACGTGCTCATCCAGCGGATTCGCGCCAGGCCAATACTGCCGCGCAAAACTCTCGTTCACAATCACCACCGGCGGCGACTGCGTCTGATCCCCTGAGTTAAATGCCCTTCCGGCCCGCAGTGGAACCCGCATGGCGTCGAACCATCCTTGGCTGATGGCCTCGATATCCACGAACGGCCGCTGCCCCAGTGGACGATCCGGCTGGCCCTGCGGCAACACAGGCGTGATTCGAACCGTGCTTAAGGGCTGCGCCGCGGAAATAGCCGCATGGTGCACTCCGGGCACTGCTCCCACCCGGCGCAGCACTTCATCGAAGAACGCCAGCTGCTGCGCCGGCGTTCCGTATTTCAGCGTCGAGAGCGTCAGGTTCATGGTGAGCACGTTATGCGCCTCAAATCCTGGATCGACCGCCAGCAGCCGCGCGAAGCTGCGCACCAGCAGCCCCGCGCCAATCAGCAGCACCAGAGACAGCGCAATCTGCCCGACCACCAGCGCATCGCGCGCCTTCACCCGCCCCGCGCTCGATGAAGCCCCGCGCCCCTCTTCGCGCAGCGTCCCATTCACATCGATCGACGCAAGCTGCAGCGCCGGCGCCATGCCGAACAACACCCCCGCCACCACCGACACGCCCAGCGTGAACAGCAGCACGCGCCAGTCGATTCCCACCGGCATGCCCTGCGGCAGTTGCGCCGCACCCCATGTGCCCAAAGCCCGCGTGGAACCCCACCCCAACGCAATGCCGAACCCCGCGGCGATCAAAGCGAGCAGCACGCTCTCCGTCAGCAATTGCCCCACGATCGCGCTCCGCCTCGCGCCCAGCGCCGACCGCACCGCCACCTCGCGCCGCCGCGTCATGGCGCGCGACAGCAGCAGGCTCGCCACGTTTCCGCAGGCAATCAGCAGCACCACGCCCACCGCCGCCATCAGCATCAGAACCTTGCTGCGCAAGTCGCCCACCACCACGTCACGCAACGGCTGCGACTTCAGCGTGATGTCCGGATCGGCATCCGGCATCGTCGCGTTCTGCGCACGGTACTGCTCGTTCAGCAAAGCCAGCTCGGTGTTCGTCTGCTGCATCGTCACGCCCGGCCGCGTGCGCGCCACCAGGTTGAGATATCCCACGCCCTGCCGCAGCCGCGCCGTCGGCATCAGCGAAAACTCGAAGTACCGCGGCGTCCAGATCTCCGCCTTGCCCACAAACGGAAAATTCGTGCCGGCCGGCAGCACGCCGATCACCGTCGCCGCGTTGGAATCCAGCTTCACCGTCTGCCCCACGATCCCCGCATCGGCGTGAAACCGCGTACGCCACAGCGTGTCGCTCAGCAAAACCACGGGCTTACCCTGCGGCTGCCCTTCCTCTGCGGTGAAGTCACGACCCAACTGCGGTACCACGCCCAGCAGCGAAAAGAAGTTCGGCGACACGCGTCCCACCGCAATCTGCACCGGATCGCCATTCCCGGTCAGGTTCAGCTGGTCGTTGGCCCATACCGCCGTCTCGCCAAGCGATCGGCTCCGGTCGCGCAACATCTCGTACCGCACCAGGTTCATCCCGCGATCCTGCGCCTTGTCGCGCACCTCCACGATCACCAGCTGCGCCGGATCACGATACGGAAACGGCTTCAGCAACAGCGCGTTGGTCACCGAAAAGATCGCCGAGTTGGCCCCGATCCCCAAGGCCAGCGTCAATATCGCCGCAGCCGTGAGCGCCGGCGTCCTGCCCATCAGCCGACATGCAAATTGAAGGTTCCGCAGCAGCGTCTGCATTGGGAGAGCATAGCGGTTCCGCGCCCCGCATGGAAGCCCGCACAATCGCTCCAGACAAGACCTCGCCGCGACCGTCTAACCTGGCAGGATACGAGCTCAAGGCCGGCCATCATCTCAACCAGCCACTCCATCCCGGCGGCATGCGCGCTCATTCTCCTGGCGGCGCCGGCCCTTGCGCAAGCTCCTGCCGAAAGCTCTGTCTCCAGCCCCGCCCTCCGAACCGAAACGTCGGTCGTCGTCGTTCCCGCCCTCGTCCGCACCCGCGCCGGCGCTCTCGTCTACACGCTCGACGCCGAGGACTTCAAGCTGACCGACGACGGCATCCCGCAGGCACTCACGCTCGAACGCGAAACCGGCGGCGAACCGCTGGCACTTGTCGTACTCGTCGAAATCGGCGGCGCTGGCGCGCGCCAGTTCCAGAAGTACCCCACCATCGCGCCTCCGCTTGCGCCCATGCTGGCGTCCATCGTCGGCAACGTGCCCCACCAGATCGCGGTCGTCGCCTTCGACAGCCACCCACAGTTGCTCCAGGAATTCACCGGCGACCTCGACGACGCCGCCGACGCACTGCGCACCCTCGCACCCGGATGCAAACGCCAGCACCATTATGAGAATTGCAGGTACCCCACATCCATCCACGACAAACCGCTGGGCGATAACGGAGCCGCCATTCTCGACAGCCTCGAGTACGCCGTCGATCTGCTGCGCATCAAGCCCGCCGGCTTTCGCCGCGCCATCTTGCTGGTCAGCGAGACCCTCGACCGCGGCAGCGAAACCAAAATCGCCCAGGCGGTCCGCGACATCACCGACACCAACACCACCATCTACAGCATCGGCTACTCCACGGCCAAATCAGAGACCGCACACTACGCCGCACGCCAGTTGCCCACGCAGCCCAGCGGTCGGACCCGGATGGGTTGGATCGATCTCGAAAATCATCACCCCAACCCTCCCAATGGCTGTATGGGCAAAGACCCTGAGCCCGACCTCGACGCCACCCACAACCGCTGGGTGCAAGCCTACGACTGCCTCGCCCAGCTCGCTCCTCCGCTTACCTTCGCCAAGATGGCCGCCATCGCCACCGTCGACGCACTCCAGACCAACGTGCCCGAGACCGTGGCTCGCCTCACCGGCGGCGAGTACTTCAAGTTAGGCGACGAAAAACACCTCGAGCACGATCTGTCCACGGTTGCCAACCATCTTCCCAATCGCTACGTCCTCAGCTTCCATCCCCAGTCGCCGCGCCCCGGCCCGCATACGCTTGCTCTGAGCCTGCCCGGTTACGATGGCCTGACCGTGACCGCCCGCACCACCTACTGGGCCGAGCCACCGGCTTCAACCGCGCCTTGAACCGCGCCCGCGAATTTGCATCGTCTCGCGCTCGCATAAAATCCAACCACCATGGACGCCCTCCATCAATCCACCCTACCCTTTATCGGCATGTCGTACGAGTTCATCGGCGCTAATCACGGCCAGACCGCCGTCTCGTTTTTTCTCGTCAACGGCGAGCCCGGTCGCGGCACGCGCCTGCACAAGCACGACTACGACGAAGTGGTATACGTTATCGAAGGCCAGTCCACCTGGACAGTAGGCGACACAGTGCGGCAGGGCCACCCCGGCGACATCTTAATCGTCCGCGCCGGCGAGCCCCACAAGTTCATCAACAGCGGTACCGGCGTGCTGCGCCAGATCGACATCCACCTCAACCCCACCTTCGAAACCACCTGGCTCGAAGACTAGCCGCCGCCTTGGCGAGCCCCTCATTTCGCAGCGGCGGGCGTCGGGACCTCGGGTGCTGTTGCCAGGTCCCACTCGTCCTGCGCATGGCGCAACATCGGGATGCGGTCTTCCTCCAGAATCCAGTTTTCTTTCACTAGCGCATCCACCGCCGCTGAGTAGTCCGTCAGGTATTCGAACCGGTTCCGGTAGCGCTCCGCAATCGACCTCCGCGAATCCTTCGTCTTCACCCGCTCCGCCTCAGTCTTCGCAAACGGCACATACGATGCCTCGAAGGAAACCCTCTGATCGGGCGCGCCGATCGATGCATCGCGCAAATTCCATCCCGTGTAGGTCCCCAGCGGAACCATCATCTCCGGCAACTTCACGCCGTCGCGCTCGTTGCCGTCCACATCCACCTGGGGCACCATCACCGGAAACGCCGGCCCCACCTTGGGTGGCTGCACAGTCAGAATTCGCTTCCCCTGCCAGCCCGGTCCATAGTCCAGATGGAACGCTTCGCTCGCCTCGTGAGGATGCCCCAGCCCCGGTATCGGCGGAAGCCCATACAACTTCACCGGCACCAGCGTTCCATCGTCAATCCGCGGATAACGGCTCGGTGGCGGAGCCGTGCCATTGCGCACCCACGCGTCCATGTTGCGGATCATGGCCCGCCAGAAATACTTGATCGGCAGCGGCGATTGCGGCTCCTGTCCCACCAAATCGCCCGCGCCCTTCGCCGGTGGCCATGGCCCGCTGAAATGCTGCAATCCCGTGAAGTGATAAATGCGCACATTGGGCGAAATCTCCGCGTCTTTCTTGCCGTCCGCAGATGTATGAATCAGTGCCGCCGCCCTGCCCCAGTACTCAAACGATGTGTTCGAGAAGAAAATCTTCGGCACTACCTTCTGTGCCACCGCCTTGTCCAGCAGCCCGCCCGTCGCGCCCGTCACCGGATCCTTCTCCGGAAGATCCGTGAAAGGAAAAATATCCGTCGGAAAAAACACCGACGAGGTCGGCTGCGCATCGCGCGACGGCTGCGCAAACCGGTAGTTGAAGCTGCCGCGCCCTGCCCCCGCCACGTGCGCCAGCACGCCATCCAGCGCCATGCGCCCCTCTTCGTCGGCGTTGAATCCCTCGTAGAGAAAATCGCGCAGAAACCGCCCATTTTGCGAAATGCCCTCCCCATACACGCGCCCCGCCGGCGTAATCGCATCGGCCGCGTGCTTTGCGTACGAAGCGAAATCGCGCACTGCCGCAAAGCCTCCGCCCGCCACCACCGGATCCTGCACCACGTACACGTATTCGTAGATCTTTCCCGGCTTGAATCCTCCGTCCAGATGTATGAACCGGTCGCTCGCCTCCAGCTTTCCATTCACTGTGTGCGCAAACTGCCACTGTGCGCGCGGAATCACCGTCCGCTCTGCCGTCCTCGAATCGCGCACCGTCAACACATTGCGCGGATCGTTGGGAGCCGATACCGGATACTCCGAGCCGCCGATCCTGCCCAGGATCAGATGACCCAGAGGAATATCCTCCATCGCCTTCGACAACATCACGTCGCCGCGCAGCAGCCCGGTAATCGTTTTGCCTTGAAGCTTCGCCACGGGAGCCTGGAACTTCAGCGCCCCCGGCCCTGCTGCATCCCACTGCCATCCCAGCGTTGCAATCGTGAACCCGTTGCGCAGCAGCCACGCATCGCCCGCATCCTTCTCCGCATTCCAGTCGCCGCCGTCCACCAGCGCCACAATGCGGCTAAGCCCGCGGTTCGGCACCTCCAGGATCATCGACCCATTGCCCTTGTGCGCATCCAACGGACGCAGCGCCATGAAGTCTGCGGAGAACTCCACCTCGCCCGCCTTCAGATTCACCGCATTCGCAAGATCCACAATGCCGCGATTGTGCAGATTCAGAACCGGCAATGAGAAATAGACCTTTCCCTGAATGCGCTCGTACGCGCCCGCGTTGCCAAAAACCTTGCCCTCCAGCACCGGCGTCCGCGACGTTACCTCCACCCGCGTCACGCGCGCAAAGGCAGGCCACACAGAAATCGCCACAGCCAGACTGAGAATCATCCGAACCAATCGCATGCCGGGAGCATACCATTCCATCGCCAACCGCCTATCGCAGCAATAAGAAGGGCCGGCAACAAGCCGGCCCACTGTCAACTGTCTTCTGTCGTCTGTCCTACTGCTTCACCCGTACCTTCGGCTCCACCGAAAGCCCGGGCCGCAACTGGTGATTTGGATCCTCATGCTGCAAGTCCGTAAAGTCGATGCGCACCGGAACGCGCTGCACCACCTTCACGTAATTCCCCGTCGCGTTCTCCGGCGGAAACAGCGAAAGCACCGACCCCGTCGCGCCGCCAATCTCGTTCACGACGCCCTTGTACGTCTTTCCGGTCGCATCGACCTCAATCTCCACTTCCTGCTTTTTGTCCATGTGCTTCAGCTGGGTTTCCTTGAAGTTCGCTGTAATCCAGATATCGTTCAGCGACACCAGCGTCAGCAGGTTCTGTCCTGCGCTTACGTTCTGGTTCATCTCCACGCTCTTGCGCGTGATGATGCCGTCCTCCGGCGCCACAATGCGCGTATAGCTCAGGTTCAACTGCGCCTGGTCAAGTTGCGCTTGCGCCTGCTGCACCTGCGCCTGCGCCTGCCGCGCTTTCGCATTCTGCTCGGCAACCTGCTGCGGTCCGGTCTGCGCGTATTTGTACGACGCCTCAGACGCTGCTTCCTGCTGCCGCGCCACACGCACCGCATCTGCTGCCGCCGCCGCGCTGGCCTGCGCATCCTGCACCGCCGCCGCAGCTGAAGCCGCCGCCGCCACCGCCGCGTCATACTGCTGCTTGCTGATCACGTCTTTTTCCACCAACGGCTTGTAGCGCTCCAGGTCCGCCTGCGCCTTGGCATTATTGGCCTGGGCCTGGGTTATGCGCGCCTGCGCTGCCTGCAGTTGTCCCTGCGCCTGCTGCACCTGCGCGTGCGAACCGCTCAGGTTCGCGCCCGCCGAGGTCAGGTTCGCGCCCGTGTTTTCCGTCAGCAGTGGAACCGCTACGCCCGCGGCAGCCGCGTTCGCCTGCGCGCTCGCCAAAGCTGCCTTGGCGTTCTCCACGGCCACTTCGTAGTCGCGCGGATCCAGATCGGCAATCGGGGCGCCCTTTGTCACCACCTGGTTCTCGGATACGTAAACCTTGCTCACCTGGCCCGTGATGCGCGAGCTTACCTGGATCAAGTGCCCGCTGATCTGCGCGTCGTCGGTGTCCTCGTAAAACGTGGAGTGCCACCAGAACGCCAGCGCGGCCACCACAATCACTGCAACTACAACAATGATGATGCCCCTGCGGCGCGACCGCGGCTGCACGACCTCAGTTTCTTGCTCCACCGGAGCGTGGGTTGTCGTTGTTTCCGCCACGTTCACTTCCCTCCCAAATAGCTCTTGTAATTCTCAGCCGCACCCAGCGCACGCGCCAGGCTCAGCTTGGCAACGTTATGCCGGTACAGGCTGTCTACGTACTGCTCGTTGGCCTGCGCCACGCTCTGCTCCGCCTGGCTCACCGCCAGGTTGTCGCTCACGCCGGCTGCGTAACTCTGTTGTGCTTCGCTCAGCGCCTCGTTGGCCAGTTCCACGCTGGAGCGCGAAACTTCCACTTGCCGCTGAGCGGACTGAATGTCCAGCAGCGCATCTCGCACATCGGCGTCCACCTGCGCGTTCGCGTCGCTGGTCTGCGCCCGCTGCGTGTCCAGTTGCGACTGCGCCTGTTCCGCTTCTCCGCGCAGCGCAAATTCCTTGAAGATGGGCACGCTGAGGTTGCCCGTCACATCCGCGGTCCCGTGCGAATGCCGCACGTTTACACCAATATCGCCGTAATCCACATTCGCGGTCAGCGTGGGATACCGTTCCGCCGTCGCCGCCTTGCGCTGCTCTTCCGCCGCCTTGGTCTGCTCCACCATCGCCTGCAGGTCCTTGCGATTCAGATGCGCCTGCTTGATGGCCGCGTCTACGTCCACCTGGTCAAACGCCGCATACGGAGCCTTGTCCACCAGGTTGATCTTCTGCGCCAGCGGCATCCCAATCGTCCTCTGCAGCGCCAGCCGATCCTTGTCCAGCGCGTTCTGTGCCACAATCAACTGCTGCTGCAGCGACTGGTAATCCACCCGCGCCCGCAACTCATCCAGCAGCGGTGCCGTGCCCGCCTGATGATTCGCCACCGCCTGGTCAAGCGAAACCTTCGCCGTCTTCACCTGCGCATCCACGCTGGCCACGCGCGTCTCATCGGCCACCACGAGCAAATACGCGTTCCCCACCGTCAAGATCACCAGGTCCCGCGCATCCTCCGCGCTCAACTGCGCGGCCTTAAAGTCGTGCTTCGACGCCAGATAGCCCCGCAGCGACTTCACATTCACCAGCGACCAGCTCAAACTCGCCCGAATATCCGTGTACCCGAACGGCCCAATGATCGTCGGAATCCCCGGAATGCGCAGCCCCTCGGCCGCCAGGTCCACCTGCAGATCCGCTTCCTTGATGGAACCTTCCACGTCGGGCAGCAGATTCTGCAATTGGCTCATCCGCTGCGCCTTCGCGGTCGCCGTTTGCGTGCCGCTCAAAATCACGCCCAGATTGTTCCGCAACCCGCGTTGGATGGCATCATCCAGCGTCAAGTCAATGATCTGATCGTTCGCTTCGCCCTGGGGCACGCTGCCCTGAAAACTCGACGACGTCACCTGCCCCGCCGTCGGAGCCGAAACACCGGCCGGCAGCGACGGCGTACTCGACTGACCGCCGCCCGCCTGCGCCAGCACGGCGCGGGCTCCCAACAGACCCGCCAACACCATCACGCATATGTGAGCCGCGCGGGCACAAAGACGGCTCGTATTCTTGCTTGTACACACAGAACGCATCAATGATTTCTGACCTGATTGCGCTGAAACGAAGGCCGATCACCGTAAACCGTTTGCTCCTCAAATGGATGCAGACGCGGTCCGGCAGGACTCTAAATCTAGTGTAACGAACGCCCCCGGGTCGAGGCGCTGTGATAAAACATCCAAACTCTGCCCAGTGAAAAAGCCGGGGCGCAAAGCAACCCCGGCTCCCGAAAAAACCACCTACTCCGACGCTTAGTGGCCACCCACCCCTTCATGAATGAGTTGTGACGCCACCGAGCACATTCCTTGCCGGAACAACTCGCGCACCTGCTCTGCGGTCCATCCCGCCGCCATTGGCCCACCGTGTTTGGCCAGCAGTTCCGCCGTCTCCCGCGCATTCAACCCCGCCACCGCCCGCAGCACAAAAACCGTCCGCATCGCCGTCGGCAGGCTCTCCAGCCAGTTCCTTACGCGATCCCGGTCCGGCCCGGCAAACATGCGTTCCAGTTCCCCACGCGACATCCCCGCCGCATCCAAATCCTCATCCCCAATACACGTCTGCGCCGGCTCCAGATCCTCAGGCGCCGCCAGGCCCGCCGGATCCCGCCGGCCCAGCAACCTGATCGCCGCCTCCGCCATCGCCCGCCGGCTGTTGTGCCGCGAGCGCTCCGGCCCCGCTCCCGGATCCACCTCGGTGTTTGCCACCGCCGTCTCCACCAGCCGGATGCTGTCTTCCCCCTCGCCCACCAGCATCGACGCCAGGCTGTACAAGCCGGCCGCAATCAGGTCGAACATCTCGTCCATGCCTTCCAGCTCCCGCTCCACCGTGGCGTCATCCTTCGGCTGGCCATCCAGCATCCCGTGCAGCTTCCGCGCAAACTCCGCCGCCTCCGGGGGCAGCGGCTGCGACACGTCCAGGTGGCGGGCAGGATTCTTGTCGTTACTCATCGGGACAGCCTCCTCGGGATTTTGCGTACACTCTCCAGTGTTCCCATGTTCAACCCACGGGACGCCATGGGTCAATCACACCCTGGCCGATGCCCCACCGCCACAACAAAGTTGCCAACCGGACTCCGCTTTCCCCTTGTCCCTTGTCCCTGGTCCCTGTTCCCTGCTTCTCCATCGTCATCCCCTGTTAACCAGACTTAGGTAAAACGCTGTAGACTGCCAACACGGCGTAGGAAAACGATCCCACCATGGCAAGGACTCCCTCCAAACCACGCCTCTTCAACGGCCGCGACGCCTCATGGATGCAGTTCAACCGCCGTGTCCTCGAAGAGGCCGAAGACCCTACCAATCCCCTCCTCGAGCGCGTCAAGTTTCTTGCCATCACCGGCTCCAACCTCGACGAATACGTCGAGATCCGCCAAGCCGGCCTCATGCAGCGCATTGAAGAC